>VAOY01035564.1_pt1 | contig 17360 bp, 21 predicted proteins | sample 3393881 | NCBI WGS metagenome assembly VAOY01 (sample SAMN08290430, study PRJNA428436) | hydrothermal vent metagenome | isolation source: Deep-sea hydrothermal vent chimney | place: Indian Ocean: Southwest Indian Ridge
GCGTTTTGGACCCACCTGACCCCATGCCGAACTCAGTAGTGAAACGAAACAGCGCCGATGATAGTGTGGCATTTGCCATGTGAAAGTAGGACATCGCCAGGATCCTAATTAAAGAAACCCGTTGCAGTAATGCAACGGGTTTTTTCGTATGTCGTCGCGCTCTATTCGCGAACAGACAGCCCGTGACGCGGGATAAACCGCTGCTACGCGACAAGACTGCCCCAACACGTTTTTCGTCGGGATTTTAAATCGCGTGTAGACTTTTAGCCGCAAGCTACCAGCTGAAACACAGAGACATTAGATATTAAGTGTCAGCTGATCTGTGCGGGTGTTTGGTGCTGAGTCTCTCAGCACTTACCCTGCTCATTCTTCACACTTCCACTTGCTTCAGTTACGTTGTTATGCGATAAAGCGTTTTATATTTGTAATACAATTTAGGTTTGCTGTGTCTCGTAAGAAAACGACCAAGTCAAAAGGCTCTTCAGGTTTAAACCGTAAAAATAGTGAAGCATTCATCGCTAAATTCTCATCTCACCCAGATACGCATCTGTGCCCGTCGGGTTTAATGTATAAAGTGATTGATGATGTTGAGGGAGAACGCATAACAGAGTTTGATACTGTGGCTATTAACCAACGTATTATGCTCGCTGATGGCAGTGTCATTGCCGACAGTTATAAAGCGGGTATGCCTGAGGTGTTCGCTTTATCTGAAGCAATCGAAGGGTTAAGAGAGGGTTTGCTATTAATGAATGTCGGCTCTCGTTATGAATTTGTGATCCCCCCAGAACTTGCTTGGGGTAAAAAAGGTAACGGTGGCAAAATTGGCGCAAATGCAGTGCTACATTTTGACGTTCGTTTAATGCGTTTAGCTTAACTCTCTTTGCATAACTCCCTTAGCATAAGTCGACAGAGTACTTAAAACGCGTTAACGTTCACTATGGTTTACTGAGGAACATTATGGACGCATTTACTTCACGAGTTTACTTTCTTCGCCATGGCGAAATCGCTACGCCAGGCATTCTTGCTGGGCAAATAGATGTTGAATTATCGGAGCTTGGTCTTAAGCAAATGCGCCAAGCTTCTGTCAAGCTCATAAATTTAAATGCCGTATATAGCTCTCCGCTCAAGCGTTGCTCAGTCCACGCTGATTATTTAGCAAATCAACACTCGCTGCATGTACAGTACAATAACGCGCTGAAAGAGTTTAATTTTGGTGATTGGGACGGTCAAGATTACCAACAGCTTTGGCAGCAAACCTGTAAACCTCATATCGGTGATTTTTGGCAGCACCCTTGGCAAGTAAAAGTACCCAATGGTGAATTTATGGCAGACTTTTACGCTCGGGTAGAGGCATGGTGGCAAACGTTTTTACAATCATTGTGCGAGTCTAAGCATGAACAGTCATTGGTAATTAGCCATGCTGGTGTGATTAAACAAATTCTCGCTATTGTTTGTCAGATGCCAAAACAATCAGCTACGCATTTAAATGTTTTCCATCTCCCTTATGCAGGGCTAATTACACTCGATGTATATATAGATGAACAAGGGCAAGCTTGGCCGAAAATTGTTTTTTAGCCATCTAGAGCGATATTCATTGAATTATTTACTTAGCCCGCCATAATACTCATATGCTATGGAATGGAGTGAAATTCTCCAGCTGTTCCCGCAACTGTAATCCATATAAATATATGGTCAGCCAGATACTTAGCGCTAACAATTAATCATCGAGCGGGTCAACTCACGTCATTTTCTGGTACTTAGCAGTACTTTCTTGTGCGTTGTGCTTACTCGCCAAGAGAGAAAAAGCTTGCAACAAAATAGCCTTAGCGCTGCGCCATTGATATCAGTGTCTGATTTAAGTTGGGGTACTGCGAATAAAACCATACTTGAATCAATTAACCTTGAGTTAAAAGCAGGGCAATTTATAGGTTTACTTGGCCCTAATGGGGCGGGTAAATCAAGCCTGCTGCGCTGCCTTTATCGTTACTTGAAACCTCAACAAGGGGCTGTGCTGTTAAGCGGTCAAGATATCTGGCAAATCAGTGCTGATGAGTATGCAAAGCAGGTTGCTGTGGTTTTACAAGAATCACCATCGCAGTTTAATTTGTCTTTATTCGATGTGGTGAGTTTAGGCTTAACACCTCATAAGCGACTTTTTAGCGGCACGTCTGCCAATGATAAGCAACGAATATATCAAGCGATTGAGCAGGTTGGTTTATCTCATCACAGTGAACAAGCATTTGATTCGCTCTCAGGTGGCGAAAAGCAAAGAGCGCTCATTGCGCGCTCTATCGTACAACAACCTAAGCTGTTGATTATGGATGAGCCTACCAGCCACCTTGATGTTAAATACCAAATTCAAATAATGGAATTAGCGAAGTCCCTTGATGTAACTGTGCTTGCCTCTTTCCATGATCTAAATCTCGCAGCGGGTTTATGTGATGAGCTACTGGTGATTGATGAAGGTCGCTTGGTTTGTCAGGGGCAACCAAAAGCGGTGCTAACAGAGCAGCTGTTGAGCGATGTATTTGGTGTCTGCGCAGCGGTATCTGCTCATCCGCAATCAAGCACTGATAAGTTTATTCCGCATATAACTTATTTCTATGGTTATCAGACACAGGAGCATCAACATGACTGATGCAATGCGTTTAAGTATCTGTGTTGTCGTAGGGCTTATTAGTTGTTTTTTAGCACTGAGCTTTGGTGCTGCAAATACGCCACTGAGTGACGTTTTCAATGGCCTGTTTAGTCAAGGTAGCGATGAATTTGTGCAGCGCATTATTTGGCAGTTGCGTATGCCAAGAACAGTGCTGGCATTTTTAGCGGGATCTGGGCTTGCTCTTGCGGGATTAATTTTGCAGACCGTAACCCGAAACCCGCTTGCTGATCCTTACTTGTTTGGTATTTCTTCAGGGGCTTCATTTGGTGTGGTGTGTTTTATAGCCCTAACAGGTGTGAGTTTTGGTTTTAGTATGTCTATCGCAGCATTTGCCGGAAGTTTACTTTCTATGCTGTTGCTTATTGCTATTGCAGGGCGTCGCCATGTGGGCCAAGTTGAAGCTATGTTACTTGCTGGTGTTGCTTTATCTTTTTTATTTAGTGCTTTGACTAGTTTGTTGCTTTATTTTAGCGATCCTCAAGCCATAACCGCTATTTTATTTTGGACGATGGGCAGTTTTTCTCGTGCCCAGTGGGACACTCTTTGGCTGCCATTTACCGTTATTATTGCATGTATGACTTTGATGATTGCGTTTCGTCGTCAGCTAAATGCAATGCTGCTTGGCGATGAAAGTGCTGCGACCTTGGGGATTCATGTACAACGCTTTCGGATCATGATGCTGCTGCTAAGTTCATTAATTACAGCAGTGCTTGTTGCTATGTGTGGGGGCGTTGGTTTTGTCGGCCTGATGATCCCACATATTGTGCGCTACTTTTCACTACAAGGCAGTAGCCATAACTTAGTTATGACATCCTTGGTCGGTGGTATTTTTATGGTGTGGGTAGATGTGTTATGCCGAACCCTACTGAATAACCAAGAACTACCCGTTGGTGTGATCACAGCTGCTATCGGTAGCGTGTTCTTTTTATTCTTACTTTATTTTCGTAAACAGAGCAGGTAGCTAATGTTTAATATCATGCCTATTAATCAGCAATTTTCAGCTGTTATTCAACAAAAAATAGACCTTAAAACAAAGCCGCTAGGCGCTTTAGGTCAGCTTGAAAGTTGTGCCAAACAATTAATGCTTATTTTTTCAAAGCAGCTTGATAGTGAGCAGGCGCTAGTTGCCTTTAAACCGGTTATTTCAAACCCTTCTTTGGTTGTATTTGCAGGCGATCATGGTGTGGCAAGCCAAGGCGTATCAATTGCTCCGAGCAGTGTGACATCGCAAATGGTGGCAAACTTTGCAGCAGGAGGCGCTGCAATTAATGTATTTTGTCGCCAGCTGGGCTGGCAGCTGGAAGTTGTTGATGCCGGAACACTCAGTACTTCACACGATAAAAGTGTGCATAACCAGCGTTTAGGTGACATCACTGCACCACTGAATACTGAAATGGCTATGTCTCTTAATCGGGTTGAAAAAGGGTTTGAATTAGCAAAGCAGCGAGTTCATTCACTCTATGAGCAAGGCTGCAATACCATCGCCTTTGGTGAGATGGGCATTGGCAATACCACAAGTGCTGCGGCATTAATGGCTGCCATGTTGTCTTTACCTGCCAGCGAATGTGTTGGTAAAGGCACTGGTGTGAGCGACGAGGTTATAGCTAAAAAAATTAAAGTTGTTGAGCAAGCCCTTCAATTACATCAAGCTCATTTTAGCGACCCACTAATGACACTCGCTGCATTAGGCGGTTTTGAAATTGTTCAGATCACCGGTGCTATTTTAGCTGCTGCGGAGCTTGGTATAGCTGTGATCATTGATGGCTTTATTTGTACCGCAGCGGCGCTTATTGCAACTCGTATTAATGCAAACGCTCGCGATTACATGTTATTTGCTCATGCCTCAGATGAGCAAGGGCACAAAGCAATGCTCAATGACTTGCATGCATCACCATTATTACAACTCGATTTACGTTTAGGAGAAGGCACCGGTGCTGCGCTTGCTTTACCTTTACTGCAAGCATCTTTGGCGTTTTACAATGATATGGCAAGTTTTGCCGATGCTAATGTTGAGCAAGTAGTTTGATATGAGCGTTGAACAACAGACTTCAAACACGACCCCAAGTCAGCTTCAGCTATTTTTTCTGGCGCTTAGTTTTTTAACGCGTATACCTGTTAAATTAAACTTTGAGGTATCGAGTAAGGCACTCAATCAGGCTAGCCGTTATTTTGCATTGGTCGGGGTGTTATTAGGTGTACTTTTAGCGCTGAGTTTTTTACTGCTAAGTTGGTTATTTCCCGCAGCCATTGCAGTCGCGTTAGTTATGGCGTTTAGCTTGGTAATCACAGGGGCATTTCATGAAGATGGCCTTGCTGATGTCTGGGATGGCTTTGGTGGTGGTTGGCAGGTTGTAGATAAGCTGAGCATTATGAAAGATAGTCGCTTAGGTACCTATGGTGCAGCGGCGTTAGTGATGGCCTTATTAATTAAGTACCAAACACTCGTCGCACTTAGTGAAGTAACCAGTACTGTGATTATTGCACTTGTTTTAGGGCAAAGCTTAAGCCGTGTTGTAGCAACAAGTTTAATTGCAGACATGGACTATGTAAGTCACGACGCCACATCTAAAGTAAAACCCATTGCGATGCATTTAAGCACGCAAAGTTATCAAATACTGTTAGCAACTGGCGGTGCGGTATTAGCAATTGCATGGTTGTTTTTTGGCTTCACTCTAGGGCAATTATTAATCCTCGTCAGTGTGCTTATTGTTACTCGTTTACTATTAAAGCGCTGGTTTGAAAAACAGTTATCTGGCTATACCGGTGATTGCTTGGGAGCAGCCCAGCAAGTGACAGAGCTTGTTACCTACCTTTGCTTGGTGAGCTTATTATGAGCCAGCAACATACTTTAATTTTAGGTGGTGCTCGCAGCGGTAAAAGCCGTTTTGCTGAGCAACTGGCAACAAATTCAAACAAGCCGCTTATCTACATTGCCACAGCAAATGCAGGTGATGAGGAAATGGCTGCCCGAATTAATAGGCATCAAGCAGAGCGCGCTAAGCATTGGCAACTTGTTGAAGAGCCTTTGTATTTGGCTAAAGCACTACAACAACACAGCCAAGCTGAAAACTGTATTTTAGTGGATTGTTTAACCCTTTGGTTGAGTAATTGCTTATGCCAGCAGGGTGAAGCATTTTGGCTTAAGCAAAAAGCGGCCTTACTCGATGTGCTAGTGCAATTGCCGGGTGAGGTGATTTTTGTCAGCAATGAAGTCGGTCATGGCATTGTGCCGCTCGGTGAATTAAGCCGTCAGTTTGTTGATCATTCAGGTTGGTTGCATCAAGCATTAGCACAGCAAGTTGCACGTGTTGAGTTTGTGATTGCAGGTCTTGCACAAACCTTAAAAAGAGAACAATGATGAAAACAATAATGGTGCAAGGCACAACCTCAGATGCAGGTAAAAGTACCCTTGTAGCAGCACTTTGCCGGATCTTTGCTGAACGAGGCATAAAGGTTGCGCCTTTTAAGCCACAAAATATGGCGCTAAATAGCGCCGTAACCGCAGATGGTGGCGAGATAGGTCGCGCACAAGCTTTGCAAGCTGTAGCCGCAAAAGTCCCCGCAGAAGTCGATTTTAATCCTATCTTATTAAAACCTAACAGTGATACTGGGGCGCAGGTAATCGTTCATGGTAAAGCGCTGTCGAATATGGAAGCGGGCAGTTATCACGACTACAAAAAAGTGGCGATGGATGCGGTCCTTACTTCGCAGCAGCGCTTAAGTGAGCGTTTTGAATTACTGGTTGTGGAAGGTGCTGGGAGCCCCGCAGAAATTAACCTGCGAGAAAACGACATTGCTAATATGGGTTACGCTGAGGCGGTTGATTGCCCAGTGATTATCATTGCCGATATCGATAAAGGCGGTGTGTTTGCTCATTTAGTCGGAACGTTAGCGTTATTGTCAGAATCAGAGCAAGCGCGAGTAAAAGGCTTTGTGATTAACCGTTTTCGGGGAGATATTGCGTTATTGCAAGGTGGCCTTGATTGGTTAGAGCAATACACCAATAAGCCAGTACTTGGGGTATTACCTTATTTACATGACTTAGCACTAGATGCTGAAGATGCCGTTGCTATAACTAATCAGGTCGATAAACCGCAATTACGCATAGCAGTGCTGCTACTTCCTCATATTAGTAATCACACAGACTTTGATGCGCTGCGATTACAGCCCGAAATCGATTTACAGTATGTACGTCATACCCAAGCTATTCCAGGTGTTGATCTGATTATTATCCCTGGCAGTAAAAATGTACTTGGCGATTTAGCGTTTTTAAAAAATGAAGGTTGGCATAAACAAATAACACGTCATCTGCGCTATGGCGGTAAAGTGCTGGGAGTATGTGGTGGGCTGCAGATGTTAGGCAACTACCTTGCTGATCCATACGCTGTTGAATCTAATTTAGGCTGCGCAGATGGCCTAGGCCTTGCTGACTTTGAAACCCAATTAGGGCAACAAAAAGTACTAAGCCAAGTCTCTGGTATTCTTCATTTAAACAATAGTGATAAAGCAATTTCAGGTTATGAAATTCACGCCGGTATAAGCCAAGGGCCTGCATTTGAAAAGCCATTTTTAAGTTTTAGTAATCACCCAAGTGGATTTAAAGTAGATGGTTTTATTAGTGATGATAATCAAGTAGCAGGTACTTACTTACATGGCTTGTTCGATACCCCTGAAGGCGTATCTGAGCTAATAACTTGGCTTGCACCAAATAGCCAAATTAAGCCGATTGATATTAATTTAAACCGTGAACAGCAGTTAAGCCGTTTAGCAAACGTGGTAGCAGAGAATCTCGATATTGAACAAATCATCAATATTTATGAGAATTCCAATTTAGAGGCATAAGGAACAACAATGAGCGAACAGAATCAAGATAAGCACCAACAGCGCCAGCAAAAAGTAAAAGAAAAAGTCGATGAACGTATTGCTGCTGCGCAAAAAGAGCAAGGTATTTTTCAGGTCATAACTGGTAATGGTAAGGGCAAATCGACTTCAGGGTTTGGTACTGTCGCACGCGCTGTTGGTCACGGAATGAAAGCAGCTGTGTGTCAGTTTATTAAAGGGACTTGGGAGTGCGGTGAGCGTAACCTACTCGAAAAAGCGGGGGTTGAATTTGTTATTATGAACACCGGTTTTACTTGGGAAACACAAAACAAAGAGTCAGATACTGCTGCTGCACAAGTGACATGGCAAGAAGCGAAAAGAATGCTGAAGGATGAGTCGATTAACCTCGTTATGCTAGATGAAATAACCTATATGATCACTTACGGCTATATTGATTTAGACGAAGTGCTAGAAGCAGTTAGCTCTCGCCCTGCTATGCAATCGGTGATAATTACAGGTCGTGGTGCGCACCGTAAACTAATCGACTTGGCTGATACAGTCAGTGAAGTTAGAAACGTAAAACACGCTTTTGATGCAGGAATAAAAGCGCAAAAAGGGTTCGATTATTAACATGAAGGCCATCAAGTTTGCACTCTTAGGTGTTTTATTTTATTTACCAACATTGGCTCAAGCTCATGAAATTAAACAGCCACAGCGTATTGTTGCTTTAGCGCCGCATATCGTTGAAAACCTATTTGCGATTGGAGCAGGAGAGCGCATTGTCGGTACTGTTGACTATGCAGACTTCCCTCAGCAAGCGAATGATATCGAACGTGTAGGCGGTTATTACGGCATCAACATGGAAAAACTGTTGTCGTTAAAACCAGACCTTGTTTTGGCTTGGAAAACGGGCAACAAAGCCGACGATCTCGCTTACATTGAAAAATTAGGCATTCCGGTAGCGTACAGCAACCCAAATCAGGTTGATAATGTGGCTGATGAGCTGCGTAAACTAGGCACGCTTACGCATTTGCAAACAAAGGCAAATAAAGTGGCTAAAGAGTTTGAAGCTAAGTTGAGTGCTATTCGTGCAGCCCAAGAGGGTAAAACGACCGTTGCGGTGTTTTATCAATTATGGCCAGAGCCGATGATGACAGTTGGCGGAAATACTTGGATCAATCAGCTATTAACTATTTGTCATGCGGATAATGTGTTTGCTAATAGCGATACAGACTACCCGCGCATTAGTATTGAAAACGTATTGGTAGCAGAGCCAGAAGTCATCATCATCCCAGATGAAAAATCGAAAAAGCCTCAGCCTAAAATTGATTGGCGACAATGGCCAGAAATGCCAGCGGTGCAGCATAACCAATTTATTAGTGTGAACGCAGATTTATTGCACCGTTTTACAACCCGTATGCTTGATGGTTTGACTGATATGTGTGGTAAAATAGACGTTTCTCGTCAGCAAATACAGGCTTCAAAATGAACGATTGGCAAACATTTTTAGATACCGAGCTTGCTAAACCCTACATGCAAGAAACTCTTCAATATGTGGCCGATAGACGCGCAGCAGGCGTTAGCGTTTATCCAAAAGATGAACAGGTATTCTCAGCTTTTGACGCCACACCATTAAGTGAAATCAAAGTGGTTATTTTAGGACAAGATCCTTACCACGGAGAAGGCCAAGCCCATGGTTTGTGCTTTTCGGTATTGCCTGAAGTTAAAAAGCTGCCACCGTCTTTAAAAAATATGTACAAAGAGTTGGCAAGCGATATTGATGGTTTTGAAGTACCTCACCATGGCTATTTGCAAAGTTGGGCCGAGCAAGGTGTGTTTTTACTTAACACCGTACTGACGGTCGAGCAAGGGCAGGCTCATTCTCATAAGCACCTTGGCTGGGAGCAATTTACCGATGCAGTGATTGCGCTTATCAATCAACATTGTGAGGGGGTGGTGTTTATATTATGGGGCGCACATGCTCAGAAAAAAGGTAAGCGCATTGATATCTCGCGTCATCATGTGATCCAAGGTCCGCATCCATCACCGCTTTCTGCTCACCGTGGTTTTTTTGGTTGTCAGCACTTTTCAAAGACAAACCAGCTACTTAGCGATCAAAATAAAACGCCAGTAAATTGGTCTTTACCACAAATTCTATAACAGAAATGCAAAAGGCCCAATTGGGCCTTTGAATTTACAAAAAGTCTAGCTCATCAATAGCAATACTATCTGTAAAGTAGTCTAACTCCTGTAGTTCTTTGCGTAATCTATGCTTATCTTTTAACGCTTCGATTTCACGCCATTTTCTCTTCTTATTTTTTGTAGAGGTCTTTCTTGTTTTATTAGGACCTTCTAATATTTCTAAAATATCGTCTAGGCTATCCATGAACTTCTCCTATTGATTTTTTGAACCTCGGAAATACCTATACCACAGGCTGCTTAAAAATAGAATAAAAAAGTGACAATACTGTTACAGAACTGTGATTGATAGATGAATAGATCAAGAGTTTAGTTATTTTAGAAACAAAAACGCCACCGAACGGTGGCGTTTCAAAAAATGCTGCTGTTCGAATTACATCGCTTTAAAGCGAGCTTCTAATTCAATTTGTGCTTGTGCGAAAGAGCGGATACCTTCAGCTAGTTTCTCTGTTGCCATTGCATCTTGGTTGTGTAACCAGCGGAACTGGCTTTCAGTTAGCGGTGCTGGTTTTTCTTCAACAGTAAAGTCGCTCTCTAGTAGGTACTCTTGTGCATCCGTTAATTGGCCTAACTCTTCTAAAAGAGCAGGGCTAATCGTTAACTTATCACAGCCCGTAAGCGCGATGATCTCGCCTGTGTTACGGAAGCTTGCGCCCATAACAACCGTTTTGTAATCGTGGCGTTTGTAGAATTCGTAAATGCTACGTACTGATTGCACACCAGGATCGTTTAGCGGATCTGTTGGTTTTTCCATACCGTTAGCAACGTGCCAATCTAGGATACGGCCAACAAATGGTGAAATTAAAAATACATTTGCATCGGCACATGCGCGGGCTTGTGCTTCAGAGAATAACAGCGTTAAGTTACACTTAGTGCCTTCTTTTTCAAGCTGTTCTGCGGCTTTGATACCTTCCCACGTTGATGCAACTTTGATTAAGATTTTATCTTTGCTCACGCCTTCTTTTTCGTAAAGGCTCAGTAAAGTGTGAGCTTTGTCAATAGTCGCTTGGGTATCAAATGATAAACGAGCGTCTACTTCTGTTGAGATATAGCCAGGTACGATTTCGCTAATTTCTTTACCGATTAATACAGCAAAGTAATCACATGCTAGCTCAAGTTGTTTAGCTGCATCTTGCTCGGTCTCTTTAGCATACTGCCACGCTTTATCTAAATAAGGCTTATACGCTTCAATTTCACTGGCTTTTAAAAGTAAAGATGGGTTTGTTGTTGCATCTTCTGGTTGGTGCTTTTTGATAGCTTCGATATCACCTGTATCTGCAACAATAGATGAATGCTGTTTAAGCCTTTGTAGTGCTGAAGTCATTTGCTTTCCTCATTCCAAGCAAGTTAAAAGAAAATCCATTATAGCGGCCTTAATACTGCAACACTATGACAGTGTTTAATAGGTTATATGTCCTTAATTTAGAAAACCAAGGCATTAGGTGTAAAAATGCAGTGTATCAAGGCAGGATGAAACAAAACGTGCATTTTGATTCAATTAATGTTGAAATTGACATCAAACAAATTACAAGTCAATAGCTAACTATGATCACTGTTATTTCACCAGCAAAAAATTTAGATTACGAAACACCAGCCACGACCGATAAATTCACTCAACCTGAATTACTCGAGCACAGCGAAGAGTTAATGTCAGTTTGCCGTGATTTAACACCTGCTCAAATTGGTAGCTTGATGAAAATCAGCGATAAACTAGCTGGTTTAAACGCAGCACGTTTTGCTGAGTGGTCACAGCCCTTTACTACCGATAACGCAAAACAAGCAGTGCTGGCTTTTAATGGTGATGTGTATGGTGGTTTAGATGCTGCAACATTGACAAGTTCAGAGCTAGATTATGCACAATCTCACTTACGTATTTTGTCTGGTCTTTACGGTGTGCTGAAGCCGCTTGATTTAATGCAAGCTTATCGCCTTGAAATGGGCACAAAGCTTGAAAATCCACGTGGTAAAAATCTCTATGAATTTTGGGGCAGCGTGATAGCCGAACAACTTAATACTGTGCTTGCTGAGCAAGATAGCAAGTATTTAGTTAATCTTGCTTCGAATGAGTATTTTAAAGCGGTTGATAAAAAAGCCTTAAATGCACAAATTATCACGCCACACTTTAAAGACTGTAAAAGCGGCCAATATAAAGTGATCAGCTTTTATGCGAAAAAAGCTCGCGGCATGATGGCGCGTTACATCATTGAAAATAAAGTTACCCAATTGAGTGATTTAAAAGATTTCACCGTTGCTGGTTATTACTTTAGCAGCGATGCAACAGCAAAAGAATTAGAGCCTGTTTTCTTACGCGAAGAGCAGAACTAATTTTTAGTAAAATGAATTAGAAGAGCCGTGCCAAGCACGGCTTTTTTATGGTTTTAATATACTAAATTAGAAATGGCGTTCATCTTGCTAAATACTTTGTTGAGCAATTAATTCAACAAGGTATAAAAATGTTAAAAATTCCGTCAGTAAGTGAAGCTGAAAAGCTGATAGAAGAAAAACTCGGTGGCTGGGTTGATATCATCATAAGCCATATTCCAAACTTTATTGTCGCAGTCATTATTACTATCGTGTTTTCATTGCTGGCGCGTATTGTTGGTTCAATGCTCAGAAAGCTACTACGCCGTTCGTTAGAGTCTTCGCAAATAGCAGACTTAATGTCATCGATAGTGAAGGTCATCGTGTTGTGCGTAGGCTTATTTGTAGCCCTTGATTTCTTGGGCCTCAGAGGCACTGTTACCTCATTACTCGCGGGTGCGGGCATAGTTGGCCTTGCCATTGGTTTTGCCTTTCAGGATATGACAGAGAACCTTATAGCAGGTATTGCTATGGGGATCCGCAAACCATTTAAAACAGGGGATGTAATTCGCACCGAAAGCGTGTTTGGTACCGTTAAGGCGATTAACCTTAGAAACACTCTTATCGAGAACTTTTATGGGCAACTTATCTTGGTGCCTAACAAGATTCTGTTTAGAAATATACTCAGCAATTACAGTACATTAGGTGTGCGTCGTATTGAAGTGCTTGTGGGCATTTCGTATGCTGACGACCCAGAGCAAGCGGCAGAAGTGATTGTTAAAAAAATCAATGAGTTTGATTTTGTGATTAAACAAGAAGAAACCGCCGTTTACGCCGAAAGCTTTGGTGATAGCAGCGTTAACTTACTGGTTTGGTTTTGGATTAAATACCCAGGTGAAGCGGATTTCATGACCGTTCGCCATAAGGCTGTTGTGGCAGTTAGAAACGCGCTAAGCGAAGCTGACATGACCATCCCATTCCCAATCCGCACGTTAGATTTTGGTATCAAAGGCGGCGAGAAATTAAACGCCATGATAAGCGAAAAACAGCAGGATAAAGACGCAGAACCTCAAGCAACCGATGAGTAAAATTTACTGACTTATTGGCGTGATTTACACAGGGAAGTGTGGTTGTGGGGGAGTTTATTCGCAAAGAAAGTGATTAGTAATAAAGTAAAATTATTCGTTAATTCTCATATAATACTCAAACTCCTCTCTACTTATATTAGTTATTGAAAAGTTTGGTATAACTTGCTTTGTTGCAGGAATAGCTCTCGTTTCCAGAGGGAAGTGCCAAATATTAAAGTCATTGTTCGGCATTGTATCGTATGCTAGAGAATCCCAACCTAGAAGACTTGCCATTTTACTTATAGCTATTTTCTTAGCTAGCTGCATTTGTGCCGAAGGATTAAAAAACAATTGATAACTGCTGTTAACTGCACCAGTTAATATATCTACTGTTTGTAAGCCCCAGTGATATTTAGAATCTTCCATTGCAACATGATGTACTTTTGAACATGTTGGCAGCTTCGCTAACATATGATTTGTTACTATCTGCATTACTTCATTTTGTTTTGAATAAGAGCTAGATTTTTGATCTGCAAAGACAGTTATTTTTGCATTTTTCGAACGGCTACTCTCACGGATGAGGAAATCATAAGTTGTGTAAAAAGCTGTTTCCTCATTGCTATGCCACTTTCTATAAGGTTGTTTATGTACTGCTATAGCATGAAATGAAACAGGACTAGTTAATATGAATCTCAATATATCTATACATAAATTTATCTGACCAGCACTTTTCCTAACTTTTTCCCATTTTATTTCACCTTATAGACCACTTTTATCGTAAATGTCAGAAATCTTTTGATTGAATTCAGCGAAGTAGTGCTTGGGAATAGCAATTATACCTATCGTGTGGCAGGGACATCCTTTTGAGGTGCACTTTCATCGGCAAATGCAAATATTTCATCCATGACTCAAATTCCTTTTGACTCTCAATAATTTGGTTGTTTATAAACTGCACAAATAAATAATAAAAACATTCTTAACAAATTAACTAAGGAAATACTACCGGAAAGTTATCTTCAGTAGCTGATGTTCGCGCGAAATAAATTTCACGCCTAGGGTGAGCCGTTTTGACTTAGCGCTTAAAATTTACGGCTTAAAGCTTTTAATTACCGCGTTGGTTTTTGTTCCGCCTCAAATTTTAACCCACGGGCTATTCCCCCAAAGTAAGGGGGTTACATTTTAAGTGGACACCTGTTGCGCAACACGCTACACTTTGGCAATGATCAAGACATTCAAACATAAAGGCTTGAAAAAGTTCTTCGAGACTGGAAGCAAAGCAGGGATTCAAGCCAAACACGAGCGCCGTTTGAGAATGCAACTAGCCGCTATAGATACCGCTTCGATTATTGAAGATATCGACTTACCTGGATTTAAGTTGCACCCATTAAAAGGCAATCGAGATGGTGTTTGGTCAATAACTGTAAATGGTAATTGGCGAGTAACATTTGAATTCAAAGATGGTAACGCCTACATATTAAACTACGAGGATTATCACTAATGACTATGCATAATCCACCGCATCCGGGTGAATTTATTTCCGATGTATATATGGAGCCTTTCGGTTACAGCTGTAGATTTGTCGCGAAACAGTTGGATGTCTCACCTTCAACTCTTAACAGAGTCCTTAAGGGGCAGAGCTCTATTACTCCTGAAATGGCATTAAGATTATCTAAGGCTTTGGGTAGAAGCCCTGAAAGTTGGCTATCGATGCAGGATAATTACAATCTTTGGCAAGCTAAACAAAACGTTAACCTTACCAAGGTACACCCTATTAGTTTTGCAGTGGCGTAATGAGAATAATCACAAGCTTGCTGCTACTTTGGCTGTTCACCTGAAATTTTTTGTGTGTTATTTATAAGAAATAAGCCATCGCGCTAAATAAATTTCACGCCTACGGTGAGGTATTTTTGACTTAGTGATCAAGCTTGGAGCTGGTGGCTTTCGCTTTGCTTAGACCAACCTACAAAGTTACAACAAAAAGCGCAAGCAGTTTGACTGGTTGCGCTTTTTAATGATTCGATATGCGAATGATTAGTGGAGGATACGTGCTCTGATTGTACCTTCAACGGCACTTAGTTCTTTAAGGGCTACTTCAGAGTGGTCGGTATCTACATCGATGACCACGTAACCAATCGCTTCGTCAGTTTGTAAGTACTGGGCGGCGATGTTGATGCCGTGCTGTGCAAACGCTTGGTTAATTTGCGTTAGAACACCTGGGCGGTTGTGGTGCACGTGTAATAAGCGGCTGCGGTTTGCAAGCTCAGGCAGTGATACTTCAGGGAAGTTAACCGCAGTAATGGTTGAACCATTGTCTGAGTATTTAGCGAGTTTACCAGCTACTTCAATACCGATATTTTCCTGCGCTTCTTGTGTTGAACCACCAATGTGTGGCGTTAAAATCACGTTGTCGAACTCGCGCAGCGGTGATACAAATTCTTCATCATTTGATTTTGGTTCTACAGGGAACACGTCGATTGCAGCGCCGCTTAGCTTTTTATCACGTAGTGATTCTGCTAGTGCATCAATATCAACAACCGTACCGCGAGACGCATTGATTAAGATGGCACCTTGCTTCATAACTTCAAGCTCTGCCATACCAATAAGGTTCTTCGTTTGCGGTGTTTCTGGTACGTGTAAGCTAATCACATCGGCACGTTGTAGTAACTGAGTTAGGTTATGAACTTGCGTTGCATTACCCAGTGTTAGCTTGTCTTCAATATCGTAAAATTCAACGTTCATACCGATATTTTCAGCCATGATCCCTAGCTGTGTACCAATGTGGCCGTAACCAATAATACCTAATGTTTTACCACGAGCTTCGAATGAACCGTTGGCAGATTTTAACCAACCGCCACGGTGCGCGAGAGCATTACGCTCTGGAATACCGCGAAGGAGTAATAAAATTTCACCTAGTACTAATTCTGCAACAGAACGGGTGTTTGAGAATGGTGCGTTAAATACCGCAATACCACGCTCACGGGCGCCTTGCAGATCGACTTGGTTAGTACCGATACAGAAGCAGCCGATTGCCACGAGCTTATCAGCTGCTTCTAATACCGCTTCATTAATATGAGTGCGAGAACGAAGTCCTACAAAGTGCACATCTTTAATGCGCTCAATGAGCTCGTCTTCAGGTAAGGAGGTTTTTACGTAATCAATATTACTGTAGCCATTACGCTTAAGCGTTTCGACAGCACTTTGATGCACGCCTTCCAGCAAGAGAATTTTAATTTTGTCTTTTGCTAACGATACCTTACTCATATCCTCATTCCTATTTACTTGATTTGCGGCCCATTTTTGGTGCCGATAATGACTTTATCTGCACCGCGATGGGCAAATAAGCCGTTTGTTACTACACCCACAATCTGGTTGATTGTTAGTTCTAATTCTTTGGCATTGCTGATATCTAAATTGTGTACGTCTAAAATGACGTTACCGTTATCTGTTACAACACCTTCACGGTAAACAGGATCACCGCCTAGTTTTACGAGCTCACGAGCTACATAGCTGCGTGCCATTGGGATCACTTCAACCGGTAGTGGAAAAGCCCCTAATGTTGTAACTTCTTTAGATTCATCAACAATACAAACAAATTGTTTTGCGACTGCTGAAACGATTTTTTCACGTGTCAGCGCTGCACCACCGCCTTTGATCATTTCGTTGTGTGGGTTGATTTCGTCTGCGCCATCAACATACACATCAAGGCTTGATACCTCGTTTAGTTCAAACACTTCAATACCCAGTGCTTTTAACTTTTCAGTTGAAGCCTCAGAGCTTGAAACTGCACCAATAAGGGTGTCTTTTACAGTACCCAGTGCATCAATAAAATGATTGACTGTTGAGCCTGTACCTACACCAACAATGGTGTTTTCATTTACAAACTCGAGTGCTGCCCAGGCAGCGGCTTTTTTTAATTCATCTTGCGTCATAATTATGTGCTCAGTTAGCTGTCAGAGAGGGCCTATAGTATACAAATACTTTGCTTACCATTGGTAGATTTTCTCTGGGGTTATAATGTGTTTTAACGGTACATCCCACGATTCAATTGGCAATGCTGAAACATGCTGACATTGATGGGCAAGGCCTATCAAAATCGGTTTTTGCCAGTTTTCTTGGTAATACCGTGCCAACGTTTTGTCATAAAACCCACCGCCCATTCCTAAACGGTTACCTTGATCATCAAATGCCACTAATGGCATAAGTAAAATATCAAGCTTGTCTAAAGGACATATTTGACTGCAATTCAACTTGGGCTCCAAGATACCATAGCGGTTTGCAGTCATGGGTGAATTTTCTTCATACCTCTGAAAGTA
>VAOY01025298.1_pt1 | contig 17316 bp, 20 predicted proteins | sample 3393881 | NCBI WGS metagenome assembly VAOY01 (sample SAMN08290430, study PRJNA428436) | hydrothermal vent metagenome | isolation source: Deep-sea hydrothermal vent chimney | place: Indian Ocean: Southwest Indian Ridge
AAAACCAAGGTTTAGGAAACTAAAACAAGTGTCCGAAAGTTTACCGGAATGGTGTCCGAAACTTCTCCGGAATCACTGTCCGAAACCTCCGGAATTTCCAGCCGAAAGTGTGAGGTGTGATATAGTGTGTTTAAGTGGAATGATAGTTATTCAATATATCAAACCTTCACACGATCGAATTTCGGAGTATTCTTAACTTTTTAAGGCTCTAGGAAAGAGTATATTATTTTCTAAGTGAATATGTTGATGAAGATCTTCTTCCAGCGCTTCCAAGCCATACCATAAAGCTCTCCAGGTATTGCAGGCTTCTTTGGGAACCTGGTAATTATTTGTTAGTTCACGTATTCTTTTTAATGCGTTACCAGCAGAATCATGTTCCTGTAGCATTACATTGATGGGACCGTTTGCCATGCCCCCATCCCCGCGTTTAATCATTGGAAAGAGGATTTGCTCTTCTTTCATCATATGTGCTCCAATTTCATTCATTAATGTTAAGTAAACTTGTCGAAGCTCAGAAAACATATCCGGGTTTTTATCGCCGTGAACATTATACACTTTTTGAACCATGTATTCTAATCGAGGAATCTCTTCGTCTAAAGGACGGTGATAGGTGATTAATATGTGGTCTATTAAATCGGTAAGGGACTCTTTATCCCATTGCTTTTCAGTGTTTTCTTGCGTTTTGATTTCATTTTGAATTTCTGTGAGTATTAGATCAGTTTCAAGACTATTTTGATTGCATACTTCTTCCAGAGAGATGCCACCCCCGCAGCAATAGTCGATATTATGACGAGCAAAAACTCTTGTTGCCAGAGGGTATTCAGTTGCTATTTGTCCGACAGTTGTTTCTGTGTTAATTGACATATTCTTTTTCCTTTTGAATTAATTGTTTTATTGTAGTTTTCTGTTCGAGTGATCAGGGGATATTAACATCCGTTCTAATGCAAAAAGAACCTGTTCGAATTCTGTTTTTTTATTCCCGGTGCTTTTTCTAATTCCAGGTATTCCTATCATAGTATGGATTGTGCCTATAATAGGAATAAGCAGTATCTCTGGGGCAATATCATTACGAATAATTCCCAGCTCTATCCCTTCCTCAAGTAAATCAAGAATATATTGTTTGGACTGTTTGGCGATTATTTGCAGTGCGTTTACTGAATCCTTTGGGAAGGTTAAATAAGCCTGCTCGGAACGTAAAAGCCAGGCCAAGCCAGGTGAAGATTCAAATAGTATAACTCGATTTGTTGCGAATGTCTTGAGTCGCTCAAGAGGTGGTAATGACTTTTCCGGAAATGTTTCCTCAATTTTCTTGATCGCATAGGCTACTACTTCACTGAAGATTTCTTCTAGTGAATGGAAATGCCTGAATATTGCTCCTGAGGTAATTCCAACTTCTTTGGCGATTGCAATGGTTGTTAGGGAAGTAACGCCCTGTTGGCCGATAATTTGTAAGACTGCCTGTACAATTTCTTTCTGCCGTTCCACTGAAGTCTTGCGATATGTGTTTTCCATATCCAGAATGTAAGTAACTACTTACTTACATAGCAACGATATTTTTGTAGCCGAGTAAAGAATCTGTAGGTTACATAGTGTTACACTTTTACTACCCTTGGCTTTTATTTTATTATCACTTGTAATGGTTGTTACTGTCTACTTTTGTTATTGATATGACAAAAATAGGCATAAGACGATAAAAATATTGCACAGTTATAGCACACATTGTGTTTGAGATCGTCTGTTACACTATGGCCTTCTAATCCGTTGGCCACAGGTTTCCTGTCCACCGAAAGTACGTAGGCAGAAAATCACATCCTGTGTACAAAAAACCCCCAGTTTCTGATAAAATTCTGGGGGTTTCTATATTTTTCTCGAACAGAATTAAATTATTCAATCCCCAGTAGTTCTACTTGAAAAACGAGAGCGCTGTTTGGTCCGCCGGGCCCGCGTGGACCGCTTCCATAAGCCAAATTTGAAGGAATATATAATTCCCATTTTGAACCCACCGGCATCAATTGCAGTGCTTCAGTCCAACCTTTAATTACGCCGGTTACAGCAAATGCTGTAGGCGCTCCCCTTTTATAAGAGCTATCAAATTCCTCACCGTCTATTAGGGTTCCTCTGTAGTGAACGGATACTTTATCAGTACTCTTTGGTTTTTCACCAGAGCCCTGTTCAATAATTTTATATTGTAGACCACTTTCAAGAGTTACAACCCCTTCTTTATTCGCATTTTCAGCTAAAAAGGCGTTTCCTTTTTCTAGGTTTTCTTTAGCTTGCGTTTGGGCTTTTTGACGAGATTTTTCCTGTAATTCATTACGGAATGAGTTCAATACTGTAAGCATATCTTCATCGGATAATTTTAAATCTTCGCCATTATATGCTTTGCTCCAACCTTCAAAAAGTGCTTTTTCATTCATTTCCAGTTCTTGAGTTTTCATACTTTTTCCAATATCAACACCGATACTGTAGCTGACAGAGTCTATAGAAGTCTCTAACGGCACATTAGACTGCTGATCAGATCCACAGCCAATTAGAATCAAAATGGGAATAAGTGTAAATATATGTTTCATGTTGTCCTTTCTTTTTGAAATGTTTTCAAAATGATTTCTTTTTAATATTTTGATTAATTCATTTGATGAGTATAACAATAAATCAATTATCAGTACTCATGTGATTAATTCCGGATATGTATTTTCTTAAAAAAATACCGACGAATTTACTGCGGATGAGCTGGCTATGAAACAGTCTTAATCAGATTTTGACTGGAGTTTAACTGCGGTACCGTAAACCAACAGTTCAGCAGTCGTCTGCATAATCATGGATGTTTGGAAACGGACACCTACAATGGCATCAGCGCCCAATTCCTCTGCTCGCTCAATCATCCGCTGGAGAGACTGTTCCCTGGATTCAGACAACATACCGGTATATTCTGTTATTTCACCACCAACTAAACTCCGCAGACTGGCAGTGATATCCTTACCGATATGCCTAGCTCGGATAGTATTTCCAATCACAATTCCTAATTGCTTAGAAATATCATACTCGGCGACAGTATCGATAGTGGATATAATCATTTGTCCACTCCTCTAAACGGCTCATCTTTTTTTGCCACTCTATTTTCTTTCACCATGTTAATTAGTATCAATATAACGCCGGCGATAATTGCTGATGAGGCAAGACCCAGAATGGGGTTACTTACGATAAAGGATATGATTTTACCTATAAATACAAGCGTAAAAATAATCACTCCTCCAATAATCAAATATAGACCTGCATCTTTCATAATTTTAAAACTCCCATTTTAATGAATAAAATAGTGCATTTATGATAGATTGAAAATAAACTATCCCCTGATTAGAAACCGTATGATTTTATAATGATTAATACAAATTTTTCGATTATTTCTTCAAAGGGCGGATATGATGATAATTTTCAGTATATCCTAACATGTATGCGCACCAGTGCTCATATCGCCGTGGATGCGGCATTGCCTTTGGAGACAGTAAAACCATTTTTCAATGGTGCATTCGTGGCTATGCTTATTACACATACGCATGGTGATCATATCGCCTTTATTGATGAATATTTAGAAGTGTATCCAAAATTGTTGATTATAATACACGAACAATCTGCCGGACGGATTAGTGCTGTGAATGTTCACCCGACTTATGATGGGGAACAAATTCAAATTGGTGAACTGAATATCAATGTTTTGCATACGCCAGGGCATTTTCCCGACAGTTCATGTTACACAGTGGAAAATATTATTTTTACAGGGGATACCTTGTTTGTTGGGAGAACAGGCCGAACCGTAGGACAAGGTAGTAATACCGGACAGCTATATCACTCTGTGTATGAAAAACTACTGACCTTACCTCAAGATAATGTAATTTACCCAGGGCACGACTATGGTCAATCACCCACAATATCTATTAGAAAAAATATTGAAATTAGCCCCCTGCTGCAGGCGACAAATGAACAAGACTTTATTGAACGAATGGCTGCTTACGAAGCTGGTCGCTAAATAATCATCATAAACACAAGGAGTTCGTATGAAAAAATCCATAATCAGTATTATAACCGGTATTATGATAACGGCATCTTTCTTCGTTTTTATGGGTGCGTCTGAAGCCAACAACGATTCTCTACATTCCTTATTATTGAAAATCGAGGAATATATGGAAAACGAAATTGGGAAAAAGGATGGTACCGGTCGTTACCAATTACAAAGCTTCAGCATTGACCGTACCCATTGGCATTATCTTTTAGATACAGCCACGGGCGAATTGTATCGCCTTGAACCTAGCCGAACCCCGGAGAACGGTAAATGGTCATTGATGTCGGCTGCTAATTTTGAAAAACCACAGGAGTAGAAAATGAATAGAAATTTATTCCTATTATATCTCATCATAGCATTGGCCTTGGTTGCCTGCCCCGATAAAGAAGAAGGTTGCGACGACTGTGGAGGTACAATCCTTGATGGGTACTATTTCGACGAAGTGACAACAGAAGATATTGCTGAACTAGGCGAGATTGAAGGAATTGAAATTGGAGCGTGCATACGCTATAAACTTGACCTTGGCGGCACTAATTTTAATATTGAATCGGTAAAAGTCGTTGATGACTGCTGTTGCGTCGAGTAAATCATTGAAAATTAATTATTTCCAAGACAGCGATCACCCCACCCGGGTGGTCATTGGCCTCCATGGCTGGACAGGCGATGAACATTCCATGGTTCCGGTGGCTAGGTCGATGAATCTAGAAAATACTAAATGGTATATTCCCCGGGCACCGTATAAATCTGACGCCAATAAGGGGTTTACTTGGTTCAGTGGAAATGACGAAATTGGCTGGAAATATGAAAAGACATTTGAGTTAACTACTGCTCTAATTACACAAGTATTAAATGATGGATTTGCACCTAAACAAATTTATTTAATTGGATTTTCCATGGGGGCAGGATTAAGCTTTTACGTTGCTTTGAGTTTAGATTTTCCAATTGGTGGTATCATACCCATTGCTGGTTTTATCAACCATCCTGAACGGCTTTTTGCGAATGCGACTGCAGCAAGCCTAAAAACGCCAATACTTATTCTTCACGGGACAAAAGATGAAATTGTCAAACCAGAATTAGGTGAAAAAGCGTATGAGCTGCTTGTTGAACATGGCTACTCTGTGCAGTTAGAAAAATATAATGCAACTCACAAAATACCATTACGAGCCCATGATTTAATAAAAGATTTTATTAGTGATAATGAAAATGACCAATCCCAATAACATCCATCCTCTTTTGGATGCTGCAAAACAGATTCAGGCCCAAAAATACGAGAAAGAGAAACGCCTTCTTGGTTTACTTGGTTCTATGATATCGTTGGCTTTTGTACTTTGGTATTATTTTTCCGGTTTTAGCCACCAGATCGCTCACCTTGAATTCTCATTTATCTGGACATTCTTGATCTATGTTCTAATTTTTCAAATCATATCAACTGTAATTGGACTGCCTTTGGGATATTATTCCGGATATGTCCACGAACACAAATGGGGGTTTTCCAATTATACTCATAAAACTTGGGCGCTAGATCAGTTGAAATCATTTTTAGTTGGTCTTGTTTTATTTCCGCTACTTTTAGGATTGCTTTATTGGGTTTTTGCCACTTTTCCAGATATTTGGTGGCTGGTAGCCGGCGGTGCGACTGCACTGGTTTCAGTCATTTTTGTAACTATCTTCCCTGTTATTATTGCTCCCATTTTTAATAAGTATGATCCTATTGAAGACGATAGCCTAATCAACCGTTTGACAGAAATATTAAAAAAAGCAGGACTTAAACCAGGCGGATTTTTTAAGCAGGACATGAGCAAACAGACTAAAAAAGAAAATGCATTTTTAGCCGGACTGGGAAAAACACGCCGTGTAGTCATGGCGGATAATTTACTGGAACACATGAGTAAAGGTGAAATATCCTCTGTAATCGCCCATGAAGTGGGACATTATAAATACAGTCACCTCCCTAAAAATATTGTTATTGGAACTGCCCAACAACTCATTACATTCTACTTATTAGATATGGCTATGAAAAAATTCTTCCCTGATTTTCTCACCTCAAATGCTGCCAATCTGGCCCTCTTCCCCATGATCGGATTGATTATGGGAATTTTATCCGGCTTCCTGTTTGGTCCGTTAAATAACTGGATATCACGCAATTTTGAACGACAGGCTGATCAAACATCACTAGAATTATATTCTCAAAAAGATGATTTTTTAGGTGCTATGGCCGGCCTTGCAAACCGTAATTTATCTAACGCTTATTCAAGCTGGTGGGTAAAATGGCTGTATTATTCTCATCCACCCATCGGTGAACGATTAACTTTCTGTGAGGAGTTTCAAAATGATTGAACAAAATACAATCGATTTTTTAACCAAACTCAAGCAAAACAATGACCGTACATGGTTCAATGATCACAAAAAGGATTACAAAATGGCATTGGCGAATTTTACGGATATGGTTGCCATGCTTCTCCACAACATTACCGGATTCGATGATAGTTTAATTGGAGTGCTGCCAAAAGAATGTTTATTCAGAATTTATCGTGATGTTCGGTTTTCCAAAGACAAGAGTCCATATAAAACGTGGTTCAGTGCGTCGATGAGCAATGGTGGGCGAAAAGGACTTTGGCCTGGATATTACGTCCATATAGAACCAGGTAATATATATTTAGGTGGCGGTATTTGGCATCCGTCTAAAGAGATTCTCCAAAATATTCGTGAATATATAGTAGACCATTCTGATAAATTAGAAAAAATTGTTCTTGACGAAACATTTAAGAAGTGTTTTGGTGAAATGGATGGTGAACAATTGAAAATAGCACCAAAAGGTTTTCCAAAGGATCACCCCCAGATTAGATGGCTTCGATATAAAGACTTTTTAGCCGGCCGTTCAAAAAATAAAATTGATATAACTTCAGAAAAAATAATCACAAACTTTACAGCGGACTATAAAGCTATGTTTCCGTTTATCCAATTTTTACGAAAAGCAATATTGTAATCACTGTGTACAATTTTCAATTATTCCCGGTTAGGTAGTACTGTAGATATACTTTGTTATTCTGGCTGAACGTTAACTGCCTTATCCCCTTTCATATCGAAATCTGTATCAAACTTTACACGAAAACCCTCCCGGAGCAATCTGGTCACACGTTGCAAACGGGGACTTAAGCCTCCGCCGTGGAAAAAATAATCCACTCCATCTTCACTGCGGATAAAACCAAATTTCTTTTCAGGATCATAGTGCCTGATTGTTCCAATTTTCATTCTATTTCCTTTTTTGCTTGAACCGATAAATAAAGAGAATAATAATACCTGCCAGATTTGGAAACCATACCAATGGATGTGACCAGGGGATTCCATCGATTGAAAAATTGGTGAGAGGCCAGAGAAATTGAGTCGGGAAATAATTTTTAGTATGAAACGGAAAATCCATCATAATGTGCAACGGCCAGCCTAACATGGCAAAAGCCAAATCACTTTTTCGTATAGCAATCGTACCTATGATCACCAATGCTGGTACAAAACTGTGGGATAAATTATAGCTAAAAGTCACCCAATCAGGAATGATGTCTATCGGCGGTGGCCCCATTTGAAAAGTTCCATCGAACACCCTGAACATTCCAAATAGACCAAAGGAAAATAAATCAGGTAATATACCGAAAAACAGTGCAACCCTGGGGTGACCACGATACCCGAACAATCCGCTGCCCCATAATCCATGGCTGAAAATATCGATTGCTTAACCCTTATCTTTGATCGATAGTGTTAAAGTGTATTTGGCCACCGGTTCATCACCCAGTTGGCTAGGGACAGTTACTATTATTTCTACAGGAATATTCTGACGTTCTCCGGTTTCTGCTGCTAGCCGGACTGCCTCTTTTACTTTATCACCATCATTGCTAGTAAAATACGCATCTCCTTGAACCAGTTTAAGATAATCTGCGTGCATATCCTTAAAAATAAGGATAATATTTTTCCCGGATGTTTCAATGTGCCGCATAGCCAGTAATCCACCAACTAAATCAGCTCCGACAGTGAGAGCGCCAATATACATGGATTTAACGTGATTTTTCACATTACGTCTGAAAGGGATTTTAATGACACATTTTTTATCTGTGATTTCAACCACCTTTGGCCGGCAGAAAAAAATCAGGGGAATTTTGAAAACACCCATTACCCATAGAAAACGCTTCGCTTGTGAAAGTGTACCCAGTTTCATTTTAATTTATAATTTCCATTTTCTTTCGATGTATTATTTTATCAGAAGGATATCGATGACTGTCACTGACTTGATCCAACTACTATTACACTGTTTTCAAAGTTTTCCCTTTATATAGCGGATCATGAATGTAAACAAAAAACATTAATCAGGGTGCTCATATCAATCTATAAAATTGTTACTCTGAAAAAAATCAAACTCCCTCATGGATTTCTGTTGCTGCCCTAAGTCCTGAAACGAGTGCTCCCTGCATCCAACCATGATTATCTGAGGCATGTTCTCCGGCAAAATGGATTCGTCCTTCTGCCTCCCCAATGTGTGAGCTAAGTGCTGCATCCTGATCATCAGTGGGAGATGCCCACGCACCGCCAGACCATTCATCCAAAGCCCAGGGGTGAGAATAGCCGTACTCAACGTATTCTTCTACTCCGGGAAAGACATCGTTCCAGCGATTGAGTACATGGAGAATGCGGTTCCCCTGACTCAATTCATCTATTTCAATTGCACGGGAATATCGCAAATATGACATGAGGACTCCTTTTGGACCTTCTCTGTCCCAAGTTGGGTGCCATATTTCTTCAGGCCAATCAGTAGTACCCCAGCCATTCAGATCTTCATCCTCCCAGAATCGGTTTGCGAATTGAATGAAGACCTTGGTAGATGCAGCATAATTATACCCTCCGCTGCTTGCATCTATTTTTTCAGCTGAAAGCTGTGGAGAAAATTGAATTCGATTTAATACCGGCAATGGAACTGTGCACAGCACTCTATCTCCTGTATAATCAGTTCCACCAGAAACATTCACTAATACACCATTAGAATCCTGCTCAATCGATTCAACAATCGTAGACATATGAATATTTTCCATCATGGATTCGGCAAATGCATTGGGTAATTTGTCCATACCGCCTCGAATCTTTACATATTCTCTATGTTTAACTGAAGACGGCCACGGTCGATCATTTAAATAATCGTTTGCCGGTATGAGTGTCCGCCTTCCACCTGATAAGTTCACATATAAACCAGATCCGGGATAAACGGATGTAAGTGCTAATCCGAAATGATCTACATATCCAAGTGTCATGTCATGATCAGGAGGAATTCGGGCTGCGCCAGCTTCAGCATAATGTCCATCAGAGAAATCGTTCCGATGTGTATGGACTCGCCCACCGATTCGATTTCTCGCCTCTAGAATGGTTACTTCATGTCCGGCCCGGATTAACTCATATCCTGCGACCAATCCGGAGATACCTGCTCCGACAATTATGACCCGTTTAGGTGGTTGGTCTCCCAAGAGCATCCCGGGAGAGTCAATAAAAGTGTCTGTGTCTTGATCATCATCGCAAGATACAAATGCCAAACTAGCCACAATCACCATGCTTTGGCGGAGAAACTCTCGACGAGTCAAATCAGACATGGGTAAGGAGGTAAAAATTGGCCATAGTGAAAAATCCTGTTATGTACTGTTTTATTTTAAACGCACTCGATTTATTATTTGCATCAGGTAAGAATATAAAGATTCTTACAGGAAAATCTGTGTTGGAAACATAAACTCTACCGGCCTCACAGTCCGCTATCATACTACTCTCCAATGTTGAATTTAGCTAGTTTCAATCTTAATGGGAATTATTGTGTTAAATAACTAACTTCGGTAGCAAATACTTATGTCAAGTAATCCACAAATAACAATTGCTTTGGATGCCATGGGCGGTGATAATGGGATTGAACCCAATGTGAAGGGTGCTGTCATCGCTGCAAATTCTCATCCGGTTCGAATACTTTTGGTTGGGGATAAACAAGAACTCGAAAAATCACTTAAAAACGAATCCTATCCTGAAGGATCTATTGAGATTATTCACGCGCCCCAAGTGATAGAAATGGACGAATCGCCCAGAAAGGCCATTGAAGAAAAACCAGAGGCTTCAATACTGATTGCAGCCAAATTAGTGCAAGACGGGAAAGCAGATTCACTGGTATCTGCCGGCAGTACTGGCACCGTCATTCTTGCAGCTGCAAAATATTTGTCAAGGATTCTCGGGGTACGCCGAACGGCTATTGCTACGGTTTACCCCACCATGAATGAATTTAAAAAAAATGACCACCTTGCCCTTATGTTGGATGTTGGTGCCAATGTGCAATGTGGAGCGGAAGAGTTAGTTCAGTTTGCCATTATGGGCGCTGCTTACGTCGCTGATATACGTGGTGTGGAAAATCCAACTGTGGCCCTTTTAAACATCGGGGAGGAGGCTACTAAAGGTGGTGAAAAAATGCAAAGTGCATTTCAGTTATTGAAAAATATTCCGAACTTGAATTTTATCGGAAATATAGAGGGTAAAGATATTTTACGCGGCGTGGTAGATGTGGTGGTGACAGAGGGCTTTGTGGGTAATATTGTCATTAAAACTCTTGAAGGCGCTGCCCGGAGTTTGCGTCAACTTACCAAAATGGCTTTTAAAGCCAGGGTGGCATGGAAATTAGGACTCCTGTTTTTACGAAAAGGATTGAACATGCTTAAAGAAACAACGGATTATGCCGAATATGGCGGCGCACCCCTTCTTGGTTTTGAGAAAATGGTCATCATTGCTCATGGAAGATCCACTGAAAAAGCAATTTCAAATGCCATCAAGGTGGCAGGGAAATGTGTCCGAGATGATGTATGCGGTCAAATCGGAAAATATATTTATGAGTTAGAAGGCCAAGCCGGATTGGAATACGAACGGTTAAGCCGGGAACTTTAAAGCGCTAACCCCAACATAAAAACCCGTTGTGTGGGTTATTAAATTTACGCATTAATCTGTTTCGTTATTCGCCAGCCGGCGGATTGAATTTCGTTTAACTAAAGAACGGTTAGCGTATTTCTACACTAACCGTTCTTTCCAGTCGGGGTGAAAGGATTCCCCGCCTACGTACCTACGGCGGACAGGGAACACTCCGACCCTCCTGCTCCAAAAGTATGGGCTAATTCCTCATTGTATTCTTGATGTTATCCTGGTATGTCATATCAAAATATTCAATTGAAATTATAAACTATTGTAAAGCGGTGCTGCCCGCCACCACGGGTTTTATAATCCGGTTCTTTCACTTCCGGTTTAAAATTAATTGGGCCGTCATCGACTCTTTTTAAATAAGGCAAATACTGCCGGAATCGATAGCCAATACTGTATTGTTTTAATTTGTAGACTGTTTGCACTGCTAATTCACCTAGATATAAATGATACTGTAATGGTGCATCCACCGGAACGGAGGTTAAACCAAATTCTATTATAGCGTCACCTTTGATTGTAAGGTCGTAATAGGCATGGGAATAATCAAGGTTGCCAGTGATAAATACATTTGTGTGCTGCCAGGTTTTTGACAGACTAAGATGTTGAGTATTCACCTTGCCGGCCAGGTCTGCTTTAACACCATGGGCAATTGGCAATATCTCACGACCAAGTACCGGCGTAGAGATATTGACAGCAGCGGACACTGTCATAAATCCAAAATTAATTTGATGATCCAAATTCCCGTTGGTAAAAGTATAGCCGATGTCAAAGCCCCGACGTGTGCCAGTCAACCAGCCCAGATCTGGGAGATCGAGCGTATTATCGACCGGCAATATATTTTTAACATCCAGGTTTAAACGACTGTCATGGATAACCAATCGAGGAGTAATGTGCCATTTGTTGTTCGTTATAGTAATATCGGCGGAATTGGTTATTATTGTTCCATCAAAATTTATTTTGCGGCTGCCGGTTAATTGAGGGATATTCGAATTATTGGAATATCTGAGTTGTTGGAACAGTGTGTGCCGCGATTGCGAAAATGAAAGCGCTAATAAAATTGATTTATTTAGCGGGACTGAATAAAAAAGAATCGGTTGCAATAATTTAATATTTTCCTTAAATATAATATTTGTTCCAAAACTGGGCTCGATATAATCGAGAAAATACTGGTTCATTGCCTGATTTCTTGAAACCGGGAAAGAATTTATCTGAATCGGGATGTTGTTTTCAATGGATTGTAATTTGATACCTGCTCCCCAGAGTGCTATCCCATCGCTGACGGCTACGGACAGCGCCCAATGACGGGAGGTATAATTATTAAATCCGGTTAATGATGTTGTGGATTTTTGATTATTGAATTCGCTTTTAGCGTTACCCATGTTGACCGTGAAACCATATTGCCAGCTGTTTTTAGGTCTGATGTACGTATAGTTGATCTGGTTAAAAAATCCTGCACCACTAATCAACTTTCGGTGGTTTTCATACACGCGGATATAATCGTTGTAATCGCGGTCAAGTGTCAATGAATTTTGTGGTTCCAACAATTCATTCTTTGTAAAATGATCAAAATCCGTTTTACCGAACTGAAATCGTATAAACTCGTAAATATCCTGTGCCGGCATTGGCCTCAGTAATAAAGTTGTAATTAATACAAAGAGGCTGGAAATTAATTCCTTCCTCTTTGCTCGTTTATAAATCAAAAGGGGGATTAGGGATTATTTGATATACATCAATTTATTTGTAAATGTCTGGCGGTCATAGCGGACCCGATAGAAATAGATTCCTGAGGGCAGATTGCGGGCATTCCAGGGGATGCGTTTCCACCCGGCAGTCATTTTACCATCAACCAGGGTTGCCACTTTTTCACCCAGCAGATTGAAAATAGTCACATTGACATTGCCTGCCAAGGGAATGTCAAAGCTGATCAGGGTTACTGGATTGAAAGGATTTGGATAAGCGTGGTGTACCTCGAAGGATCTGGGCAAAGCCGGGATTGTACCAGAATCGATAGCAACGTAGGACCGATCGGGGAACAGACCGCCCATCGTACTATCAACGCCAAAGACTAAATTTTTCCACATGATCAAGAAGCTGTAGGGTGGATTGTCAAACCAGGCGGACAGATTTACCCTTTCGTTATCGATAATTGTAACCGAATCAGGAATGGCGAAATCTTGCCAGACTTCGAAAGTATGCTCTTCCATTTCCTCCATATCCATGATAAACTGGAGACCGTCCATATCAAAATCATCTTCGTATGGTTGCATTGCATTGGCCAGACTCACCATCTGAGTAAAGAAATTATGCAGGCTGCCAAAACCCTCTTCCAGGGCGTCACCCGCCTCAATGAATTTGTCCACGCCGTAGGGAGTTAAAGAGAGGAAATCAGGGTTGGATTGTTCCAGTAATAAAACCAGATCGGAATCACTCTCAACATTGCTGAAATCCAAAAAAGTGGGATCAAGCTCCAGTACGAAAATATCGCTCAATTCAGCATAGATTTCTGATATGCCTTGAATAACCAGATCTAATCCTATTCGAGCGAGATTCATATTCATCTGGGCAATAGCGACCGTTGGAACCGATACATTCAATATTTCGAATTCACTGTCAGGACCAATTATATAAGGACCATAGGCATCTTCAACGGTTTTGATCAAGATCACAAAATGGGTCGGTTCATCAGCATTGGTGTAAAAATCCAGATGATAATCGACATCGTCGAGATCATCCATGAAATTGACACTTTCCCAGTCATACAGATAAGTCAGGCTGTCTACCCGTCCCTCGTCCAGCAGGCGGAAAATATCATCAAATATAGGTATGTGATCATTAATGATATTGAAAGACCGAACCAATGCAACTCCCAAATGAGCATCAGGGTCGGTGGGCTCCAGGAATAATTCCGCCCGCCACAGTAATTCCAAAGCATCCAGACGTATTTCAATAACATCGAATTCATCCCAGTCATTCATTATCATATCGGGGCTGAGCAAATCCAGGGACTCGGGATCGAGCCCGTAGGGAAAAATGCCGCCAAAAGTATAACCGGGAGGATCGGGGGAACGGTAAAAATCCCAATAGATATTGGCTAACCCTTCGCCGGGCATATTCTGGATGATTGCCAATGGGGTAATGGAGTAGCTTTCGTAATCACTATTATATTCATATTCTTTTCCATAAAGCAACGAATCAAGTTCGTCAATTGCCATCTGGATCGAATCAATTGGTGATGGATCGATTTCGAAGGGCGCGAATGGTTGACTGGTAATCACAACCCTGATTGTATCCAATAACTCGGTCAATTCATACAGACCGTTCTGGAAATGGGCGATACCCGGCATCACATCTCCGCCAGTTATGGACATGACCGAGTCAATCCAACTACCAAACTGGTCAAATTCAGTATCCATTGAGTCGCCAATTGCTGCGATATCTTCCAGATGGTCAAAGAAAGTACGGGAGAAAATAAAAGTCGTATCGGCGAAATCACTCCCTAAAACCTTGAGCGAAAAATTAAAATCGGCTGAATTACTGAATATAGAGTCCAGGTGGCTGCTGAAATGCTGATCGGCAAAATTGTCGCCCACATTGCCGAAGAATTCATCGATTGTCATACCAAAATTATCGAAATCACTGCCAAGACTATCGGCGGTCTGATTCATGAAATCACGGAAAACCGCATAATCACCGGAGTCGAAGAAATCCGTTAAAGCGGTCAAGAAAGCATTCATTTGCATGGTCTCCAGCATTGGAATGATATCACTTCCAATCCGGCCAGCCATTGTATCCAGGTTTGCTTCGATTGATTCCATAATTGGATCAAGTTCGGTAATCATCGTATCACCATCAATATGGCTCCAGGCAAATGCCATAATTGCCAGACCCATATGAGCTTGCATCGTGGTGCCATCATCTATACCGGTGGCAACCTGGCTCAGCCAGCCGGCTTCTTTTCCGATTAAATAGGCGATATAGGTTGGAGTAATTTCATCTTGCAAAATTAGATCTGGTGTTTGGGCGTTTAGACTAAATATAAGAACTGGTATAAGAAAAACTGAATATTTACTTTTTAAATTCATCTCTTAATCCCCTGTTTAATGTGATTCGATTACTTCCCGGAAATCACAACCCTTCCTGCATATGCATTAAGAATAGTCACTTTTGACTCTGGAATAATGACATAACATTAGTGGAAATTACCACTTTATTTGATTTAATGTCATTGATTCACATCCGTTTCAGTAATGCTTTCCAAATTTGATTTCTGAGTCTACAATAATTGGTGGCTGGTTACTCAATAACCGGCTTGATCCAAATACCGCAAATCAGAAATTCTATGTGTGGAATCTACTAATACACACGAATAATTGCAGTATCTATGACCTTCTAATATGAAATATAAGTGAATTGTCCATTTTGTCAACTTCTAATGTCTCATGAAGTGTGTCCATCTTAGTATCCATCATTTTTGGTGTCCATTATTGATATATATTTGACATTGATTGAATCAGTTTGAATAAAACAAAAGCCCCTCAATAAAGAAGGGCTCTATGTCGGTCAGATAAGGTTTCTGACGAGTCGGGGTGAAAGGATTCCCCGCCTACGTACCTCCGGCCGGCAGGGAACCGCCGACCCTCCCGATTGCCTAACGGCAGATCGGGTTGCGCTATTAGGTCAAATCATGTTTAATAAAAGAAAAACGGTCAGCATATTTCTACACTAACCGTTTCTTCTTGTCGGGGTGAAAGGATTCGAACCTTCGACCCCCTGCTCCCAAAGTAGCTACTTCAACAACACCATCTTCTTGGTCTGCACAAACTCTCCAGCCTGTATTTGGTAGAGGTAGACCCCGGCGCTGACTGGTCTACCTTGATCGTTGGTTGCGTTCCAGGTGATTAATTTATAACCAGCATCTTGTGTTTGATTGATTAGTGTTTTCACTTTTCTTCCAAGCAGGTCGTAGATGGTGACTTGGACTACTGATCTGTGGGGTATCTCGTATTGAATAGTAGTGATCGGGTTGAACGGATTTGGGTAGTTTTGGAGTAAAGCAAACTCTTTTGGCATTATCCCGGTATCTGTTTCTATTCCCAACGATTCATTAATGTATACCATAAAACTATCAGTCCAAAAAGGATACCCATCGCTATAGATACTTACAGTAATTGGAAGATTAACATCACCGGCACAATCTTCAGAGACACGAAATGCTGCTCCACCAGCAATTATTTTGGATTCTCCTGGTTCGATATTTCCAAATGTACCTGATATTACAAAGGATGTAAAACAAGTGTCATTTGAACTCAATTCAGCGGTAACTAACTCTGCAATTCCAGTAGATCCAAGATTCTTCAATGCAAATTGGAAACTAATATAATCTCCAGGTTCAATTATCGAGTCTGTTATGGCTGTTATTCCATCGAATTCTACCGGACCGGTGGTGGTGAAACGAACTAAGTCATTCAGAATGAAATGTGTTCCAGAATCCAAATCAACTGTACTAACACCCACGGAAAATTCATTTTCACCAAACATCGGAAGAATATATCCTCCCCATAAACCATCATTTGCCTGACTATCACCATGATTCCCATCATCATACATTTGAACCGTATCAATTATGGTACTATCAATACTGGTAATTAGTGCATTGGCTGAAAAACTATGATTATCAGGGTTATTGAATTGAGTAGTAATTATAAGTGTGTCTACACCAGGTTGCATAAAATGAGAACTTAATTCAATGTTTTGGGCATAGATTCTTTGACTTAAAAAGCCGAATATGGCTAATTGATCCCTAATAATGATTTTACCTTCCTCTGACTCTCCATTTGTTAATAGAGTAACCCCAAATTGGTTTTCTGAGTCAAATAGATAACTCATTTCCGTTCTACATCCGTAGTTACTACCGCGGTGACCAATGTACGTTCTGGTGCCTAAAAATGGGAGGGTGTTATTCAAAACAAACCATACTAAGCCTTGAAGGACAGATGGATAATTTGGAATTGGACATTGTACAGTCGTCATCAAATCAACCGTCGCACTATCTAAAATTCTAATACCATCGATTTCACCCATTTGCATAAATGTGGTTAAAAACCGAGCCAGTTGTGTTGCGCTCGTTCTTAGGTTCGCAGCAGGATAGATGGGAGAACCGTAATGTTCGTAAGGGACGTAGTTATTATTACTTGAATTCAACTATTAAGTGCAACTCAAACACTGTTTGTAAAGAAAGCGGAGCTGCTGTAGGCTCTCCTCTTTTCTTTCGAACAAAAATGAGGTGC
>VAOY01025988.1_pt1 | contig 17297 bp, 10 predicted proteins | sample 3393881 | NCBI WGS metagenome assembly VAOY01 (sample SAMN08290430, study PRJNA428436) | hydrothermal vent metagenome | isolation source: Deep-sea hydrothermal vent chimney | place: Indian Ocean: Southwest Indian Ridge
AAAGGCATTCCCGTTTCACCGACGGATGGTCGGTTCGTCCGTTCGTTACCGTAATCTCGACATTGTCGAATATATCATGACGGATAATTCAAGTCCGTAATGCTTTTTCTATTTCCATTACGGCATTGTTTTTATCTTCAAGAGCATCAATTATGCTCAAAGCTTTTTCGATACGTTCGCGGTCGGAAATACTATTGTCATTACCGAATAAAGATTGAATAGCTTTTTCCTGGGCTTCTTCACCGATATGAGTATAATGTTTGTCTACGATTTCAGAATTGGCACCAAGAATTGAAAGAACTACCGCTTTAGGAACTCCAGCTTCTGCACAATGCGATGCAAAGCTATGGCGTAAAGAATGAAAACCATATACAGTAACTTTCTTTTTGCGACCGGGAACTTTAACTGATGGTTCCAAATCAATCCATTTGATAACCCGCAGCACATCAATATTTACCATATTATTACCGACATTTTTGCCTGCAGAATTAAGGATATTATATCGCTTAGCGACATTTGGGCAAACATAATAATCCTTTTTCCAGTTCTGAGCTTCTGTCAAAACCTCAAACAATTTCGGAGCCATCGGAATAGTAACTTCCTTGCCGGTTTTAAATTGTTTGACCCAAATTCTTTTGCGTTTCATATCAACTTTGTCCCAACGCAGTAATACACAGTCTTTCAATCTCTGTCCAGTAAACATTCCTAAATAATAAACTACTCGGATTTCAGGCTTGTTCTTGACTTTCCGGCTATTATCTTCCAACGCGGCTAACAACTGCATTTCCTGTTTGCGGGTAAATGACATTCGCCTGACAATATGTTCCTGCTCTTCCCTTGCTTTTCGGAGAAGAGAGCTCGCGACAAAGGGATTGCCATTTTCTCTATAGTTTTTAAGAGCTTCAAATATTCGTTTAATCCTTCTCAGTTTGCGATTATGTGTGTCAACGGAAATGTTTAAATTACGCAGTAAAGAAGCATAAGAATCTGCGATTTCCGGCGTAATATCATTAACACAAGCATTGGGATCATTAACAAAATTTATAAATTCATTTAATGAGGATTCATAAGCAAGTTTTTCAGCAACTGTTGCCGGAGTCGCACGTTCCGGGTGTTTTGAATAAACTTCCCAGACATTACAGAGCTCTAAATTATGTTTTAATGTCGAAAATCCTTTTGCATGTTTTACATGAACAGAGATTATTTCTTTATTCGACGCTTTTACGATAGGAATATAGTCCTGGGCTTTCTTTACCGCTTCTTTGTGGTTCTTAGTCTTTAAACTAATAGCTTTACGCTGCCCGTTTACCTGATAACGGAAATAATAATTTCCATTTACTGTTTTCTGATAGACGGTTCCGATTTCTAGTTTTGTGATTTTCCCTGCCATAATAATTACCTCTTAGTTAAAATTCCTGAATATAGTCAAATATAGCTTATATCAGAGCATTTGAAAGTCAAAACGGTACTAAATGACACCTTTTTGTGGAATTTTGAGGTAAAAAATGGCTCCGGCGCTTGGATTCGAACCAAGGACCAAGTGGTTAACAGCCACCTACTCTACCGCTGAGCTACGCCGGAACATTTCACTTTTGTGAGCTCTTATTATACTTCATGATTTTTGAATTGCAAATACGAAAATAGCTTTTTTGAGCTATTTTTCAATGAAGGTAGTTCCGCAAATTGGAATGACGTTTGCTTACGCTTTGCAAAGCCGTGGACAAAGCTTTAAGCCTGGTCCAGAAAACAACTCGTTTTTCGGCTCTGCTTAAGGCAGTGTAAATCATTTCGCGCGTCATCAAAGGTGACGCTTCCACCGGAGTTATTATCAAAACCTCTTGAAAGCCGGAACCTTGTGCCTTATGAACAGTTACCGCATACGCTGAACTGAAGGCCGGCAACAAATTTAAATCAAAACTTCTGAACTCGGGTTTATTGATGTCCGAACCCGGGAAAAACGCTTTTAAATCAGCGTTTGCGTCCGGCCAGATAATTCCCGTATCCCCGTTGAAAAGATCCATCGCGTAATTGTTTTCGTTGATGATAATCGCCTTGCCCGGATAAAAAGACTGCCGCTTGCGTTTGCCCCGCGGCATTAACAATTGCTCGATTAAATCATTGACGGCATCCGAGCCGTATAAACCGCTGCGATGCACACAGATAATACGGAATTTATTGAATAATTCATAGGCGCGTTCAACTGATTTTTCATTCCGGAAACTCAGATACGGCGTCCGGACACCCGCAAAATCAACAAGGACCTTTTTCAGATGAGAATCTAAACTTTTTTCAAATCCATGTTTTAGCCAAAGCGGCAAATCCCGCACCGCGATTTCCCCGCTTTGGTCATTACACATCGCGTTAACGATTTCCTCCACGTCATCCGGAGAAGGGTTTTCGGGGAGTTCGCGAATCGCCGCCGCGCTCAAGCCCAGTCCGCGCTCCGCCGCGAAACGATGATTTTCTTTCAACTCAATCACGTTTCCAGCCAGCATATCACTATTTCGGGCAGTGACAGTGAGCAGCGAGCTGGCTTCCGGGAAAGCAACCGCAAAATCCTTGACAAAACTTTGCCTGAAGTGATTGCTTCCCGCCGCTGAACAGAAATCCCGTAAAACCATTCCGGACTCCACCGACGCCAACTGCTGCATGTCCCCAAGCATAATGAGTTTGGCGTCAGCCGGCACAGCCGCAAATATGGCTTTCATCAAACTTTGAGAAATCATTGACGCTTCGTCAACAATCAACACATCTAAAATTAATTTATGCTTCTGGTTATAACGAAAGTGCGGCGTTCCCGGGCGGCCGCCCAATAAACGGTGAATCGTCGCGACCGGTAATTTCCGCAGCCGTTCCTTAGTCGTTTCCGCACAATTAAGGCCGGGAATCTGTGCCAGAACAGATTCCCGCAAACGCGCCTGAGCCTTACCGGTCGGAGCGCATAAACTTATTTTCGTATCCGGGTTTTGTTCAATAAACATCGCGCTGACCGCGGCGGCAACCGTGGTTTTGCCGGTTCCCGGCCCGCCGCTGATCACAGTCAGCTTCTGCCGCAAAGCCGCGAAAACGGCGACCTGCTGCCAATCGACTTTGTCCGTCATGATTCTGAAATAATTCGAGATTCCGCTGATTTTATCGTTCCGCTCAAACTGCTCAACTTCAATATCAGCGGCGCAGCGTTCCTGAATGACTTTCGCCAAAGTTTGTTCGCAAAGCCAGTCTCGATAAATATACAACAATGAAGCGTCCAAAATCAATGGTACAAACGCGGCCTTTCCCGCAATCGGCACCGCCACCGCCCGCTCAAAAGAACGTAATTTTTCACACCAGTCCTGTGGAATTGGAAAATTTTGCAAAGCCTTTTCGACCTCATCCGCCCGCGTTCCAAAATCATTTAAATCATTGAAATAAGTATTTAGATTGCCGCTGAGTTCCTGGAGGTCAAGGCAGGTATATTTGCGTTTCACCGAAGCGTTACTGACTAGTGCCGCCGCTAAAAACAATGAATAACTATCGTCTTTCCCCGCACTGCGGCAGACAAATGACGCGAAACTCAAATCCAAAAATGAAAATAACTTTGAATCAAGTTCCTTGAGCTGTTCTATGAGTATTTTTTCAGTCATTATTCCGCCGCCTCAAATATGTTTTCCAGAAGTTCCAAAGTTTTGCGCCCCGGGCGCATGCCGTAAACACCGGCCTCTGGAAAATCGTTTTTTATGCCTCGAACATACATATAAAATATTCCGCCGATATGTTTTTCAAAATCATAGCCCGGCAAACGTTTCCGCAAATATTTGTGCAGCGCCAGCAGATAAATCGCGGCTTGCAGATAATAGTAACTTTCATGCATACTCCGCGCCATGCTGAGCGTATCGTAATCATTCAAATTGCCGCCCAAATCGTTGCTTTTCCAGTCAATAATGTAATAACGCCCCCGCGCTTCAAAAATCAAATCGATAAAACCATTGACGAAACCACGCAGCGGCACCAGGGGCAGGCTTGATTTACGCCCGCTCAAATGCTCAAGCAGTTCATTTATTTTCGCGGAATCCAAGACTTTATCAGCCGGGAAAAAGAATTGCATTTCAGCCCGATAACTGTCCGCCGCCAAATCACCCAGGCACATCGCCCCGTCCTGTCCGGCTAAGGGATAAGTCAGGACATTTTCCAGCATATCGCAAACTTGATTGTAACGGAGAGTTTCTGATTTAGTGAACTGCGTGCTCCCCTTCGCCCCTTCAATCATGCCGAAAATAAACAGTTGACCCTTTATCATTTGTTCAATCGTTTTACTTTGCCGCCAGTTCTTGAACTTCACATCAGTAAAATTGAATTTTTCAAAAATTGAATGAATACAATTACCCGCGACCGGGCCTTTCGGAAAATCACCCAGCGGCAAAGTACGGGAAAAAAGGTCTGTGCTGTCCGCAAAACTGTCTTTTTCGCTGATTTCATCTTCATCTCCCGGCATGATTTCATCTTCCGGATGACTGCCGGCGGTAATCGCGGAAAAACTCATAATGCCCCAGTCGCGCGGAACCGCTCTTATTTGCGGCAAAGTTTTCCATTCAGGCGCAACAATATTTTCCGTCAACTTTAATTTTTCGTCCAGGTCTACATTTGAAAGATCAATAATTTCAATATTATCATCTTCCTTCCAGGCACTCCACCCGCGCCGTTCGCCTACATTTTGTCCTGTCTTTAACAAGTTTTTGAGTTCTTCTCCGGTCGGGCACTCAGCTAAATATCCCAGGGCGCTGCTAAGCGTTGACTTGGTGTCCACCCAGGCGAAACAGCAGTAGTTCTCCGCCCGGGTAAGGGCGACATAAGCTAAGCGGATCAGCTCGCCTAAAAACTCTTTGCGGTAAAGCAAACGGTTTTGTTTGATATTTCCGTCCGCCAGGCCCAATTCAAAACATTGTTTGTATTTGCCGTTTTTATCAAGCTGATGATAGAAAAAATCTTTTTCCTTATCCTTATTGTTGGAACTCATAAATGTTTTCTGCCAGAGATTAGGACAAAAAACCAATGGGAACTGCAAACCTTTGCTTTTATGGACAGTCATTATTTTTACCGCGCTGTCGTCGCTTTCGAGCCGCAATTCGTGTTCTTCTTTGTCCTCGGAAATAGTAATCTGCTGATGCAGCCAGTAAATTAATGCGGTCGGGCTCAAATGCCGCCCTGCACTCTGCCGGTGCAATAATTCCGCGAGATGCAGCAAATTAGTCAAACGCCGTTCACCTTGCGGCAGTGAAAGCAGATTAGCTTTTACATTTGTATTCTGCGAGCTTAAAAGCTGGAAAAACATTTGCATAAAACCTTTTTCCTGCCATTTCAGCAAAAGAGCGAAAAACATTTCCCGCCAGGCATTCATTTCGGCCGCGCCGCGGTCATTCCCGAGTTCATCCAGGGCCGAAGCATTCAAATTAAACAAACTGCCGGACAAAGCGCTTTTGATTCTGGAAGCGTCTCCCGGTTGAATAATCGCGTTAAACAAAAGTAAAAGTTCAGTCGCTTCGTTTGACCTGAAAATATTACCGCTTTGTTGCAAAGTCGCCTGAACGCCAAGGCCGGCGAGTTGTTTACAAACCGCCTGGGCATCTTCGTTGCGAGCCGTCAAAACAGCTATATCACGAGCCCTGACCGGCTCAAAAGTACCGTCTTCATTTTCAAATCGGGCCCGGGGCTGCCCTTTTTCGTTTATTTGCCGCGCCAGCGAAAGAATGGAAACGATTTTATCACCCATCGCTTTATTAAATAATTTCCATGCCGCGTCCTTCGCTGAAACATCACGGGCATTCATTATTTTAAGTTTGCGGCCGTTGGCGCCGCCGTCCTCTATAATCAGTTTGCGTTGTTTGCGCCCGGCTGTTGCTCTGGAATACCTTATGGCTTTTTCAATGAAAGGATTTTCGATATCGAAAACGGTGTTAATCCCGGCAAGCAAAGCTTCGTCAGAACGATAATTCCTGGTCAAAGTACTCTTTTTATTTGTCTCAAGATTTTCCGATACCTGAAGATAAGAAAAAATATCGGCTCCGCGGAATTGATAAATTGATTGTTTAGGATCACCAACCATCAGCATCAGGGTTTCATTATTCTTAAAGATTTTGTTAAAAATCCGGAACTGCAAAGGATTCGTATCCTGAAATTCATCAAGCATAAGCACCGGAAAATCCCGGGAAATCAACTCACCAAATTGTTCTGATTTATGCACCGCTTCGTACATATCCATCAGCAGATCATCAAAGGATAATACCCCCTCAGCCAACTTTTTCCGCTTCAGAACACCGCTTTTCCGCACGTAATCAATAAAATCAAATTTCAAGCCGGCCAGGTAAGCCTCAATAGAAAACTCAACTTTTTCCGCAAGTTCCAGTAATCGGTCAAAATCTTCCGGAAGTTTCCCCTCAGGCGGAGTGGAATCTTCAAATCCATCCCATACTGTTTTTTTAAGCAGGTTCTTTTCCAAAATTCCACATTGCAAAACTTTAATCAATTCAGAAACGTCATCGAAAGCAATAAAACAATTTATAGAATCAATCAACTTATTTCGAAACGTGCTTTTAAAATTCTTAGCACAGCCATTCAAAGCATTAATCAAATTACTATTTAAACAATATTCTTTAAATTCAGCATATAAGTCCCGCAGCGCGTCTTTATCGACAAGTTCTTCCGGCGCGATAATTTCAGTCAAAGGTGCGCTTTGAATGCTCCTTAAGAGCCCATGTAAAATCTCAGGTTCCCACCCGGAAGCCTTTATAATTTTTTTTTCGAGATCATCATCGATATTATAAAACTTCGTGCGCCAGTAATCATTTACCACTTCGTCAAGAAAAGGCTGGTCATCGCTGATTAATTCGAGATTAAAACGGCTGTTGCTTTCAAAAGTAAAATTACTAAGCATTTTTTGACAAAATCCATGAATCGTGGAAATCGCGTTTTCATCAAAAGCAAGCAGTGCCATCCGCAAAGCCAGGGTAATCTCATGCCTGGACTTACAACTGTTTGTTAAAATTCTGCAGCTAATATCATTATTATCATCAAGTTCGTCATTTTTAAGCAATTCAAGAGCGTGAGATATGTTTTCCCGCACCCGCTGAATCAATTCCGCGGTCGCGGCTTCGGTAAAAGTTACCAGCAGAATTTCAGATAATTTCAGCTGCCGCAAACTGCCGTCCGGCTGCACAAGTCCGTCAATCAGCAAACGCAAAACCAGATTTTCCAGCGCGGTAGTTTTACCCGTCCCGGCGCTGGCCTCAATTAAGCTCTGCGTACCTGCCCGCAAAGGATGAGTCAATATGTCAAAATCTTTAATCATTGGGCTCCCCCTTTTCCAATGTAGCACAAGCGTCCCGCTTGTGTAATTTCTCAAGCGAGACGCTTGAGCTACATTCCTGCTGGTGTAATTTCTCAAGCGGGACGCTTGAGCTACATTCCTGCTGGTGTAATTTCTCAAGCGAGACGCTTGAGCTACATTCCTGCTGGTGTAATTTCTCAAGCGGGACGCTTGAGCTACATTGAGCTATATTCTCACAATTACCTTTTATGGGATTTTCAACAATATATTTTGATATAAACTCCAACTGTTTAGAATTTCGTATAATATGGTCATAACTTTCATGTTGCCAGATTGTTCCACTTTTATTTAATGCTTTGTTTATTTCATGAGCAGTATAACTTTTCCACGAATGTGTAATTTTTTCTACAGAAAAATCAGCAAAAGGGGTTACAATGACATGAACATGATTAGGCATAATTATCCATTCTCCTAATTCATATCGCTTCCCGTTAAAATATAAAAGAGCATTTTTTACGATAACAGACACTTCTTTTTTCTTAAGTATACATGACCCCGAACCTGCATCTAAAAGATTTTGAATTGCATCAGAAAACAATCTATTATATTCACACCAATCATCATCCGAATAAGGTTCAGAATGTTGCATCAACCAGATCTCACGCTCTCTCTTAATTCTATCTACACGCTCAACAGGTATAGAATCAGCTAATCTAAATGTCACAAAATATGATGTTCCAGGTTGCTGCCAATGCGGAAGGCTGCGTTTTGTCATATCAAGAGGGTTGCCATAATCAAAATTTACCAATGTAGCACAAGCGTCCCGCTTGTGTGATTTCTCAAGCGAGACGCTTGAACTACATTCTTGCTGGTGCGATTTCTCAAGCGGGACGCTTGAGCGACATTCTCGCTTGTATGATTTCTCAAGCGGGACGCTTGAGCGACATTCTCGCTTGTATGATTTCTCAAGCGGAACGCTTGAGCTACATTCCTTCAACCTTTCCATTTTCGCTTTCCTCCCCTCAAACCTAACAACTCTACAATCTCTCCTGCAATTTCAACAAAATCATCCGTTGCGTTGAAAGTCTTTCCGAAACAGCAATTCACATAGGCATCATCTCCCTCGCCCGGGAAAATTGTATTATCACTGTAATTTCTGGAACTTTCCCACTTTTTGAGCGCGGCATTATTCCCGCTCTTAACATAAGCTAGTGAAGTATCAGGAAAAAACGGCAGAGGTTTACGCAACCCTTCGAGATATAATTCAGTCAAACGCACCAGTTTTGCTTTCGCCGTATTAACATCGCCGGAAGCAAATTTCTTTTCCCCATCCCTGCCTACTAAGCTCAAATTACTGCTTTCGGGAACAACTTCCATAGCTCGTGCGGCCAATTCATATAAAGACGCCTTTATCAAATGCTTTGCACTATTCTTTACATTTGAATACTTGAACTGTATTTGTTGTAATTTGTCATCAAGCGTATACAAATCTTCAAACTGAGCCTGCAGCAGAACACCGTTATCAAAACTGCGCTCTTTCCTGACAGTTTCCACGGGCCGGGTAATTATTGAACTAAGCTTTTGGGCAAAAGGTAAAAAGTCCTCGTAAAATTTATCAAATTCAATATCTCCCCATGCCTTGACCGGCAGAACGCCTTCAGCATGAAAACGCTTTTGCAATTCTTTCTTGAGCAGCCCTTTGTCAAGTTTATTCCACTCCGGCAAATATTTTTTAACAATAGCTTCAGCCAGTTTATAGCGTTCCAGGCCACTTTCTATTTTAAAACTTTCGCAGTCAGCCAGTTCCGGCAAATCCCTGACCTGCGGGTAAACCTGCAGGCATTTCTGCAAAAAGTATTTAGAAGGATTAGCAAAGAAAGCGCACAAATCATTCAAATCAATCCGGTACAGTTCCTCGGGAATTTCCGCAAGTTCACTATCCGCGAAACGCGTCGTCAGAACTTCGGTAAAATGTAGTTTCGCCAATTTTTTATCTTCCGCCGAATACGACAGCAGATTATCGGGAATCTTAATGCCAAGTTTCTTTCCGTAGCTTTCCCGGTCGCTTTCGGCAATAAAATATTTCCAGCTGAATGCCTGCAGCGGGTGCATTGTCGTCAAACTATCTTTCGCTATGGAATAATGTTCGCCGATGTAATCAAGCAATTCACCCAATACCACACTGGGCAAACGCGGTTCATTATCCTTTACCCCCTGTCCCACGTAGCTCACATAAAAACAATCCCGCGCCGACAGCAAAGTTTCTAAAAACAAATAACGGTCATCCCGGCGCGCCGAACGATCACCCAAACGCGGTTTACAGGCCATTAAATCAAAAGATAAATGCTTTTCCTTACGTGGAAAGCTTTTTTCATCAAGCCCCAGCAAACAAACCACCCGCGCCGGGATGCTCCGCAGGGGACGCGCCTCGCAGAAGGTTATTCCGCCGCGCAAAAAACCGCCGCCGACAACAGCTTTTTTGAAAAATGCCGCGAGTTCGTCATAAATAATCTCAAAAGTTATTTCACCATTATATTCACTTTCCCAAACCCTGTCTAAAGTCGTTTTTACCGCTTCGCGCAACAAAATAAGCGCGCGCGCGAAATCGCTTGAAGCGGGAAAGAATTTATCAATCACCTTATTAAGGATTTTGTCCCACCATTTCACGGAAAAAGCTTCCGCGTCTTTTTCCTGATCGCTGTTCAATTGAATGCGCAAGGCAAACAAAGCCTCCAGAAATTCGACGAGTTTACCGAATAAAACCGCGCTGTCGCCTTCGCAGCAGTGGAAAGGTAAGATTTCATCTTCACCGGCCGCGAATATCCGGCCGGTATCTCCAGCCTCACTGCCGAAAGCAAAACCGGCCAGGATTCGTTCAATCCCCTGCCGCCAGGATTGTTCGCTGAATTTAACGCCAACGGTTTCTTCACGAAAATCCCCGTCCACGCCCCAGAATATCTTTGCGTCAATGATCCACTGCCGCACAATCGCGAGCATTTTTTCATCCAGGTTAAAGGCCGCCGCCACTGCCGGGGCCTCCCAGATAGCCAAAACCTCCGGGGCTTTAAAGCGGCTGCGCGTTATCTTCAGAATGTTCAAAAATATTTCCGCTTCCAAAGACGCGCTGCCTTGACTGCGGTCCGCCAAACTGATGAAACAACGGCGCGGATCGTCTTCGGCGCGGGATTTAAAAACCGCCTCAATATACGGCGAATAAGTATCAATATCCGGCGTCAAGACCAAAATATCTTTAGGCAGAAGCGTCGGGTCGGCTTGAAACATCGCGCTTAAGTTTTCAAACAAGACCTCGACTTCGCGCATCGGCGTATGGCAGGAATGCACTTGAATACTGCGGTCATCAGGAGAAATTTCCTCTTTACTGTCCGCCGCGTTCAACTGAATATCACGCTGCACTTTGCGCAAAAAATTTTCGGGCTTATAATAATCATCAAACAGCATTTCAGCTTCTTCCCCGCTGGCGCCGAGCAAAGCGAAAAACTCTCTCCCCTGCCCGCCTAAAGAACTTAACAAACTATTGCCCGCGTCAAGCCCGGCATCTAACTGGAAATCAGCTTTTTCAACCAGCGCTCCCTCCATTTGCAAATGCAGTTTAGCGCGTTCGCTCAAATCGTACTGCCACTCGGCCTCACAAGGATTAAGGTAGTAAAAATAAACCTCAATGTATTTCGACACGCCCAGAAACAAATCCAGAAAAACCGGAGCCAGCGCCGAGAAGCCGAACAAAAATATCCGTTTGAGTTTTTTCATTTTCTCAAAATCCGCTTCTTTCAGGGCGGGTTCACCGTACATACCGGGGTAAGTGCATTGCAGAAAGTTACGGTAGAGGTCGGCGAAATGAAATCCTTTATAGCAGGGCACGACTTTTCGCCACAGTTCAGCCTGCCAGACGCTATGGCTGTTTTCGCTGAGCGGGTTATTATCGAAAGACCATTTACGCACGATATCAGGGCGAAAAACCATATATTGTTCAAAGAGATTCGCTATGCGCCGTGAAAGCTGAAAGGTTTTAATTCCGGACGGATCGTCCGTCAAATACGAGCGCAAGGTTTTAAAATCATCATTTTTTTCGGTCAGCTCCGGCAATGCATTAAAAATATCCCAGGCAAAAACACCCAGGTCGAGCGTATTTTCTTTTTTACCGTTGAGCAAGGGTTTCAAAACGTATTCCGAGGCGAATTTTTGTGGAAACGGGAATTCCATATTCGCTGAAACACCTTGAATTCCGGCCAGTTCCAAGCGCAGATAGCGTTCCATGCCGCGGCTTTGCACAATAATTGTTTCGGGGGCGAGAATAGTTTTACCGCAAGTGGAATTCATGCGTCCGGCGAGATCAGCGGTCAAATTTTCCAATCGGTTGGAACTGATTAAATGAAATTTATTAGATTTTTCAAAGTCCCGGACTGATTCCATTCTAACTCCATAAAATAAGCTGTTTTTATAATTTAACACGGAATCAGACCTTGTAAAACAAAAAAAGAAAAAAACAAAAATACAAATTGGGTCCAGCGGCAACCCGCTGGTCGACGCGAAGCGACGAAAATATATGATCCAAACTTATGTTTGGGCGACTGTCGGGCGAAAACGACTAGGCCCCGCGGCTATGAGCGGTCGCCAAAGGCGAAACAATCCACAGCACATATTTCCCGCGAGAGCGTTCCAATTTGTTTGTAGTCCCGCCTTCAAGCGGGGCTATGAGCGGTCGCCAAAGGCGAAAACAACCCACGGCACATATTTCCCGCGAGAGCGTTCCAATTTGTTTGTAGTCCCGCCTTCAGGCGGGGTCTCGGGAAGCTTTAGCGACCTAAAAAGCGCCTGAAGGCACTGGAAAACGCCGACTCAGCTCTATTTCTGACCCAGCCTCTTTTATTAGCTGTCGAATTGCTTTTTTTAATTTTTTCTCAATTATTTCAATTAGCTTCAAAGGATTTTGAGGGTCAGGGCTTTGCCTTTGGTGGCGACTTTGACTTTACCGCCTTTGCTCAATTTGCCGAATAGAATTTCATTGGCCAATTTTTCCTGGATTTCTTTTTTGATAATGCGTTCCAGAGGACGAGCGCCCATTTTGGGGTCGTAGCCGTGGTTGGCAAACCATTCAACCGCCGCGTTGGTTAATTGCAGTGAAATTTTACGCGCCTGCAGTTCAAGCGATAAGGAAGTGATAAATTTCCTGACAATCTTTTTCATCAGCTCCAATGACAATGAATTGAAATAGACAATTGAATCCAGACGATTGCGGAACTCAGGTGAAAAATATTTTTCCACCTCTTTGCGCGTCGCCAGTTCAGTCTGCGTATTCCCGCTGAAACCAATGATGTTGGCGTCAAGCTGTCTGGCGCCGACGTTACTGGTCATTATAATTATGGCGTTACGGAAATCCGCCTTACGTCCGTTATTGTCGGTTAAAGTTCCGTAATCCATTATCTGCAGAAGAATGTTGTAAATATCAGCGTGGGCTTTTTCGATTTCGTCCATTAGAATGACGCTGTGCGGGGAGCGAAGCAACGCCTCGGTCAGCAAGCCGGATTGTTCAAACCCGACATAGCCCGGCGGACTGCCGATTAATTTGGAAACGGTATGTTTTTCAGAATACTCACTCATGTCAAAACGGACAAATGAAATTCCCATTGTACCGGCGAGCTGGCGGGCCAGTTCAGTTTTGCCGCAGCCGGTAGGGCCGCAGAATAAAAATGACCCCATCGGTTTTTCTTTATTGCCGATACCGGCGCGAGCTATTTTTACCGCGGTGGAAACTTTGTTTACAGCTTTGTTCTGTCCGAAAACCACGGCGCGCAAATTATCTTCAAGCAAAGAAAGTTTTTTGTTGTCGGAATCACTGATCCTGGCGGGCGGGATATTCGCCATTTGCGCAATCACCGCTTCAATGGCTCTGACGTCTATAAGCTTATGACACTTATCGTCAAGTAAAGTGTTTCTGGCTCCGGCTTCGTCTATTACATCGATAGCTTTGTCCGGCAGAAAACGGTCATTAATATGACGGGCACTCAAAATTACCGCTTGAGTAAGGGCTTTGACTGAAAATTTGGTTTCGTAATGCTTTTCATAATAAGGCTTTAAACCTTTTAAAATCGCGATAGTATCTTCTTTCGACGGTTCCACAACATCAACTTTTTGAAAACGGCGGCTGAAGGCTTTATCTTTTAAAATGTGATTTTTGTAATCATCGTAAGTAGTTATGCCAATGCATTTTATATGTCCGGAGCTAAGTGCCGGCTTAAGTATGTTTGACGCGTCAAGCGAACCCGCGCTAACCGCTCCCGCCCCTACAACGACATGGATTTCATCGACAAATAAAATCGCTTTTTTACATTTTTTCAGGTCATCAATAACTCTTTTTAAGCGTTCTTCAAATTCTCCGCGAAACTTTGTTCCCGCGATCAACGCGCCCATGTCCAACGCCCAGATATTATAGTTTTTCAGCCGTTTGGGGACTTCTTCCCCGACAATTGCCAAAGCCAAACCTTCAACAATAGCAGTTTTGCCGACACCGGCTTCACCGACGAGTACCGGATTATTCTTTTTGCGGCGGCAAAGTACTTGCATGACCCGTTGTAATTCCGCTTTTCTGCCGATTATCGGGTCTATTGTTCCCTGCTTTGCCAGTTCTGTCAGGTTTACAGAAAAACGGCGCAAATATTTAAATGCCGGTTTTTTGACGGTTTTTTCCGGGAGTTCTTCGGGCGCAAGCTCATCGGCTTCCTCTTCCTCCTCGTCTTCCAATTCAATACCCATCTCCTCAAAATCAGGAAATATGTTGAATTCGTCAAAATCGTTTTCGTCCTGCTGATAAAAATCATCGCTGGTAATTTCTTTAATGACTTGATAACGTTTAATTCCCGCTTGCTGCAGGAAATAACAGGCATGGGATTGTCTTTCGTCCAGCAAAGAGACAAATACGTCGATAACGCCGATATTTTCTTTTTCGCAAGAGGCCGCCCGGTTCAGGGAATTATGCAAAATGCGATTAAAAGTAACCGATTCAACCGGAGGAATATTAGTATTTATTTTCTCTATCTTTTTGTCGAGGAACTGCCACAAGTTTTCGCGCAGTCCGCCGGTGTCCAGGTGAAAACTGTCGAAAAGATATTCTATTTTTTCGTCTTTGCTCATCACAAACAGCAAATGTTCCGCAAGAATCATTTCATGTTTGAGTTCGACAGCGAAATTAGCAGATTTAGAGAGAATTTCTCTAAGTTCAGAGGTAGGCAGAGGCATCGTGTCCATATTTACTCCTCTTCAAGGCTGCATTTTAACGGGAACTTATGCTGTTCCGCCATAGCGCCGACCTGCACAGCTTTGGTTTCCGCCACCTCAAAAGCATATATGCCGCAAAGCCCTTTACCGTTTTTGTGGACATTAAACATAATTTTTTGTGATTCTTCCAGTGATCTGCGAAAGACAACCATCAAGACCATGACGACAAAATCCATTGTTGTATAATCATCATTAAGCAGCAGCACCTTGTATCTGCAAGGCTCTTGCAATTCCTGAGAATTTTCCTGAAAAACTGTTTCTTTAATCTGGTGCATAAAGCATCTCAATTCCTTAAGCATAAGTGCTTCTTTACTTTAATTACTTTTAACAGCATACGTATAACTATGATTATAGTTAAAAAAAGCGTAAATATCAAGTACTTATGTTATATTTGCATTAGAAAAACGATAAAAATATCCCGCCAGGGCACAAAGACGCGAAGTATTTTGTTTTTGTTGATAATACAATAGCGGTATTTCTCCGCTCACGACGCTTCATTCAGTTTTTGGGCTGTAGAGCTCATCGTCAGGCCCGCATGCAAAACGCCCTTCTGCTGACGAAGCTTATCCGCAAGTTGGTTAACTGCTTTTGAAGAACCATGGACCATTATCATTTCCACACATATATCATGGGTTAAATGGACATGGGTGGAGGCAAGGACTATATCGTGAAATTTGTGTTGAACATCGGTAAGTTTTTTTCCAAGTTCTTTTTTGTGATGATCAAATACCAGGGTGATCGTCGCTATGATTTCATCGTTGGAATCCCACTCTTCCGCAACGACCATATCCCGGATAATATCACGAATGAATTCAGATCGATTTCCATAAGCCTTGTGTTTAACTATTTTTTCCAGTTTTTCAAAAAGATTCCTTTCTATTGAAAAACTTAATCTTATTAAATCCGACATAATAATAATCCTTTTTGCATTTTTTTTGAATATAGCTTGAAATATGAAAAAAACAATATATTATTACGTATTAACTTTTCGTAATACTCAATATTTAAAACAAAAACGGATGAAAAAAGATGGGACACAGAGCAAAAAAACTGCTGGCGGCGACCTTATCAATACTCGCGTTCACTGTAAACGCGCATTTTCAATTATTATTAGCGGACAAAGATATTATCGATGACATCCCGGCGCTAATTGTGATTAAGGCGATTTTCACCCATCCAATGAATATGGGCCCGGTTATGGAAATGGGAAAACCTGTTCAATTCGGAGTAAGTTTTCAAAACAGAAAAATAAATCTGCTCGATAAAATAATAGCTTATAAAATTTCCGGCAAGACATGTTTTAAGCTTAACTACACATTTAAGCAACCGGGAGATTACATATTTTACATTGAACCGGCCCCCTATTGGGAAGCGTCGGAAGAAAAAATGATAATTCACTATACAAAAGTTGTCGTTGATGTTATGGAAGCTGGAGAAGGCTGGAATAATATGATCGGATTCCCCGTTGAAATAGAAGCTTTGACCCGACCGTACAGCCTTTATAAAAACAATATATTTCAAGGCATCGTGAAGAAAGGCGGAAAAGCTGTTCCTTTTGCGGAAGTTGAAGTGGAATATTACAATGAAGGGAAAAAATATAAGGCGCCGTATGGTATTTATACGACACAGCTTATTAAAGCCGACGCCAATGGCGTTTTTTCCTACGCGATGCCGAAAGCCGGATGGTGGGGGTTCGCGGCATTAATTGACGGCGACAAAAAGATTAAAAATCCGCAAGGAAAAAAAGTTGACGTTGAACTCGGCGCGTTGATTTGGGTAAAAACCAAAGAAATGAAAAGGATATAATGAGAAATGAAGAAGAATTTTATAAAGAATGTATCATCATCAGGGCGTCTCGCAATGCCTGTCGCGGTTTATCCGGGTTTGGAGTTAGCCAATTACACAGTAAAGGAATTAGTCACTAACTCTATAGCTCAGTTTGAAGCGGTTTCGGCCATGCATAAACGATATAGTATGCCCTTTGTTCTTACTGCCATGGACCTAAGTCTGGAAGCAGAGGCTTTCGGGTGTCAGATTCAGATGGCCGAGGATGACATTCCAACTGTAGAAGGCAGACTCGCAACTGACGCGGAAGCAATTAACGCATTAAAAGTTCCAGAACTGAATGCCGGAAGAACTCATGTTCCCTTGGAAACGGTAAAAAAATTGCAGGATTTGCCGGGCAATCCATTTGTCATGGGCGGTATTATCGGTCCGTTTTCTCTCGCGGCACGAATATTCGGGGTTTCGGAAACCATGGAGCTGTCTCTCCTGGAACCTGCTACGTTGCATAGTTTGCTTGAAAAAACAACAGAGTATATTACGAATTTCGCAAGCGCATTTAAAATGGCCGGAGCCGACGGTATTGTAATGGCAGAGCCGGCTTCAGGGTTAATGTGGCCTGATGGCCTAAAAGAATTTGCATCTGTATACATAAAACGGATTGTAAAAAAAGTACAGGATGATAATTTCCAGGTAATATTCCATAACTGCGGTTCCACATTAGCGCATTTAGACGCAATGTTGGACTCAGGAGTCAATTGTCTCCATCTTGGAATTACGACGGATATACTGGAAGCTCTGAAAAAAGTTCCTGAAAATATTATCTCAAGTTTTGCAGTTCAAATTTGAGCGAAAAACGAACGATCAAACATTGAAAAACAACCATTAACATGCTATATTTCAATAGCTTATAGTAAATTGA
>VAOY01000285.1_pt1 | contig 17232 bp, 12 predicted proteins | sample 3393881 | NCBI WGS metagenome assembly VAOY01 (sample SAMN08290430, study PRJNA428436) | hydrothermal vent metagenome | isolation source: Deep-sea hydrothermal vent chimney | place: Indian Ocean: Southwest Indian Ridge
CGAAAGTCAAGCGTCTCGCTTGAGTGTCTTCACAACCGAGACGGTTGTGCTACATTAATTTATGAAAAAAATACGAAGTTTTAAATTTTACAGTATACTAGGGACAGCCGTGGTTACATCGCCTTAGATTTAAATGATGTAGCCGCCTCTGTCCCCAGAGGCGCAAAAACCGATAATTAATCCTTGACATGACACTGGATGTATGGATTCAGAAGCTAAAAAATTTCACCCCGGCGAGGTCCCGGCAAAGCCGGGGGTATATATTTACCGGGACCGTTTCGGCACGGTCATTTATGTCGGTAAAGCCGCCAATTTGCGGCAGCGTATGAGCCAGTACTTTCAGGCGTCGCGGATGAAGCGCGCTGACCCTAAACAACGTTCATTGCTTAAATCTATATATGACTGGGATTTCTTCGTGGTCAAAAATGAAGACGAGGCGCTTATTCTGGAATCCCGGCTCATCAAGGAATACGCTCCCCAATACAATATCCTTATGCGCGACGATAAACGTTTCCTGCTCGTTAAAATCAATTTAAAGGAAGATTTTCCGCGCCTTGATCTCGCGCGTGTCCGCAAAGATGACGAATGCAAATATTTCGGCCCTTTTCCTAAAGGCTCCGCCCTGCGCTCGACAATTGAATTTCTCAGTGCTTATTTCAGATTGCGCAGCTGCAAATCAAACGCTCCCGATGAAAGCACCCGGAAACATTGCCTCAAGCGCATTGTAAAAGACTGTCTCGAACCATGCAGCGGTAAAATTACAAGAGAACAATATCACCGGCATATCGAAAAAATGCTGCTGTTGCTGAATGGTAATGCCAGCTCTGTAATTGAAGAACTCGAAAACAAAATGCGCGAGACCGCTGAAAAAAAACAATTTGAAAAAGCCGCCCGTTTCCGGGATGTTATCACTAATATCAAAACCGTTTTCGGCAAAAAAAACCGTTCGTTCCGCTATGCGTCAATCCCTTCCGCTCCGGGCCGTGTCGCGGTCGAAGATTTGCGGAAAGTGCTCAACATGCCTTCCCCGCCAAACTTTATTGAGTGCTTTGACGTTTCAAATATCCTCGGCACCCTTGCCGTGGCGAGTATGGTTTGTTTTGAAAACGGGCGTCCGGTTAAAGATAAATATCGGCGTTTTAAAATTCAAGAGGTCAATCAGATTGACGATTACGCTATGCTGCGGGAAGTTATCAAACGCCATTATTCCAGAAAAATCCGCGAAAAACAGCAATTACCGGATTTATTGATGGTCGACGGCGGCAAAGGACAACTGTCCTCGGCAATGGAAATCCTTGCTGAAATAAAATGCCCCTTATTAACAGTTATCGGACTGGCTAAAAAAAATGAGGAAATATTTTTGCCGGGCCAAAGCGAAGCTGTCGTCCTGGATCGGCACTCCGCTGCGCTGCGCCTGCTGCAGGCCGTCCGGGATGAAGCCCACCGCTTCGCTATCGGCTACCATCGCAAATTGCGTATGCGGCGTTTACAGGAATCCCTGCTCGATGATATTCCGGGGATCGGTCCTAAACGGAAACAAGTGATTTTGCGGCATTTCGGTTCAATCCGCAAACTCCGGCAGGCAGGTGTTGAAGAGATTATGGAGAAGATTCCGGGCGCAGGACGAATTTTTGCTGAAAGAATAGTTGAATTTTTACAAAAAAAGGTTAAGTTTTAAGAGTTAAGTTTTAAGTTTTAAAAGATTCGTAACCCTTAACCCTTAACCTTAAAACTTTAAAATGAAACTTTTTTCACGATTATCAATAATTTCAAGCTTGCTTTGCGGCATCCTGGCCTTAAACGGCTGCGTCTCGACAAAAGACAGCTATCAGGCAAAAGCGGAACAAGGTGATGGACAAGCTCAAGGTATCTTAGGCAGCATGTACCTCAGCGGTAACGGCGCCGCCATAAATTATCAACAAGCTCGCTACTGGCTGCGGCACGGTGCCGCCAACGGCGACAGTATCGCACGTTATTACCTGGGCGTAATGTATCAATACGGACTCGGCAAAGTCGTGCCCGACCAAGTACGCGCGTCCAGGCATTACAAAAGCGTTTACAAAGACATTCACGACAGGGCCAAAAAAAACAAGCTGCGTTATATTAATATCCTCGCTGAAATGTATTATTACGGACGTTACCTTAAGCAGGATAAAAAAGTAGCCTTGAAGATGTTTAAAGTGTGCGCGAGACGCCGCTGGCTGCCGGCGGTCGAAAATTTAGGCGTAATCCTTTTTGCCGATAAAGACATTAGGCAAAATCCCGGCAGAGCAAAATTTTTATTGAGTAACGCCGCCGCGTACAACTATCCGAGAGCTCAGTTCTTTCTCGCTGAATACTATTTTAAGCGGGGAGAAACCGAAGCCGCCATGGAACAACTGAAACTCTCTGCCGCCGGAGGTTTCCCGCCGGCAATGTTCAAGCTCGCTAAAGAATGCCTCAAAACCAATTCTCCTCAAGGTGCCGGTGAGCTTTTCAAGGCCGCGGCCAATAGCGGCTATGCGCCCGCCATGCTTGCCGTCGCTGACAGTCTTTCCGAAACCGCCGCGAAGCTGCAATGGATAGAAAAAGCTGCGGAGCACAATTCCGTTCCGGCTATGCTTCAATATGCGAAACTGCTCAAAGAACAAGTCAACCTTAACCCGACTAAAAAAATGATTCTCTACCAGCTCGCGTTGAAAATCAAAAAAAACGATCCGCAAATCAAAAAATTAATTCTCGATCTGGATAATAAAACCGGCTTGTTCTTTCCAATCAAATACACCTGGGAAAATACTTATGGCGGCGAAAATATCCCGCTTGCCGATTCAGATATAAACCGTGTTCTGCAAGGTTTTAAAGCCGGCATTGTTTCGGGCAGCGAAAAACTTTACCGGAAACGCCTGGCATACAATCCTCTGCCCTTTTTTATGAATAACGACTGGTATCAGTTTTACGAAAACGCTTTACCGCCATTGTGGTCCGCGCGGCTCTTCCTGACAGTTGAAAAATACGAAGCTGATAATGCCGGATTCTGGATCGGTTATGCTGTTTCCGCCGGTCTCGCGGGACAGGGGACCGCTCAGGCTTTCGCGGCGTTCAAACTCAGGGAACTGGTAAAAAAGCGAGCGAAAAACTCTAAGAACAACTCACTTATGAATATCGCCGCTTTGCTGAAAGCCAATGCTTTGATACTGATGGATTATGACGCGGAAGCTTATGCTTCTTTATTCAGCAACGGCAATCTTATGCGCGACGACCTGCCGTTCCTCATTAATTTCATAAATTTCTGGTGCAAGCCCTTATTGAAAGACAAAGGCAAATTCAGTATTGCCACCGGGATTGACGCGAAAAATCTTGAACAATTCAGTTTACCGCAGGTGAAAGACTTTTGGAGTCTTGAATACGGACGTAAAATTTCCGCCGACAGCAGAATTAATGAACCACAAATTGATTTCGCCAATTACAGGAAAAAATAAACAGGGTGCAGAACATGGGCGGTTCAAAAGCAATAAGTTCAGGAATAAAAGCGTTAAAAGATACAATTATCGCTGCTGAATCGAGTATCAAACTCTTATTTACCGAGCTTAAATCGGGCCAGATGGAATTTATAAATATTTTCCGCCGTAATTTTATTCAAAACTATATCATTGTTCTGGATAAAATTTTAGTTGACCTGGAGCTTTTTTCTAATGACAGCGACAGTGCCAAACGCGTTTTCACAGTACAGGGTCTGGAAGCGGATTCAATCGACGCGCTTAACCAATTGCTGGTTGATTGTCAGGGAAAGAATTTAATGAAATGTCTTGAAGAGGCTATTTTTGACGCCTTAATCCTGCATGAAGTCCTGACAAAACTCAAGGCATCAGACCAGGATACAAGCTTTTTCATACGTCATGCCGTCCGGATTTGTTCCAGCGTGCAGGCGGTAACTGATTTTATCGAATTGCTGCAAAGGAAAGCCGGAACCAAGGACAAACTTTTGCGTTTACGGCCCGGGATCAAAAATTTACTGCGCGGCAAAAGCTGCATCAAACTGCCCGCTCCTGATAATAAAATTTCGCCTGAAACAATGGATTTGTTGAGGCGCAAAGCCCTTGAAGCTGATCCTTTCAGCGGCGGCAAAGCTTTTCGTTATCTGCACGGTAAATTTGTAGCGGCGGAATTGAGTTCTATTCGTGCAGTTGGTGATTTTTTCGGTTACAGCAAAGTGCGGCAGACTTTTGAGCAGCATTTTGAAAATTTTTCAAAACAGAAAGAAAATTTACCTTTGTTAGTTTGCAGCCTGCCGGGTTTGGGAAAGACGCATTTTACCATTTCCTACACTTTGGACCATGATAATTTGAGTTTAATTCTACCGGAACCGGATGATTTGGAGAAAACACTTCAGCCTTTGATCGAGAAGCTGGCCAACCGCAAAGACCGTCGTTTTATAATCTTTTTTGACGACGTTGACCCGGTCAAAATCGACTGGTATTATTTCCGGACTAATATTGGCGGGAGTTTTTCGCTGCCGCAGAATGTTTCGATTGTAATTGCGTCAAACTTTGAATTTCCCGCAAACATTCTCAGTCGCGGCCGGGCGGTGAAATTCCCGTTTTTTGATGAAATCCGTTGCCTGGAAATGATTGAGGAATTCCTGAGAACCCGTGGTTTAAAGCACCGCAATCCTAATTTGGAGTTAGTAATCGCGGCGGACTACGTTGAAGATTTCGGCCAGCGCAAATTCGAAGAGCTCAGCCCCCGGACCTTGATACGTTATTTACAGGTTTATCAAAGCGATATGAAAAAGCGCAAAAAAATGTTGGACATGACCAGGTCGAAAGTTTTCACCAAACCTGATCCGCAAATATTTTACGAGTTCAACGCAAAATTAATGCGTTCACTTTACGGCGAGGAAGCCCTTGACGCACTCCGCGACGAAAGCCTCAAGCAGCAACTTGGCACATTCTGAAAAAACAGGAGAGCGGGGGACGCTGAAAGGAAGAGAATGATAAAGCCAAGATACATTGATGCTGACGGGCAACAAGTCGTAGTGAAGCTCATGGATGATTCATGGATATTCAACATGTGTTTCGGTGCAAAGCTGTGGCAAGACAGCGAAAAGCGACAGGATGGGCAAAGGAAAATATTTGGAAAAGAATCGAAGTATATGATACAGCCGGTGGTTTGTTTCCGGTTGACTGGTTGGATCATTGCATTCCTCCAAAACCATTTTGGGAAAGAAGGGGATTCAAGCTTATCGGTAAACGGGGTAAGGGAAAGTTCTCAAACGAATGTCTGCAGGCTATAATGGAAGATAATCCGAGAAACAATGCTGATGAACAGAAACTTAAAACAAAAATCATCGAAGAAATCCACAATAACTCGATAGATCAGGCTTTGTATGCATATCAATTTGATTTGAGACTGGAACTATAAGATAAAAATACTCTGGATTGAGCTCTGTAAGAGCGATTTAACCGTAGCCACGGGTGTCAACCCGTGGAATTGTGTATGAACCATAATCCAGCTCCGCAGGAGCGGTTCAAAATGAATCTACTTGAGCCGCTCCTGCGGAGTTGGAAATTATTTTTAACCGTTTTTCCACGGGTTGACACCCGTGGCTACGGTTAAATCATCCCTCCGGGATTTAAAACAAACTTTTCTGAATGAAATTTTCAATGCAAACCAGCTTGCTGCATACTTGAACTTGCTATCCCAAAAGTTTTTCCTTTTCCCCCCAATCTTATGAAATGCTGCTGAAAACCTTTTGCAAATATCTTAAACGACTATATCTTATTGCAACTGTCGTTTTGACAAATTAAAATCTGGACACACTGAATAATGCGGATACAGACTAAACTGACTGGTTTTTTTGTGATTATGCTGGCGGCATTTTCGTACGCGCTGGTGTGGATCAGTACTCAAGCTTATCAGGAAGAGGTTTACCGTCTTAATTCGGAAGTCAGCGAACACCGCCTCCAGGAAATGTACAAAATTGTCAACAAGGAATATCAGCTCTTTCTTGACGGCGCTTACGGGGATATCAGCAGGGCAAAAAGAATTACCATCAAACGGCTTGAAACAATTTTCCGCTATTCCGGCGATGAAGGTTATAGTTTTCCTTTAATTATAGCCGGCAGTGGACATATCCGCATGGGCCCGCGAAACTACCCTAGAAGCCACTTCCCGTGGAACTCAATATCTTTAAATAATATTTTTGCACCTGTGCCGGAATTTGAAGCCAAGCCATACGAAAAAAGCAAACCGGAAGACAAATTGCAGGAAAAATTTAAAATTAAACCCATCTATTCCAATGTCAACGGATATGAACGAATCATTCTTTATGTTCCATTTAAAAGGCCAAACTGGAACTGGCTGCTTTGCTATTCATATCCTGTGAACGCGCAACTTTACGGAGTCAATACCCAATGGTATTCCCGTCAGCTTCTCGCGGTTGTTTGCTGTATGGCCGCATCCGCCGCGGCTCTCTTCTGGTTGATCCAAATGTCCCTGTCTCCTTTGAACCGCCTGGTTTTGACCGCCACCAACATGGCTGCCGGAGTGTTTCCAAAAGGCGAGCGGAAACAAAAATATCATAACGACGAAATTGGTTTTTTGAGCAAGGCTTTTGACAAAATGGCCAGCCGCATCCAGAAATCAATGAATAAATTGCAGTCGGAAATTAAAGAACGCCGCGAAAAAGAACGTGAAATCCGGGAGCTTATTGAAAATACTCCGCTGCCAATTGTGATTATCCGCAACAACGGGGCATATTCCATTAATAACATGTTTACGCGCGTCTTCGGCTATGTCGAGGACGATTTGAAGACTTTTGAAGACTGGTTCGCGCTTAGCGCCCCCCCCGGTGTTTCCGCCAGGGAAAACCGTGAAATATGGAAAAAAATCCTTGCGAAAAAAACTTCCGGCTCAAAACTCGTTTTCATCCGCTGTAAAAACCGGCAGATCCTTGAAGTTGAAATCAGGCATAAACGCGTTCAAAAACAAAGCCTCCTGATTTTCAATGACTTAACCGAAATCAAAGAAGCTGAAAAACGCTTGCGTACAACCAGGAATTATCTCACTCAATTGTTTAACTCAATTAACCTGCTGCTGGTCGCGGTCGATGAAGACGGACGGATTACCCAGTGGAATCAAGCCATAGAAAAATTTACCGGCATCAAGAGCGAATTCGCTATCGGAATTGAATTGTGGAACGTCGCGCTCTTTTTGCTCAATTACCGGACAGAGGTGCAGGAAGCAATCAGTTCAGGCGTATCCTGCGAAAAATACCGCGAAAATATTTCCTGGCACAAACGCTCCTATGTGTTTAATATTTCCATCAATCCGCTGCTGCACAAAGACAACAAAGGCGCGGTGATTATTCTTGAGGATTCCACCGAACTCGCCCGCAAAAACGAATTGTTGTTTCAAGCTCAAAAAATGGAAACCGTCGGCACCCTTACCGGCGGACTCGCGCATGATTTCAACAATGTCCTCGGCGGCATCAAAGGTTCCTTGTCAATGATCAAATACTATCTCAATAATTCGCCTGATGAGATTGATGAAGTAAATGAATTTCTCGGGCTCGCCGAAGAATCCGTTTCCCGTGCCGCCAGTATGGTTGAACAATTGCTTGCCCTTTCCCGCAAAAGTCAACTTTCCCTTAAAAAGTTCGATTTGACTCAAGCCTTTGACCACGTTTTGAAAATATGCAGCGGAACTTTTGACAAAAGTGTCAACATCAGGTTCCAGAAACCGCCTTACGAAATTATGCTTAAAGCCGATCAGGTTCAAATGGAACAGGTTTTGCTGAACCTGCTTATCAATGCTGAACACGCAATGACTATCATGCGTGATGATGATATTCCTCCCGGCGGAGAAATTGACATCCTGATTACTCGCGTCAAACTCGGCAAAGCGCAGTTTCCCGCTGTTTCGTCAAGTGATTCCTACTGGAAAATCGTTATTAAAGACACTGGCATAGGTATCAAGCCGGAAAATATGCGGAAAATTTTTGATCCATTCTTTACCACCAAAATAAAAAGTAAAGGAACCGGCCTCGGGCTGGCCATGGTTTACAATATCATTGACCTGCATAAAGGTTATATTGAAGCTCAGTCAGAACTGAATAAAGGCAGTACTTTCACCGTTTATCTACCGGAACTGCAGCCTGATGATTCGGAAATTGAATTCAGCTACGACACACAGGAATTATTCCTCGGCAGCGGTTGGATTCTCATTATTGATGACGAACCGGCTATCCGCGCCACCACAACGAGAATGCTCGAACTCCTGGGTTACAGTGTCCTCTCCGCGGAAAATGGAGAAACCGGGGTAAAAGTGTTTGCGGAACATCAAAAGGAAATCAGAGCGGTAATTCTGGATATGGCGATGCCGGTAATGACTGGCGATGAAGCCTATAAGCGCCTGAAGAAAATTGACCCGCAGGTAAAAGTGCTTGTCGTAACGGGTTTCACAAACGACCAGCGCGTTCGCAAGACCCTGGAAGCAGGCGCCAACGGTTTCATGAAAAAGCCTTATTCCATTAATATTTTAAGCAGGAAATTAAATGAAATTATTGACTCATGAGCTCTCTGAAGTTAAAAACACCCATCTGTTCAACCGGGACTCCCGGCGAGGGAAATTGTCGCCGGACTCTAATCAGAGGTCTTTAATCAGTTTGTTGTGTCTAGAGTTGGCGCAGTCTTTCATCAGAGCTTCCAGTTCTTTTTCCAGCAGTGGAAATTTTTCATTTTCCGGTAGAGGAAAGGAATTTCTTCCAACCGCCTCGACTTTTTCCCAAATATATTGAATGTTTATTTTATCAACCGGCACGTTTGGATGATAACCAATTTCTTCGTCTTTGGAATCGAGCACTTTGCTGATAATTCCGGCGGTCGAAAGTTTGAACAATATATCGCGCGCTTCCCGGATCGGTATTCCGCAGGCGCGGGAAATGTTTAAATCACTTACCGGCTTGTGCTCATCAATAAAAGTTTTTACGATTATTGAGCAGGCCTTGATTAAAAGTTTCCGCTGTAAAGCATAACTGGTGTTTGAAGCATAAGGTTCGCATTCGTAAGTATCGATGTTTTGGTGGGCAAACGACAGTTCGGCTCCGAAGAGTACGATAAACCAACTGATCTGCAGCCACAGCAGGAATAACGGAATCGCCGTGAAACTTCCGTAGATAGCGCTTTGCTGAGATACCGCTAACTGGATAATTATGTAGTACTGCTGCAAAAACTGGAACAATGTACCGGCTACAAGCCCGGCAAAAAGCGCGGATGATAATTTGACCCTGGTATTGGGCATTGTTTTGTAGATGAAAGTAAACAGAAGCCAGGAGATGAAAAAGGGAATAAACCTGATAAAAACAATGGCAATCGGCCCGAGCAGGGAATCCCAGACATATCCGGCCTGGGCAAAACGCGAAATCTGGGTGTTTATGTAAACCGTCGCGCTGCTGGAAAACAAGAGCAGAGCCGGGCAGACGATAAGTAAAATCATGTAATCGCCGCATTTCCGGAATAATGCCCGGGAAGTTTTCACGCCCCAAATATCATTAAACGAATGCTCAACATTGCCGACAACTTTAATCACCGTTAAGAACAAAACCAGCAAGCCCGCGATCGCGATAGCTCCACTTTGCGCCCTGGCCAGAGCTTTTTCGGCTAAATCATATAATTTCTCCAGTAAAACCTGATACTCTGAAAAATTCGCGTTCAGGTCTTCCTGCAGTTTTTCCTGTAAGCCGAAGCCTTTGGCTATTCCAAAAACCATTGCCGCAAGCGGTACAATCGAAAAAATAGTATAAAAAGTCAGAGCTGAAGCCTGCAATGGACATTTGTCCGTAAAAAAACCATGAATGGATAAAACCAGCACTCTCACCAGTTTTATACAGGAAGCGCGAAACACTGACAGGCCATGCAGATTAATTTCCCAGAGATTAACGCTGAAAAACTTTTTTAACAAAGATATTTTTTTTTTCATATTCCACTCCATCAAAAATAATATTATGCGCATCTTTCCATTAAAATATAACCATTTTCCCCCTTTAACAAATTTTTATTGATAATTAGCAGGGAAGACGCCTTGAATATCGGGCAAAATGATTGTAATTATTTATGTAGTTTTTTAATTTTTTATTTTAAGCATTCAGATAAAGAGAAAATACTTACATATATGGCAAGAGCAAAAAGCAACAGAGAAAAAGAAAGCACGGCGGCTCCGGGCGGCTTTAAATTGCGGTATACAATTTATATTGCCGTAACTTTGTTGATTATCCTGGCTTTAATTTCTCACAATGCGGCGGATAATTCAATTCTTGACGGCGGCAGTGAAGGTTTAATACAGAATTGGATCGGTTATGCCGGCGCGTATTTTTCCCGTTACTGTTTTTATCTTTTGGGAATCGCGGCTTTTCCGATTGTCGGGCTGCTGGTGATTTGCGCCTTGCGTCCTTTGCTCAATTATCCAACTTCCCGGCGCGGTTATTCCGGCGCGCTGGCAGTACTTATTCTCGGTACAGCGGTCTTGTTCGCGATTAATCCGCAAAGCTTCATTGAACTGACCGGTCAACTTGGCATCGGACGTTCAAATATGCCTGAATCCGCTCTTTCGGGCGGGGTGATCGGGCAGGTTCTGGCCGCTCCGCCCTCGCTTGCAAAAGGGATGCCGGCAGGTTTTGTCCGCCGTTTTATCGGAACTGTCGGGACAATTATTTTTGCCGGTGTTTTTGTGCTTGCCGGGCTGATATTCATCTGGTTTGCCGACTGGCTCGTCATCGCCCGGGCTTTAGCCGCCCGGACTCCCGGCGCGGTGAACGGATTTGCCAGCCGGTTTAAGAAAGACGATGAATACGAACAGCCGGGCCTTGAACCAATAGCTGAAAACCTTGAAAGCTCCCGTGCGGCATTGCTCAATTTGCGTCGGGAAGCTGCTGCTAAAAAGCGGGCGGAAACGGAACCCGCTCCGGTTTTGACTCCCAAATCAGGATTAAACAGTGCGGAACCGGCTATTCATTCTACCGTGAAAGGAGAAACAATTGCCGCTCCTGAAAAACAGAATGAATATATTCTGCCGCCGATTACCATGCTTTCCAAGGGGCCTGATGCCAGCGGGGAGAGCAAAGAAGACATTGACCGCTGCCGCTCAATTCTACAGCAAACGCTGGAAAGTTTCAATGTTGACGGGCATGTTTCCGGAATCGTCAGCGGTCCGCGCGTAACCCGTTATGAGATTTCCCTGGCTCCCGGCGTTAAAGTGGAAAAAGTAGCCAATATCGGCAATAATATAGCTATGGAACTTGAAGCCCAAAGTATCCGGATACTCACTCCGATCCCGGGCCGGAACGCGGTCGGTGTTGAAGCTCCGAACGTAGCGGCTGAAGCTGTTTATTTGCGTTCCATGTTTGAAAGCCCGCAGTGGCGGAACACTAAATCAGAAATTCCGGTTGTCCTGGGTAAAGACGTTGGCGGCAAGCCTATTATTCTGGATTTGATCAAAGCTCCGCATCTTCTGATTGCCGGGGCTACGGGCAGTGGAAAAAGTGTCTGCATGAATACGCTGATAATGAGCTTGTTGTTCAAATTCTCTCCCGAAGATTTACGCTTGATTATAGTTGATCCCAAGGTCGTGGAAATGGAAATATATTCCACTCTGCCGCACCTGATTACTCCGGTGGTTAACGACCCGCACAAAGTACCGATAGCTTTGCGTTGGATTGTTAATGAAATGGAGAAGCGGTATCGTATTCTGGCCAAAGCCAGAGTTAAAAACCTGAGCGAATATAATCGCCGCCCGGTAACACCGGAACCGGTTTTTGATAAGGACGGTAAGCCAATTCCTGAAAAACTGCCGATTTTATTAGTTATTATTGATGAGCTGGCGGATATTATGATGACCGATTCCAAAAGCGAGGTCGAAACATCTATTGCCCGGATTGCCCAGAAAGGCCGTGCCGCCGGGGTTCATATAGTTATCGCCACCCAGCGTCCGTCAACTAATATTATCACCGGTATAATCAAGGCAAACCTGCCAACCCGTATAGCTTTCCGGGTCGGTTCAATCGTTGACAGCCGGGTCATTCTCGATCAAAAAGGCGCCGAAACCCTGCTTGGACGCGGAGATATGCTGTTGGTTCCGCCGGGCTCTGCTGTGCTTGAGCGGATCCAGGGTGCCTGGGTGGAAGACGCGGATATTGCTAAAATAGTTGATTTTGTTTCCGGCCAGGCTGACCAGCGGTTCAATACCAGAATTATTTCGGAAGAAACTCAGGATGAAGGCGAAGAAACGGCCGGCGGCAGTGTGGCTGAAGCATCTATTGATGATGTACCCGATGTCGCTCCAATTATTAAAAAATATTTACTGCCCGGCGACAGTGAACTCCTGGCGAAAGCCCTGGAAATCGTGGTGATGGAACAAAAAGTCAGCACCAGTTATTTACAGCGGCGTTTGAAAATCGGCTACAACCGCGCGGCTGAATTAATAGAGGTTCTCGAAGAACGAAATATTGTCGGTCCTCCCGGCCCCGGCGGTTTAAAACGTGAAATTCTCGTTTTCGATGAAATTGACAATCCCTGAATGTAAAGATGTGCAATAATGGATTTATTTGATAACAACAAAGAAACTGAAAAAGGAAAAAACTCTACGCATGAGCAATTATCATTAGATTTCGGCTTAGCTCCTGAAGCCGCGCCAAACGAGGAAAAAGATATCAGCTCCGCTGCGCCTGAAAAAAAGCAAGAAAAACAGAAAGTGGAAAAAGAAGAGAAAAAGAAATCGAAGAAAAAGTATTTTGAAGGTGGTTTTCGGGATGGAGGCCTTGCGGCGGAGGGGTCTTTCGGAAAATATTTGCAGAATATGCGGGTCAAAAATGATTGCAGCATAGCTCAAGTTGAACAAATAACCCGAATAAGAAGCAGGTACATTGAGCTTCTGGAAATGGAAAATCTGCGCTCGGAGCTGCCATCTGTTTATGTCTTAGCCTATACCCGGAAGCTGTGTGCGTGTTATAAGGTGCCTGCCGATAAAACAAAATCTATTATAAATGAACTGAAAAATGAACTTGACAGCTCTATTCCCGCTGAATTAGCTGAAAATATCAATTTTGATTACGAAATTGGTGAAGAGAATCAAAAAAAGCTGCGTCATTTTGCCTGGCTCCTGCTGGGTGCGGTAATCTTTTTCGCGGCTTTGCTGGGAGTAGCTGTATTTATGCTTTCCGGACCGTCAAAACCCACAACCGCCAGCCAGTTGAATCCAATAGCGGCTGCGGAAAAATTTGATCAGGAAAAGCTCAGGGTTCTACAGGCTCCAATTATTATCGAAGCTACGGAACTGCCCGCGAAAACAGATTAGTACCGGTGCAATACCAACGGGATTAAATGTTAACAGCCGCAGATGAAACCTGCTTTTTTATTAAAAGTTCACCTTTTCGCCAGACTTTGTGTATGCCCCTGGTTACTTGATGCGGTTCGGCGAAAGTAGCGGAGTCTTTGAATTCATCAGGATCAAAAAGAACCAGGTCAGCCGCGAAGCCCGCTTTTATCAGGCCTTTGTCATGTAGTCTGAAGATTCGCGCCGGTAAAAATGTCAGACGCTGGATTACTTTTTCCAGCGGCATGCCGTTTTGCCTCAAAATATTACAGAAACGCGCCGTTGAACCGAAGCCGCGCGGATGTGAACGCCCGATGGAATAATCCAATGGACGCGCGCTTTCGTCACTGCCGCAGACGACGAAATCCTGCTGCATAATGCGCAGCATATTGCTTTCGCTCATACCCTGGAAGGCCGCCAGGGCCCCGGCCGCGCCGGAACGTAAAATTTCCGCGCATAATACTGCCGGATCACGATCCATTGCTTTGGCGATAAGGTCAAAAGTCTGGCCACAGAACTTTTTGTAATCTTTGGCCGAAACCAGGCGGATGCTTTGCCAGCGTTCAGGGGGAAGGGCGCGTAATGCTGTTTTTATCCGGGCGAAATCATCTTCATTTTGTAAAGTTCTTTCCAATCCGACATCGTCCATATCGTCGTATGGTTCCGGCAGAACCATGCTGAGCTGCGTCATGGATTCAGTGTAGGGATAACGATCCGCGCTAAGTTCAAATCCCGCATCCCGCGCCGCCTGCAGAACAGCAAATAATTCATCTATTTTGTGCCAGTTGGCGGAACCGGCGACTTTTAAATGACTGAGGTGAACACGGCGCAAATCAGCCTGTCGCGCCGCATCAAATGTTTCAGTAAGCGCCTCGATTAACTTTTTGCCCTCACTGCGCAAATGAGTTGTGTAAATTTTATCATATTTTGCGGCCGTTTTTAAAAATCCGCTCAGTTCCTTAAAGTCAGCGAATTTCCCGGGGACATAAAGTAAGCCGCTTGAAAATCCCTGCGCCCCCTGTTCAAAACATTGTGCCAGTGAATTCTGTAATTCATTGCTTTCGCTTATCGTGAGTTTATGTTTGCCGTAGCCGCAAAGCGACGCCCGTAAAGTATTGTGCCCGACCAGTGGAACGAGGTCAACTGCCGGGCAACGCCGCGCCAGTTCAGCTTGATAAGCATTCAAGTCAGTCCACGAAATCTTCACATCATAATTACGGTATAATTCCTGTAAATGCTCGTGATTATGTTTGGTGACGGGATAAACGGATAAGCCGCAATTGCCGATTATTTCAGTAGTAATTCCCTGCGAAACCTTTCCACTTGCCTCCGGTGCCGCCAGAATCGACATATCGGAATGCGAATGAGCATCGATAAATCCCGGAGCCAGGGCCAGGCCATGCGCGTCAAACACGTAATCAGACGGAACCACTAAACTCTCTTGAGTACAAAGTTTAATAATTCCATCCACACAAACGACCGTGCCGGTAAAAGGTCTCCCTCCGCCACCGTCATAAATCAAAGCATTTTTTATTACAAGTTTCATTAAACTTAATACCCAAAACTTTTACAAGGCATTGTTAAAATTTAATTATGGCTTTGACTATGCCGTCTTCATATTTATCGATTAAATCGAAAGCTTCTTTAGTTCGCGCAAAACCAAAATAATGCGTCGTCATAATATTAATGTCAAAATCTTTATTCGCTATCATATCCAGCGCGCTCTGGACGCATTTATTTTGCCGGCGAACGTTTTGGACGCAGATTTCCTTGCGCCGCATATTGTCCATGTTGAACTCCAAAGTATCAGTTTCAGGAATTCCAAGCATCATTAATTTTCCGCCCGGCTTGAGCATTTCAAGAGCGTTTCCAACCGCGTCCCCCTGCCCGCAGCATTCAAAAACCACATCCAGCAAACCCGGTTCCCGCGCGGAAACAGCTTTCGCGACATCTTGTTTCAAAGGGTTTCCAGTCCATGCGGCGCCGGCTTTTTCAGCGTATTCGAGCCGGTAATCGAGTTTGTCGCTGACATAAGCCATCTCCGCTCCCTGCGCCAGGGCGGGCAGCAAAACACTCAAGCCAATTGGGCCGCAACCCAGAATACCGACTTTCGCGTTTTTCATTGGGATGGACAATTTTACCGCGTAAACCCCGATTGCCAGAGGTTCGGAAAGCGCGCCTTCTTCCAAAGTGATTTTATCGCCAAGCGGAAAGCACGAGCCTTCCTCCATTACTATATATTCGCTCAGGCAGCCTTCGACTTGTCCGGGGCAGCCTAGAAATACCAGATTTCTGCAAGTATGTTCGCGTCCGATCAGACATTGATCACAATGGTGACAGGGAGTTGCCGGTTCGATTGCGACGGGGTCACCGACTTTCACCCGGGTGACGACTGAGCCGACAGCTTCAACAATGCCTGAACCTTCGTGTCCCACCGTGAACGGATATTTCACTATTTGCGAGCCGATTTTACCGCGGGTGTAATAATGGACATCAGAGCCGCAGACGCCGACATCGGCCATTTTTATAAGTACGTCGTTATCCGCAGTTATTTGCGGTTTATCCACTTCCAGCATTCTCATTTCGCGGATGCCGGTTAATCGCATTGCTTTCATTTTCAGATGTTTCCTTTTTTTTACATACATACCGGCCGATGATCCAACGGCGAAGCGAATATTCGAGCTCTCCCGCAAGCTTGACAGCCTACAGCACCATCGCAAAACGATATTGTTATGTGTATTTTTTCCTTATTAAATAACAAATTAAATTTAAGATCAATATTCCAGGCAGGCTTAGTACTAACCATAAAGCCAGCGCAATTGGCCAAATATTGTTATTCGCTAAGAATGCTGAAAAAATAAATCCTGCAAAAAATCCCAAAATTGAAAACCGGTTTAATTGCAACAATCTTATATTTGCTCTTATTAGAGATAACAAAACTGGAAGGAATAAAATTAAAGTAACTGCAAAAATCAACATTGCCGACATATCTTTTCTGAAAAAATAAGTAAAGTAAATACCTGTTGCTATGCTTGAGTATAAAAATCCGATTAAATATACTGTCTTATTAGTTTTCAGCATAATAATCACCTTAATTTATAGATGCGTATTTTCTAATGGATACATTATGATAGTTGTTCATTGATAATTTGCAAATAAAAGCCATATGACTTTGGGATTTGTCCTTGTTTTGCTGGTAAAAGCGAATTGTGACAACTCGAACGTTCGCATCTTTAAAAAAATGCTGCTTCGCTTATTTTTTTAAAGCCTCACTTCTCGAGTAAGGAATTGGTCCAATGCGCGGCAAGCCGCTTAAGTTTCGACCGTTGGAGACGGTCGACCAGCGTTTGCCTTTCGCTGTGCTCAGGCTCAGCCTGCGCAAAGTCGCCGCTGGACCACGACCAGATTAAGTCTGGACTAGATTATTTTTTCTTTTTTTATATGTCAAAAATCTTCCCTGGATTCATTATGTTATTCGGGTCGAAACCGCGCTTTATGATGCGCAGTAAATTCAAATATTCTTCCGAAACAAACCTGTTCATATATTTTTTGCGCTTGTTCCCTATGCCGTGTTCACCTGAAAGCATTCCACCGAGCCGAACCGCGTTGCTGTAAACTTCTTCCAGGATCCCGGGCAGGATTTTATCCCATTTTTCATCGCTCCATTCGGGAGGGCAAACTATCCTGGCATGAATATTTCCGTCCCCGGCGTGTCCGAAACACGGCAGCATAATGCCGTATTTTTTGCTGATGCCCTGCAAATCCGCAATCATTGTGGAAATGTTCGCCGGCGGAACAACTAAATCCTCGCCGCTCTGGCGCATGGATATAATATTGTAGGCTTCGGCAATGTTACGGCGGATTTTCCAGATGCGTTCGCTTGTGGCC
>VAOY01017637.1_pt1 | contig 17201 bp, 15 predicted proteins | sample 3393881 | NCBI WGS metagenome assembly VAOY01 (sample SAMN08290430, study PRJNA428436) | hydrothermal vent metagenome | isolation source: Deep-sea hydrothermal vent chimney | place: Indian Ocean: Southwest Indian Ridge
GCGTATTGTCGACCATAAAGCACGCCATGCCACCGTCAACCGCCGCTTTTCGTCCCATGTCGTTATCTTCAAACACCACACAATGCTGTGGTGCTACACCCATTAATTCTGCCGCACGCACAAAGGTTTCAGGGTGAGGTTTACCTTGAGTGACGTCATCGGCTGTAACCAGCGCAGATAATTGGGCTAGCAGGCCGTGTTCATTTAACACCATTTGCGCGTGCTGCCTATCTGAACCTGTCCCCACTGCAATGGGCATGCTTCCCTTATAATGGTTAAACACGTCCAGGGTATCTTGGATAAGCCTTGGCACATGGTCTAGCCCTTCAAACGCCTGTTTTTTATATAAAGCAACCTCTGCTGGATCATGGCTTTTGCCATACTTTGCATTCATAAGATGTACGGTTTCAAAGGTAGGAACACCACCTAAACTGTATTGGTAGTCTCGGTCGAAGGGATAACCAAACGCATCGCACGTAAGCTGCCACGCATCAATATGCGCGCCCATTGAATCGACCAAGGTGCCATCCATATCAAAAATAATGGCTTTGTAGCTGCTTAGGTCAATCATGGTGTTCGCTTCCTTTTCAAAAATAGTGTGATGCTAACCTTTCATGGTTGCAATGCGATGAGCCACTATGCAGACAACACGTCTCGCGCTTTTACCGCATCAAAATCGCGATCAACTTTCAGGTATACCGCGTTATTTTGACTGTTTAATGTCACTTCCAACACACCAGGCACTAACAGCAGCTCGGCTTCAATGCTGGAAACATTTGAACTATCAAAATCTCCATTCATCATCACACGCTTAACCCGGCTCACTTCTTTAACACCAAGAATGATAAAAAGCCAAAGCAGGGTGCTAGCAGCACCAATGCCATAAGCTAACTCTTGCGACCAAATATCGGTGACGAAACCTGAAATTACACCGCCCAAAAACGCACCGAAAAATTGAAAACTGGCGTAGAGGCCCATGGCCGTTCCTTTTTGTCCCGCAGGCGCAATGCTCGACACCAATGCAGGGAAATTCGCTTCCAAATAATTAAAGCCGGTAAAGAAAAGCACTACGGCCGCGGTAACCCACCACCAGCTATGGTCCTCTAAACTCAGCGCCAAAAACGCGCCGCCCATTAATACAACGCCGGTTACAAGGAGCGATTTAGGCGTACGGCCTCTTGCTGCCCCCATCATGATAATTAGACCTACAATTGACGCGCCTAAAACGGGTAAGTAAACCGTCCAGTGACTATCTAGCGTCATATCAAAATTCAGTAGCGTTACGGGCAGTTGAACAAACAACAGCGTTATCATCATATGTAGAATCATCACGCTGATATTTAAACGCCATAACTGAGAAGAGAAGACTAAGCGCTTTAGCTGGTCTTTTTGTGGCAGTGTATCGCCACTGCTCAGCTGCACACCGTTTGGCACTACCCATTTAACCAGCGGCATGCAAAGAATCGCCAGAATACCAGTAATACCAAACACACCGGCAAGCCCGTAGCTGTTAGCAATAAGTGGCCCTAAAATAACCGCTAAATAGAACGAAAAGCCAATGGCTATGCCTATGATAGCTAACACTTTGGCTCGCTGACTTTCCCGGCTTACATCGGTAGCTAGCGCCATTATCGCACCTGCAATAGCCCCAGCGCCTTGAAGAATACGCCCAACAATCATCATGGCCATACTGTCGGCGTTTGCTGCGACAAAGCTTCCTAATGCAAATACAGCAAGCCCTAGCAAAATAACGGGTTTACGCCCCCATTTGTCAGACATCATACCCATAGGAATTTGCAGCGCAGCTTGGGTTAGGCCATATCCACCCACGGCAAGCCCTACCAACAGCGGCGAGTAATCCGGGTAGTCCATTGCGGCTACAGCCAACACGGGCATAACCATGAACAGCCCCATCATGCGTAATACGTAAACGGAGGCGAGTGCAAGCGCGGCGCGTAATTCCAAAGCGTTCAAAGCGTCTTTTTCCCTCAATAAATAAAATCAAAAAAACGTAAAAGCGCGCAGAGAACACTTGTTTCTGCAGCATCAAGAATAAGGTCGCGAAGTGTAGCATAAATTGCTCTTGCGCCCACTTACCTTAAATTCGATTAATACAATTGGCGTTTTCTCCCGCTCAATGGGTCGATTTAGCCTTTTTGCCTTAATAGGGGTTTAAAAGTGGGGATAAAATCACCACTTTGCAATGTCGATAAGCGAGATCTAATCGTAAGCTTATGTCCGTGAGGTGATCTGCTTACTCCGCTTACAGTATAACTTGAATGTCATATCACTTTACTTGACACCTATGGCATACTGATTCTTTTTCTCTCATTTAGGCTTCAATGGATAAAATCGAAATTCGCGGTGCTCGCACCCACAACTTGAAAAACATCGATTTAACACTGCCACGAGACAAACTGGTGGTGATAACCGGCCTTTCTGGCTCGGGTAAATCGTCTCTTGCATTCGACACGCTTTATGCAGAAGGCCAGCGTCGTTACGTTGAGTCTTTGTCTGCCTATGCTCGTCAGTTTCTATCTATGATGGAAAAACCAGATGTTGATCATATTGAGGGTTTATCACCAGCAATATCCATTGAGCAGAAATCAACATCGCATAACCCTCGTTCAACGGTGGGTACCATCACTGAAATATACGACTATCTGCGTTTGATGTTCGCGCGAGTGGGCACGCCACGCTGTCCAGACCACGATGTGCCGCTAGATGCACAAACGGTCAGCCAAATGGTCGATAAAGTGTTAGCGATGCCCGAGGGCAGTAAGTTAATGCTGCTAGCACCTATTGTTAAAGAGCGTAAAGGCGAGCACGTTAAGACGCTGCAAAACCTATCTGCTCAAGGCTTTATTCGCGCGCGAATCGACGGTGAAGTGTGTGATCTATCCGATCCGCCGCCTCTCGATTTGCACAAGAAGCACACCATTGAAGTTGTGGTTGACCGCTTTAAAGTGCGCGATGACATGGCGCTGCGTTTAGCTGAATCGTTCGAGACGGCGCTGAGCCTTGCTGGCGGTAACGCGGTTGTGGCTGATATGGACGATAAAGACGCAGAAGAAATTGTATTTTCTGCCAACTTCGCCTGTCCACACTGCGGTTACAGCATTAGTGAACTTGAACCTCGTCTGTTTTCATTTAATAACCCAGCGGGTGCATGCCCAACTTGTGACGGGCTAGGTACAAGACAGTTCTTTGACCCCGCACGCGTAGTCGGCAATACCGAATTGAGTTTGTCTGGCGGCGCTATTCGCGGATGGGACAAGCGCAGCTATTACTATTTTCAAATGCTACAGGCAGTAGCAGACCATTATAAATTTAGCCTTACCGCGCCATTTGAAGAGCTCGATAAAAAGCACCAAGACATTGTGCTTTACGGGTCTAAAGGCAAGTCGCTGTCGTTTAAGTACATAAACGAGCGTGGCGACGTGATGGAGCGTAAGCATCCATTTGAGGGCATTATCCCTAATATGGAACGTCGCTATCGCGAGACCGAGTCGAATTCGGTGCGTGAAGAGCTAGCAAAATATTTAAGCCAGCAGCACTGCAGCAGCTGTAACGGCACGCGTCTGCGTGTTGAAGCACGCAATGTATTTATACAAGACACCAACCTGCCAGCCATTGCTGACATGTCGATTGCCGATGCCTACGGATTCTTCGAGACACTAAAACTTGAAGGTCAACGTGCTCAGATAGCCGAAAAGATTTTGAAAGAAATCATGGACCGCTTGCGCTTCTTGGTAAACGTAGGTCTTAACTATCTTTCTATGTCGCGGAGCGCCGATACTCTATCGGGCGGTGAAGCTCAGCGCATTCGACTGGCAAGTCAAATTGGCGCAGGCTTAGTGGGCGTTATGTACGTGTTGGATGAGCCCTCTATCGGTCTTCATCAACGGGATAACGAACGCCTACTTGGCACGCTTACACACTTGCGCGATCTAGGTAACACCGTGTTAGTTGTAGAGCACGACGAAGATGCCATTCGCGAAGCCGATTACATTGTAGATATCGGCCCGGGGGCGGGTGTGCATGGTGGTGAGATTATCGCCGAAGGTTCGCTTGAAGATATCAAAAACAGTGAACACTCACTTACTGGAAAATACTTATCTGGTAGAGAGAAGATAGATATCCCTGCAACACGCACACCGGTTAAAGACGACAAGTGGCTAGAGCTTTTAGGCGCTACTGGCAACAACTTGAAGTCTGTTGATTTGCGTATACCTACCGGTGTAATGACCTGTGTAACTGGTGTATCGGGCTCGGGTAAATCAACGCTGATTAATGACACCTTCTACAAAATTGCGCAACGCGAGCTGAACAAGGCGACCACGTCTGAACCGGCGCCGCATAAGTCGATGACCGGATTAGACCAGCTCGACAAAGTGGTCGATATTGACCAAAGCCCTATCGGCAGAACACCGCGCTCTAACCCAGCGACTTACGCTGGCATTTTCACTCCAATTCGTGAAATGTTCGCCGGCACACAAGAGTCGCGTTCACGAGGTTACAAGCCTGGCCGCTTTAGCTTTAACGTGAAAGGCGGTCGCTGTGAGGCGTGTCAGGGTGACGGCGTAATTAAAGTTGAAATGCACTTTTTACCAGACGTGTATGTGCCTTGTGACGTGTGTCAGGGCAAACGCTATAACCGTGAAACCCTTGAGATAAAGTACAAAGATAAGAACATTCACGAAGTGTTGGAAATGACGGTGGAAGATGCCCGTCAGTTCTTCGATGCTATTCCGGCTATTTCACGTAAATTGCAGACCCTCATGGACGTGGGCTTGTCATATATTCGACTAGGCCAAGCAGCCACTACCTTATCAGGTGGTGAAGCGCAGCGCGTGAAATTGGCGAAAGAGTTGTCAAAAAGAGACACTGGGCAAACACTCTATATCTTGGATGAGCCAACCACCGGGTTGCATTTCCACGATATTAAACAGTTATTAGCCGTCCTTCACAGACTACGCGATCACGGTAATACCGTTGTGGTTATTGAGCATAACCTAGATGTGATTAAAACCGCAGACTGGATTGTTGACCTTGGACCCGAAGGTGGATCCGGAGGTGGCCAGATTATTGCAGAGGGAACACCTGAGCATGTGGCACAACAAGAAGTTTCACATACAGGTCGATTCCTGAAACCCATGCTCACACAAGCTTGAGCCGGTAACGAGGTAAATCCGTTAGCGTAAAGCGCACTCGTTTTCTATTTTGTTGCTGTGTAATTTACACAGCAGCTTGTAAGAAGTGCGCGATGACGTTTATTTACACGTTTTTCCATGCTGGTCAGAGCTTGTATTGGCAAATCATACGTTACGATGATTTTTGTGTATTTTTGCAGTAAGAATTGCTGGAGCGACAACTAATGAACCAAACGCCGCCATTAGCCTTAGTGAAAACATGGTATCACCTACTGTCATCATCAGAAGACAATGATGTGAAAGCACGCGCACAAGAAATGCTGTTAAAAGCCTTCGAGTCGCCTGAGGCCATCGCGATTTATCTAAAAGAACACAATATCCTTAAGCACTGATCAAAAAAGCCTTAGCGCAGTAAACGCTACTACGCTAAGGCTTAGTGTTTTTCATATCGAAAAAAGAATAGAAAAGGTTAAGCGTGCTTCGCCGCTTGAATAGCTAATCCTTCGCACACCGAGTTGAAAGCGTCATTCTCTAATCGAGGTAAACCGGTAAGTAGGTTTTCATATAGCGCATCAACCACGATTGGCGATAAACTCATACCACCTGTGATCATCACCACTTCTGGCTTTTCACTGCTATTTTCCAAGCATTCCACCACTAGCGCTTTCACTTTATCAAGCCAAGGTTTTAATGCCTTTTTGAGCGAGTCTTGCGAAATCTCCACATCAAAATCATCTTCGATATAGTGCAGCGGCAAGGTAATGTTCTGCTTACTCGACAGTAGTTCCTTGGCTAATCGAGCCGAGTTCACCACGCGGGCAGACAACTTGTTCTCCTGAACAATAAGCAAGCGTTCTAATTGGGCTGGCTCTTTAATCACAGACATGGTTTGAGAAATATCTAACCCGTAATCGTCAGAGAAAAAGCGGGTGAGTGCAGGAATGTTATCAACCGCGCACATATCAGAGAAGTACGTAGGAGGAACAGGAAGCCCGTTAATCATCTTAAGGCCCATTCCCATTTCTGGGGCAATAGCCTTTAGCACCAAGCTTTTGTCGCAATCCATGCCGCCTAAACGCCTGCCTGTTACCGACAGAACATCCTCTTTGCGATCAAGCTGATTGGAACGCTCGGGAGAAAGCTTAATACAGCAAATATCCGTGGTACCCCCACCAATATCGACAATCAGCGTAGTGGTATCCCTTGGTAGGGTTTGCTCAATTTTATACGCCGCTGCGATAGGTTCATCTAAGAAGTTAACCCCTGAAAACCCAGCTTTCGTCGCCGCTTCAGTCATAATTTGAATGGCTTGCGCGTTCCCCTCTTCACCGCGGGTGCCGTGAAACTTAACAGGACGGCCAATAACTGCATTGTTAACAGCCTTGTCTAGCTGTTGCTCTGCACACTGTTTAAAGTACGCCAGCTGCTTAGCAATAATACCGATGAATGCTTGTTTTTGGTCACCGTCTAGCGAGGCGCCTAGAAAGTTCTTAGGTGAATAAATTAGACGGCCTTTATCAGGCATTTTAAGAAAGCGTCTAAACCCTTCTTCACCAAACGCAAACTTGCCGTGCTCTACTAAGCGCAGCAAAGGAATTTCGTCTAGCGACATTGCATGCATCAATTGCGCAATAGCTTTACGCTGTAATGCAGGCTTGTTGTGCAAATCGCCGCGCAGCGAGTCGATACGGTCGCTATACATCGCCTGTTCTTTCGGATCTTTTGCCGAATAATAGCCGTCCTTCGCCTTATCTATTTGCTCACTAATAACGCGCTGTAACTGCGCCACTTTCGCTTCAACCATGGCATCAGGAGGCGGCGGCAGTTCATCTTCAAAATAGATGAACACCGAAGAACGGATTTTATTGCCCTTCTTATCTAACGGGTCGAGTTTGATGTGCTGATGGGCCGCTCCATCAAAATACACAACCTCAGAATTTGATGTACCGTAGTCAATCCCAATCGCAGTCATAGTATGTTCGCTCAAAAAGTTAGAAGCGGATTGTAATGCAAAAGAACCTAACGGCACACCCCCTGTAAGCTAATCAAAACACAACGATTTACCCTAAACACAATCGCTTTTATAAGGGCTACTGAAAACTCCCGCCTATAATGCTAAAGTGGAAATCAAACTTATAACAAAGCCTACAATAATTTATGAGTAATACAGCACCACTTATCACTTCTTTTGACGTACGTTTTTGTGAAACAGATGCCTTACAACATGTTAGTAATACGGCATTAGTCGCTTGGTTTGAAGCAGCCAGAGAGCCTATTTTCAGAATGTTTACCCCTGAACTAGACTTACAAAATTGGCCGCTAATTTTAGCCAGCTACAAAGTCGATTTTTTAGCTCAAATTTTTTATGGCAAACCTGTGACGGTTAAAACCTACGTTAGCCGGCTAGGCAACAGTGCGTTCGACGTGTTTCAAGAGTTATGGCAAGACGATAAGCTGTGCTCAACAGGCATTACCACCATGGTACATTTTGACTATAAAACACAGCGCTCTGCGCCTATCCCAGATAAAGTGAAATCAGAACTACAGTCTCACTTTAAAGAAGTACCAACTCAGTAATAAAGCGCAGTACGAGGTCTCCATGAGCGATTTAATTGAAGTTATTGATGATGTGTTACCACCAGAGCTGTGCAAACAACTCATGGAACGCTTTGAAAGCAGCCCTAATTTGTCTCAAGGCCGCACCGGTGGTGGCGTCGACTTAGATAAAAAGCGCAGCATGGATGTATCGATAAGTCGCAACCCGGAATTTAAAGACTTATTTCAACAAGTGATGCAGCACACTGGGCAGCAGCTGGTCTCCTACATTGAAAAGTACTACTTTGCGCTTGTTGGGCCTATTGGCTTGACCGTACGCCATCCCAAAACTGGTGAACCGGTAAAAGTAACAGGTGAAAATTTTGATGAAGTGGGCAAACCCAATTTGGCGAATTTGGTGAATTACCTGTTTCGGGTCGGCGATGTAAATGCACAGCGCTACACCGCGGGCAATGGTGGCTACCCGTACTGGCATTCAGAAGTCTATCCACAGCTTCAACATAACGATGCACTGCACCGCGTGTTGCTGTTTATGTACTACTTAAACGATGTGGAAGAAGGCGGCGAGACGGAATTTTATTATCAAAACCGTGCGGTTAAGCCTAAAGCAGGCAGAATGGTGATTGCGCCAGCCTATTTTACTCACACGCATCGCGGCCAAATTCCAAAAAGTAACGACAAGTACATTTTAACGTCTTGGCTTCTGTTTAACCGCGCTGAACAGATTTATACGCAGGGCTAGCCTACTAAGGCTAGCTTTTGTTAGAACCCTTCAACCGCTTCGCCCGTCAAGCGATAACCAACAGACGCAATGTCGCCTTTCCAACCGTCAGTCGATAGTTCGCCAGTTACCCAAATTGCATCGTAAATATTATCTATGCGCACACCTTCTTCAAATTTTACGTAAACAATTTGATTAGACGGCGGTGGGGGCACATGGATACAGGCTCCGAAATATGGAACAAGTAAGAACTCAGTGGTTAGCTCTGCCGTACCTTCTAGCGGCACAACAAAACCCGGGATTTTCACCCGTTTACCATCAAAGGTATCGACAACCGGTGCGTCAGGCTGAAGCTGACTCATCTCGCCGTTGTGTTGAACTGAAGGTGGCGCGAGCTCATTAAAGCCCTCGGGCACTAGGTCTTCCCAGTATACTTCAGTAGGAGTTTCATCTGCCAAAGAGTTAAAGGTTACAACTATCATAAGTACAGCAAATAATGAGGTCGCGGTTTGTTTCAGGTGGTACATACAGGTCTCTTTCAGGTATCTGTTTAGCTTTCTGTTGTGATGCCTAATTTTAGTTATCAATCTTCACTTTTTAGGCACATACAAAAAGGGCTGGTATTACACCAGCCCTTTGTATCATCAATTTAAAGCAGCGTGAATTATTCTGCTTCGAAACGCGCGATGCTTGCGGTAATTTCTTCTTTTGCAGCCGCTGCGTCTGCCCAACCGTCAATCTTCACCCATTTGCCTTCTTCAAGATCTTTATAGTGCTCGAAGAAGTGCTCAATTTGCTTAAGAAGAAGCGGAGGTACGTCTGCAATTTCTTTAACGTCACGATAGATAGTAGAAAGCTTGTCTACTGGTACCGCTAGTACTTTTGCGTCTTTACCAGACTCATCAGTCATGTTTAGTACGCCAACAGGACGACACTTAATAACAGAACCTGCAAGTAGTGGGAACGGAGTCATTACTAGAACGTCAACTGGGTCGCCATCTTCAGACAACGTGTTGTTCACGTAACCGTAGTTAGTTGGGTAGTGCATACAAGTTGCCATGAAACGGTCAACAAATAGTGCACCTGTGTCTTTGTCTACTTCGTACTTCACCGGGTCAGCGTGTGCTGGAATTTCGATGATCACATTTACTTCGTCTGGTACGTTTTTACCAGCAGAAATAGCACTCAAGCTCATTCTTTGGTCCTTTCAATGATGTATAAGAAATTTTGGGTTAAGTATACGGTGACAGCAGCAAAATAAAAACGCTTTACGACCCATGTCGTACTAATCTCTTTATTTTTCGTTAAATTTTGCTGCTTTTTCGCTATTTCGCGTTGTCGTTGTAGCTCAAGCACATCTCAACTTCTTCTTTGGAGCCGATAATGCACGGTACACGTTGATGAATTTCTTCAGGCATAACTTCCAGAATTCGACCAGTGCCAGTTTCTGCTTTTCCACCTGCTTGCTCCATTAAGAACGCCATCGGGTTGGCTTCGTAAAGTAAGCGTAATTTACCTGGCTTAGACGGGTCCCTGTTATCGAATGGATACATAAAGATGCCACCGCGACAAAGCAAACGATGAATATCACCTACCATTGCCGCTACCCAGCGCATATTAAAGTTTTTGCCTCTAGGGCCATCTTTACCTGCTAGAAGGTCGGCAATGTATGCCTGCATTGCAGGTTCCCAATGACGCTGGTTCGACGCATTAATCGAAAACTCTGACGTTTGCTCAGGTACTTGAATATTAGGGTGAGTAAGTAAGAAACCACCGTGGGTTTTATCAAGCGTATAAATGTGTGTGCCGCGCCCCGTCGTCAACGCCAGCATAGTAGACGGGCCATACAGCACATAGCCTGCTGCTACCATCTGCGTTCCAGGCTGTAAGAAAGCAGACGGATCATCTGGTTTCATCCACTGTGGCGCATGGGTAATAGAGAAAATAGTACCAATTAGGCTGTTAATTTCAGTGTTTGACGACCCATCTAGCGGATCGAAGCTTACTAAGTAATTACCGTCTGGATTACACGGTACAACGTCATCTTCTTCTTCAGACGAAATGGCTTTTACGTAGCCAGATTCCCTTAGCGTGTCTTTTAAAATGTGGTTAGAGATAACGTCGAGCTTTTTCTGTGTTTCGCCCTGTACGTTTTCTGAAAGGGTTGAACCGAGCACGCCAGCAAGTGCGCCTTGACTCACGCGGAAAGAAATTTCTTTACAGCCCGCTAGCAGTGTACGAATGAGTAAAATTAACTCAAGCGGTGCACCGTCTTGTTGCAATTGGGAATTTAAACGTTTCATTGAATGTAAGCCTTTTTTTCGTGTGTAGGGTGTTGTGCTACCAGTCGCTCAGCTTTCCTTACCGGCGTTTGTCTGAAGCACACACAGGTTTTAAACCTGTGGTTAGATTGTAACCGTGTTCTTGGGTAAGTGGAACACGCGCGTAAAATGTCATACACACACCATACCAGTTTGCACATCATAGATTCATAGGTGTTTAGCGTATTACAACGGCTTAAGGCATTTATTGAATGATTAAAATTGAATTATCTATAGGCCACGAGGTTCTGATACAGTACCCCAATAACATGATAATTCATTGAGAATGCGCTATGCATGTACATATTTTAGGCATTTGTGGAAGTTTTATGGGCGGCATCGCCGCTATTGCTAAATCACTCGGCCACAAAGTAACAGGGTCTGATAAAAACGTTTATCCGCCCATGAGCACCCAGCTTGAAGCATTAGGCATCGAGTTGACCGAAGGTTATTGCGAAAGCCAGTTTGATCCAGCGCCAGATATGGTAGTAATTGGTAACGCGATGTCGCGCGGTAACCCCGCCGTTGAATACGTGTTAAACCGAAACCTGCCTTACACTAGCGGCCCACAATGGCTGCTTGATAACTTACTAAAAGATCGTTGGGTCATTGGGTTATCAGGTACCCACGGTAAAACGACTACTAGCAGTATGGTCGCGTGGATTTTAGAACACGCTGGTCTTAACCCTGGTTATTTGATTGGCGGCGTACCAGAGAATTTTGGCGTATCGGCTCGCGTGGGTGAAAGCCCCTTTTTTGTCATTGAAGCTGACGAATACGACAGCGCATTTTTCGATAAGCGTTCTAAGTTCGTACACTATCGTCCAAAAACCTTGGTAATTAACAACCTTGAGTTTGACCATGCAGATATTTTTGCTGACCTTTGGGCTATTCAAACCCAGTTCCACCATTTGGTTCGCATGGTGCCAGAAAACGGGCTTATTCTTACACCTAACAATACGCCCGCAATTGAGGATATGCTCAAGAAAGGTTGCTGGTCTTCTCGCCAATCGTTGGGCAAAGAGTGGCATGCGGAACTGTTAAAGAAAGACGGCAGTGAATTCAATGTATTACATAACGGCGTTATAGCTGGAACGGTAACCTGGGCTTTGGTTGGTCAACACAATGTGGACAACGCTTTAATGGCCATAGCTGCCGCCCACCATGCAGGTGTTACCTTACCTGATACCATAGAAGCCTTATCGTTTTTTAAGAATGTTAAGCGTCGCATGGAAGTAAAGGGTGAAGTAAACAACATCACCCTTTATGACGACTTTGCACACCACCCTACTGCAATTGCGACTACACTTGATGGACTGCGCAAGAAAGTGGGTAATGCCCGTATTCTGGCTGTGCTAGAGCCGCGCTCTAACACGATGAAAATGGGCGTGCACAAAGATACGCTGGCAAACTCATGGCAGAAAGCCGATGAGGTTTACCTTTATGAACCTGAAGGCATGGACTGGTCGTTAGTCGATTCGGTAGCGCACAGCAATGCGCCTACGCACTGCTTCAGAGATGTAGAGAAGATCGTTCAAGGCGTATGCAACGTAGCACAACCGGGCGATCATATTCTTGTAATGAGTAACGGCGGTTTTGAAGGCATTCATGGCCGAATACTCGACGCCCTAAAAATGAAGTCCAAATTGTAAATAGACAGAATAAAACGAAGTGTTACCCGATAGACAAGCGCATTACGCTTGTCATCTACAGAGGCTATACAATGAAACATGACAAGCAAGTCACGCTTGCTATCACAGGCGCATCTGGCGCGCCTTATGCGCTTACACTATTGAAATCGCTAGTTAACGCCGATTACCAAGTGTATGTATTAATCTCTTCCGCTGCCAAAGTGGTGTTTGCCACCGAAGAGAACGTCAAGATACCCGGGCGACCCGAAGACGCTGCCGCGTTTTTTACCGAGCATTGCAATGCAAAGCCAGACCAAATCAAGGTTTTTGGCAAAGAAGAGTGGTTTTCACCAGTAGCTTCAGGCTCAGCGGCACCTGCTAAAATGGTGGTTTGCCCGTGTTCAACAGGCACCCTGTCGGCCATTAGCATTGGCGCTAGCGACAACCTTATTGAGCGCGCAGCTGATGTTGTTCTAAAAGAGCGTGGACAACTTATTTTGGTGCCTCGTGAAATGCCACTTTCTTCTATTCATCTAGAAAATATGCTCAAGCTTTCGCAAATGGGTGCTACTATTATGCCTGCAGCGCCTGGCTTCTATCACAATCCTAAAACTATCGATGACTTGGTAGATTTTGTGGTGGCGCGCATACTAGACCACCTGGGTATTGAGCAGTCTCTTGTCGCAAGATGGGGCTACCAGTCTTCCAAACATTCTGAGGATTAACCATGTTCGCGTTTGCAAACAGGATTTGCACAGTTGCGCTGAGCACGCTATTTACATTGTGTATTTCATCACCCGCTTTCGGATGGGGGCAAACCGGTCACCGAGTGACTGGCGCTATTGCCGAGCAATATCTTAGCCCTCTTTCACAAGCTGCACTAATGGAGTTATTACCACACGGTTCGTTGGCTGAAGCCGCAACTCACGCTGACGAAATGCGTTCTGACCCAAGCGAATTTTGGCAGAAAACCGCTAGCCCTTGGCACTATGTATCTGTACCTGAAGGAAAGACCTACGAAGAAGTTCGCGCACCAAAGCAAGGTGATGCGGTTACCGCGTTAAAGCAGTTTACTGAAACTTTAAAAAGCGACACCGCCACCATTGAAGAAAAGCGTCTGGCCCTTCAGTTCATTGTGCATATTATTGGCGACCTTCATCAGCCGCTTCATGCCGGAAACGGAACTGATCGTGGCGGTAACGATGTAAAAGTACGCTTCTTCTGGCAAGACTCTAACTTACATCGCGTGTGGGACTCGCAAATGCTAGATCAGCGCGACCTGTCGTACTCAGAGTGGACGTCTTGGTTAACAAAAGCTATTACGGCTAAGGATATTCGCAGTTGGGCCACCACCGACCCTATGGTGTGGATTGAAGAAAGCACCGCTATTCGCGATACCATTTATCCTGATGACGCAAACAATATGAGCTATGACTACTTATACAACCACCTGCCTACTGCTAAAAAGCGTTTGCAGATGGCGGGAATTCGCATTGCCATGTATTTGAATAGCGTGTTCGAAGAAGCGAATGAATAGTTACGCTGCAACTTGGCTGGCGCAGTAAAAGATAAAAAAACGGAGGCTTTTGGCCTCCGTCTTCTTTTCAATTAAACATTTATTTCGCTACCAGTAGCGGTTGGCTAACCAAATAGATTTAGTCTAAATCTAACGGTTCAGGAGAGAGAATAACGCCCGTGCTATCAGCATACAAATGATCTTCTGGTAAAAACGTAACGCCACCAAAGTTAACGGGCACGTCTACCTCACCACTACTTTCACACTCAGCATTTACTGGAATGGCGGCTACCGCCAAAACACCGATATCTAATTCGGCAAGGCTATCAACTTCTCGCACGCTGCCGTATATCACAACCCCTTCCCAATCGTTGTCGATTGCAACTTGAGCAGAGGATGCATCGAACAGTGCACGACGGCTAGAACCACCGCCATCAATAAGCAGTACTTTTCCTGCGCCGGGCTGAGCAAGTACTCGGTCGATAAGGCCTCTGTCTTCAAAGCATTTAATTGTGGTAATTTCACCACCGAAAGAATACCGGCCACCAAAGCTCGCGAAAATTGGATCTACCACGTCTACGCTATCAGCAAACAAATCGCATAATTCAGATGTGTTGTATTCCATCGTTCTGCCTTACTAAAATTGAGAAGACTAAAATTAAGTGAAAACAAAGCGCTGCTTACGCTTCTAAAACTAGCATAGCATTAAATGTGGCAATGCAAACGTTTGATTTCACGCCTTTCGTCGAATTTTCTACTTTTTTTAAAACTCTTCAATACTTGCTCCCCCTTCCCAAAATGAGCACATATTTTGCTTAGATTTTTGTCTTTTATAGCCATTCCTAATATCTGTTCGCCAGGACAAAAGAAAAAGTAAAAGCGAAGCTCGCTGTCAAAAAAGTTTCTTTTTTTCGTCACCCACTGGTCACAGATGAACTTTAGCCTGTGCAGTAATTAACCGATAGGGGGCAAGGCGATGTTGATTAAATCCTTGACCAAATACGATACTGACTTGTTTTATCGCCTCTACAAACTGACGCAAAAAAGAGACTGCAGAAGTATTATCTGGCTGTCGAAAACCGGCGATGGTTACCTGTACCTTGTTATCGGTGCGATGCTTTGGGCATTTGAGCCTGAACACGGTGAGCTTTTCCTCTACACAGCGCTGATGGCTTATGCGCTGGAATTACCCATTTATGTGCTGCTTAAGAAAATGTTCAAGCGCCCTCGCCCTTGCGATTTTCTAATGAATTTAACAGCGCATGTCACGCCTTCTGATAAATTCTCTCTTCCTTCAGGCCACACAGCAGCAGCCACATTGATGGCGAGCATAGTAGCTCATTATTATCCATCGTTTGCGGTATTGGCTTACAGCTGGGCCGCGTTAATTGGTCTTTCACGTGTGTTACTGGGTGTTCATTACCCATCAGACGTGATCGCAGGGACGCTTCTAGGCGTTACAATAGCAACGTTGAGCATTTCTATTCTGGGGTAGCATGAGATTATTGTATGGTGTGCAAGGCACCGGTAACGGACACATCGCCCGTGCGCGAATAATGGCTGCAGCTCTAGCACAGCGCGATGACATTAACGTTGACTTTGTGTTTACTGGTCGTCGCCCTGAGAAGTATTTCGACATGGAAATATTCGGAGAATACCAAACCTTTACTGGCCTGAGCTTTATCACCAAAGGAGGTCGGGTTGATAAATGGGCGACCGTTAAAGATGCAAATGTAAGCCAGTTTATTAAAGACGTGAAAGCCTTTGATACCAGCAACTACGATTTGCTGGTCAATGACTTTGAGCCCGTTACGGCGTGGGCAGCTAAACAGCAAGGTCTACCTTCTATTTCGATTAGCCATCAGGCTGCATTTGCCTACGACGTCCCTAAAAGTGGCAACACGATTTTCGACTCCTTGCTAATGAAAGTGTTTGCACCAACAGAGATTCAACTAGGTGTACACTGGTATCACTTCAACCAACCAATTATTCCGCCATTCGTTGCAGAAAAGCCGATTGTGTCTTCGGGAAATGGTCACGTTCTGGTTTACTTACCTTTTGAAGATATTGAAGATGTTCAACAAATGTTGGAACCGCTAAGCGATCAGGTTTTCGAATGCTTCCACCCGAACATCGATGAAGCGAAAGAAGTGGGACATATTCATTGGCACCCAACGTCTAAGAAGCACTTTCAAAAAGCCCTACAGCACGCCAGCGGCGTAATTGCCAATGGGGGGTTTGAGCTATCGAGTGAGGCACTTCAACTGGGCAAGAAGCTGCTTATAAAACCTTTACACGGCCAATTTGAGCAACTATCGAATGTGCTTACGTTAAATAAATTGGATTTATGCCAAACCCTGTTTCAACTTGATACCGACATTGTTGAAGAGTGGCTAGAAGCTCCTGACAACGAAGCAATTGCCTTTCCAGACAACCCCAACATTCTTATCGATTGGCTTAAAAACAAAGACTTTTCTGATACGCAAAGCCTGTGCGATGCGCTTTGGAAAAACGTTCGATATGGGGATAAAACACAAGAACGATTATTGGCTCTTGCAATTTAACGCCGCAATGCGATGATAGCGGCATTTGTCGTATTCTTCGCGGGATTTTTCGTGCTTAAAAAGTCAGTTGTTTTCTTGCTAACACTCACAGCATTATGTGGCTGTGGTTACAAAGGGGCGCTCTACATTCCTGAGGCGCCTGCACAAAACACGTCTGCTGAACCAGCGTCCTCTGAAAATGCAGAAACCGGCGCCGACTCTGACACCAATAACACTTCACCCGTAACTACTTCTGGAGAGCTGAACTAGTGGATTATTTCGCCTACAGCCAAGGTCAGCTTCATGCTGAACAAGTGGCTGTTTCTGATATTGCAGCCCAGCATGGAACGCCGGTTTACATCTATTCACGTGCAACGTTAGAGCGTCACTGGCACGCATTTAATGATGCCATTGGTGAGCATCCTCACCTTGTGTGTTACGCGGTAAAAGCGAATTCGAACATCGGTGTATTAAGCGTTCTAGCCAAATTAGGTTCAGGCTTTGATATCGTTTCAGCCGGCGAATTAGCTCGCGTAATCGAAGCCGGTGGCGATACAAGTAAGGTTGTATTTTCAGGCGTAGGTAAAAAACACGACGAAATCCGTTTCGCCTTAGAACAAGGCATTATGTGTTTCAATGTAGAATCGGAGCCTGAACTTCACCGCATTAACCAGGTTGCGGGCGAAATGGGCGTAAAAGCCCCTATTTCACTTCGCATAAACCCGGATGTAGATGCTAAAACTCACCCTTATATTTCTAC
>VAOY01001143.1_pt1 | contig 17164 bp, 15 predicted proteins | sample 3393881 | NCBI WGS metagenome assembly VAOY01 (sample SAMN08290430, study PRJNA428436) | hydrothermal vent metagenome | isolation source: Deep-sea hydrothermal vent chimney | place: Indian Ocean: Southwest Indian Ridge
ATGCTGGCCAGCTCATCCTCCATCTGGATAAAGGTGCCGCCCATCATGGGGAACCGGCGGGCGATCCGTTCCACTACCTCGGTGGAGGGAGTGATTGGATAACCCGCAACGAATCGACAGCCGGCTGCCATGGCGCCCTCACCGGCAGCGAAGTCGCCGTCGAGATAGTGCGCACCCGTCAGCACGCCTGCAGGGTCAGTTTTCAATTGATGTCCTCCTTCTCTGCTACCCGGCCGGCGACTCGGAGGAAGAACCCTCTCCGCCGCCGGTTTTCTCCGAAATCGCCGCCTCGACATCAGTACCTTCAGAAACGCTGAAGATTGCGAAATCGGGGCAGATCATCTCGCAGAGATTGCAGTTAACGCACTCACCCTCCTTGATCACTTTCGGCGGATGATAGCCTTTGATGTTGAACTCCTCGGACAGTACAAGCACGCCCTTCGGGCAGTACTCGACACAGAATCCACAGCCCTTGCAGCGGTCTGCGATGATGAGCACTTCACCGTGAGGGACCGTGACCTGCTCCAGGTCCAGAGGCTTTCGCCAGTATTTCATCTGACTCTTCCTGGATGAGGTAATCCTGTAACTTCTGTCTTGGTATTGCTGATCATGCTTCTTTAAGAGCTTTCCTGCCGACACTGCTGTCGCGGTCTTTCTCATAAGGGCAACCGCCGCGCAGTCCGCCGACAGGGCAATCACTTTCGAGGTAGGCAGCGCATCGCAGGCAGTAACCGTTACCAGCTTCCCGTATGTGCTTCTCCTCGAGTTTGAACACTTCTACCGAGAGTTTCTCGAGGAGTCGTGTCAGCTCCTCTATCTCCTGCTGCTTGAATCTGTCAAGAATCGGATAGAGACGTGCAGCTTTGAGATCTTCGTAGGCAGTTACCAGCCGGCGCCCCTTGGGGCTTACAGACAGCAGGGTTGCTCTGCGGTCCCCTTCGAATGGTTTGCGCACAACGAGCCCCAGACCCTCGAGCTTGTCGATTGTCTTTGATGCAGCTGCCGGACTGATACCCAGGAAATCTGCTATTTCACCTACCTGGTGCCGGCCATTGATGGACATCAGCTTCAGAAGGTGGAATTGTGAGAGAGTAAGGGGATGGGGAGAGGTGTCCTTCAGAAATTTCCGTTCGAGGACGTCGCGTACGGCGAACGCGAAGATGTGGCTGTTCCGGAGAAACCGCGTGTAATCCATCCTTATCCTCTTGACTCCGAATCAGGCAAACCCGGCATACAGCCAAGGGTTGTTTAGTTAACCGTGTTATTATTTAACCGGGTTAACTAACTACGGAACGTACAGTGAATATAATGGACTGTCAGCTCTAATACCCATAAAAATGGAATATCGGACATTATTTTCTGAAATACCTCATTCGACCCGCAAAACAATTGGAATATCTGCCCTGAAAAAATGCCCGTCGGGGGTGCTTAATATCATTAATCGGTAAGCCGAGCTGTTTCCTGTGCGGAACCGTTCATAGTCGGATTTCCTGATAGCCGGGCACATAATAAATTGGTTGAACAGATCTCAATAGTTATTTCAGCTGTTCTCATAGGTGTGAGTTTCCTGGTGGTTCTTGCCGCCATGGGAAGGACCCAGAATCTGATCGGGATCCTTCCAGAGCGAGGCCAGTGGTCCTCACTGCGCAACCTGATGGCATTCTTCGCCGTAGGTTATGGGGTTTATTTCTTCTTCCTGGTTACCGGACGCCCATTCAATAAAGACCTGGTTACTGCCGAGGTATTTTTCCTTTCAGCCGTGTTCATGCTGATGGTGGTCCGCTTTGCCTACCAGACGATCCACAATATCCTGCGTCTCGACGAACTGGAGGAGCTGGCCAATAAGGATGAACTGACAGGCATGTTCAACCGGCGGGCGATCATCCATCTGTTGAAGGAGGAATTCCAGAAGTCGAAGCAGTTTGGATTCCCGCTGAGTGTTGCAATGGTGGATCTCGACCATTTCAAGAGAATCAACGACACCTACGGGCATCTGGCAGGCGATACAGTTCTGAAGGAAATTACGATAGTATTGAGGGATGGACTCCGTCGCGCTGACGTTCTGGGCCGTTACGGGGGAGAGGAGTTTCTCTGCATTCTGCCATCCACCTCCGACGAGGGTGGCATGATTACGGCAGAACGTGTGAGGGAGAGAGTTGAAGGACTCCTTTTTGAAGTGACCGGTGTAGATGTTTTGACTCCCATCTTCCCGGAAGAGGCGCCAACAGGAGAAACTGTTAAGATCACTGTGTCTATTGGTGTTGCGTCGATGGATGCATCCATGACAGATGCAGAGCACCTGGTTTCAGCTGCTGACTCTGCACTCTATACGGCAAAGGAAGGCGGCAGGAACAGAACCTGCTCCGCCTCTTTGCAGTCGCTGTAGCAATTACCTTTTGAGGATAATACCGCACAACAGCTCGTTCAGTCTGTCCCGGTGATTTCGGGGGCTGAGTCTGTTATCTGCAGATAGTAGTGGCCGGCGATCTTTTCCCGCCGAAGCCAGCCTCTCCGTTCAGCGTGGAAGATGATTGCACGGATCTCATCCCTCTGCTCCCGCGGGAATTCCTCGTGGATTTCCTTCTCTGACGTACCTTTGTCTATACTCGCCAATCTCAGTACCTGTGCGAGCTGGTTTTTCCTGAGGAGGGCACGACGGTCGAGAAACTGGAAACTGTCGGTGTCGAGAACGTCAAGGTGGGTGATGCGCAGGTCTTCCATCTCACTGCCTACCTGCTGAGGCTTGCCCCTCCACAGGTTCTTGAAACCCTTCTCCCTGCACACCTCTGCCTGTTCTTCCCAGGCCTGAATCGATTCACGGAACCGGGCGAGTGCCTCTTCGAAAAGTCCCTGGCGCATCAGGTCACGGGCTCTTTCGTGAGCATCGGTGGCCTTTTCCACCAGCTCACTTGTCACCTCTGTCTCTTCCAGGCTCTCTTCGACGATATTGCGGATCTCTCTGTCGCCGATGCTGTTGAGACCGCGATGGCGTCTGCTGCCTGCCAGGTTTCGGATCTTGTCGAGAAAGCTCATGATTCTGGTTTCCGTTCAGGTACCGGCCCGTTCATCTGCATCTGCATCAACACCTGCGGCGTTGCACCTCCTTGCCCGGGGAGCCTGGCCGGAGCAGCACAGCGGTGTCCTCTGTTATGCAACTTATTTATGACTCAGGACATTGGAGCACACTACCTTAATACGCAGCTTCCGATTAATGGATCAGTGGTTTCTGATTGTGAGAGCAGGGGATATCGAATAAGGATCTGAAGGCAGAGTATCGATGACAGATCAGAATAATGATCAGCGAATAGATTGGAATAACGATCTGCTGCGGGTTCAGGCATATGTCTCGGGGATGGTACAGGGGGTTGGTTTCCGCTGGTTTGTGGAACGTGTAGGGAACCAGATGAAGTTGTCAGGATGGGTAAGGAACCTTCCTGATGGTCGTGTGGAACTGGAGGTTGAGGGGCCCGAATTCAAGGTTGAAGCATTTCTGGAAGAGGTTGAAAGTGGGCCGATCTCTTCACGGGTTGATACAGTTTCTGTTTCTGAAAAACCTGTGACCGGTGAAAGCGGATTCCGGATTCGCATGTAGAGTGCCCGATCAGTTCAATAAGTTTAGACGTTTGCATCAGAACCGCTGGTAGAAATCGGAGTTGAACAAGCCACCGGTAAACGATCAGAATTGCAGGTCGTCATAGATAATGGATGACAGTGCCGAGCCCTCCGGCTAATTTTGAGGGTTGGAAGTAATGTTCTAATCGTCTATGCACCGATAGTCTCAAACAGGTGCCAGTGAATAGTGTCCGATCCCACGAGGAGAATCGTCTGATGAAGTCCCGAATTATCTTAGCGAGTTTCTGTGCCGCTGCCCTGGTGGTGGTAGCCGGAAGTCTGGTTATGCCCCGGGGTGCTATGGCCGAGTCTGCAGATCAAGATCCTGAAACGAAGCAGATGTTCGTCGTAGGCCGGGGCCCTGTGCAGATCTTGAGGCTCTACGATAATCCCGATCCGCTCGGCAAGACACAGAAGATTGTTCTGGTAGGTATGCCGGTAGAAGTCTACACCGACCAGATGTACAACAAGCACTGGTACAAGACGGTCGAGGGTTTCTATGCCCATTCGTACTACCTCGTCCACACCGATCCGAACCTGATGGTGGTTAGCCAGGATACCGGCGTTGCAGATAACACGGACAGGCAGCAGCGTGAAGACGAACTGCTGGAGAAATACAAGGACATCGTCATGGTCGGCAAGATCATGAGAGGTGAAATTGAAATCGGCTTTACTCAGGAACAGGTAAGGGATACATGGGGAGACCCCGATTCGTGGCAGGTCCTCGAGACAACCGCTCTGGGTGACAGAGTGCTGTGGGAATATGAACCCAACGATAGAAACCGATTAGGAGGATCAGCACGTCTCACATTCGATTACCGTAAGAAACTGGTAAACTATGTGATCGACAGGTAAGCAGAGTTTCAAGTCCGAGGATCTGTTTTTCGATCGATGGATTGCCCGTCTGCTTATACAGTTATGAGCGGACGGGCTTTTTATAGTCGTTGTTCCATTCTCTGGATAGAGCCTATACTGCCCCACAACCGTTGAGAGCCGGGCAGCTGCCGGTTGCCCCGCAGATCTGTTGAAGTGAGTATGGAGGAGAATCCATGACCAGGGCACAGAAAGTGAAAGTTTTTGCCAACTCGAACGTCGTTGGACTCGAAAAGGAGTTGAACAACTGGCTCAGAAACACATCTCCACATCCGGTTATTACTGAAATTGAAACGACAGGGTGGGGTGCAGGAGGCGGTGCAGGTGAGTATACGGTGGTATGTGTCGTAATCTATGAACAGCCAATAAGATAAGCTGTCGAGACGGAAACATCTCGAGGGACAGGTAAAATGAGAAGCAAAGAAGAGATCAACGAACAACTTGATATCGCCAGGAAGGCGATGGAAGATACCACGATGAACCTGAGCAGCGGCAGGTTGGCCGCGCTCGATTTCACCGGTATCGCAGGAACGATCGGGATTATCCAGGCTCTGGAGTGGGTGCTGGGCAAAAGTGAAAGTCTGGAAGTCCAGGTCAATCCTCTCCGCCGTCCTCTCGATGATATATGAGTTCCTTTTCGACTATCTATTGTTCGGAGTACTAAATATACTGTACCAGAAAGACGGGACGAGAGAATAGAAATGCCGGAGTCGAGAACAGCAAAAACAGCAGCACATGAAGTCACTATCCGGAGTGAATGGTGCAAGGGATGTGAACTTTGCGTGGAAGTATGCAAGCCACGGGTTCTTGAAATGGAAGGGATCTATGCCGTTGTCACCAATCCCGATGCATGCACCGGCTGCCGGATCTGCGAGTTGCTCTGCCCCGATTTCGCCATAGACATCACCGATATTTCAGCTGAATCCTCCCACGATACGGATTCCTAGACTGGTGTCCGGACGGGCACTGGCGCCGTTTCCGGACGGAAACCAGAATACCAGGTCATTTCTCCATAAAGTAATCATCTGCACATTACCAACTTTCTTTTCAAAGGCAGTTGACTTGGAGTAATCTGAACAGATTACGTATATGGTTGAGTCTCATTGAGAATGGCAGGAGAGGTCCGCATGAAAAATTTATCCATCGGTAATTCAACACGTACGGTTCATGTCGGGACAACAGCCCGCTGCCTGATCGCAGGTCTGTTCGTTCTGCTGCAAACCGCGCCGTACATTTCAGCTCAAACACAGGCAATCGATGAGGGGTACACGGCGAAGATCCTGGAATATACGACCGAACCCTTCTTTCTGACCCCCTATGTGGATTATCTGCCTGCTTCCGATACGGTACCTACAGTGGAAGAAGTGCTGGGTCATATCGCCGGGGCTCCCGATGTGGTCAGCTACTCCTACGAAGTTCACCGGTACATGCGCGCTGTGGCCGATGCCTCACCCAGAGTAAAGGTTTTCACGATCGGGGAGAGTGAAGAGGGCAGAGAGATGATCCTGGTGGTTGTATCCGACGAGGAGACAATCCGGAACCTCGATCATTACAAAGAACTGACGGCCCGTCTGGCGGATCCTCGAAAGATCTCCGATGAAGAAGCTGACCAGGTGATAAGCGAGGCGAAACCCATCTACTGGGCAACCGGAGCCCTGCATTCAGGAGAGACCGGTTCTCCCGAGATGCTGATGGAGCTGGTCTACAGGCTGGCGGTGGATGAATCTCCCTTTATCAGGGAGATCAGGGAAAACCTGATCTTCATGACTACACCGGTTGTTGAGGTAGACGGTCGGGACAAACAGGTCGATCTCCACATGGCTCCCCGGAAGGACCCCGATGCCAGTGTGGTCTCAAGGCCGATCTACTGGGGCAAATATGTTGCACACGACAACAACCGTGACAACATCGGGCTCTCTCTCAACCTTTCACGGGCAGTTGCCGGAACCTATCTGGAATACCACGCCACCGTGCATCACGACCTGCATGAATCGGCTTCACACCTGTATGTTTCGACCGGTACAGGGCCTTACAATGCGTGGGTCGATCCAATTCTGATTGATGAATGGTACGACCTTGCCTTCACAGAGGTGAGCGAGATGACCAGGCTGGGCGTACCAGGTGTATGGACCTACGGTTTCTATGACGGCTGGACCCCCAACTACTTGTTCTATGCTGCCAACGGTCACAATGCCATCGGCCGGTTCTACGAGACCCAGGGTGGCGGCAACGCCAGCACGCGGATGATCACCACAAACGACAGCCGTTCCTGGTACAAGCCGAACCCGCCCGTGTCGAAGGTCATGTGGTCGATGCGGAACAACACTAACCTGATGCAGAGCGGAATGTTGATCGCGATTCACTATGTCGCGATGAACCGAACCCGCTTCCTCGAGAACTTCTATCTGAAGGGAAAGCGCTCGGTAGCCAAGGCACTCAACGAGGGGCCGGCAGCCTACATCTTCCCGGCAGATGATCCCCGCCCGGGACTCCAGGCCGATCTGCTCAACCTATTTGTGACGCAGGGTGTTGAGATAAACCAGGCGACCCGCGATTTCACGGTCGGCAGCGAAGAGTACCCGGCCGACAGCTACATAATCCGGATGGATCAACCCTATTCACGCCTGGCGGATATGCTCCTGGATCTTCAGTACTTCAACATCAACGATCCCAGGCCGTACGACGATGTCGGCTGGACGCTCGGACCGCTATTCAACGTGGAGACGGTACGGGTGGAGGATGTTGAAGTACTCGATACCAGAATGCAGCTGGTCTCAGGGATGATATCAGCTGATGGGGGAGTGGCCAGCCTGTCGAGACGGAGACCGGTAGCCTACCTGATCAACCATACTGCCGACAATCCACTGGCGACTTTCTGTTTCGAAGCTTCCGATCTGAAGATAGAGGCTGCCGAAGAGGAGTTCTCAATTGATGAACAGGAGTTCAGCGCAGGAACATTCATCCTGAAGGTCATGGACAATCCCGCGGACCTGGAAGACCGTCTCCGGGATGCCGGAGCAGAATACGGTTTCACTGCATTTGGAACCTCCGAACTTCCCGAGGTGGCCACACACGAAATTGCCAGACCGAAGATCGCCCTGATGCATACCTGGCAGTCTACTCAGACCGAAGGGTGGGTGCGGGTAGCTCTGGACAACGAGGGGATACCCTACGATTACATCTCGGTCCATGATGTGCGGGATATTTCGAATCTCCGAGATCTTTACGATGTGATCATATTCGGTCCCTCTTCAAGCAACGTGATGAGCACGATCAACGGAGTGGCCATGACCGGGGATCCGATCCCGTGGATGAAGAGCGAACTGACTCCCAACATCGGTGCCCAGGCCGAGACCGACGACATCAGGGGCGGTCTGGAACTGGAGGGCATCCTGCACCTGCGCGATTTCGTACAGCAGGGAGGCGTTTTCATAACACTGACGAGCAGCTCTGCTCTGCCCATCCACTTTGGACTGGCCCGGGGTGTTTCGATACGTGAAACTTCCAGTCTCTGGGCCCGGGGAGGCGTTTTCCGTGCGACAATCAGCGACAGCCGCAGTCCTATTGTCTACGGTTATGACACCGACCTGGGAGTCTACTTCAACTCTTCGCCGGTCTTCGGTGGGGGAACCAGCGGATTTGGGAGAGGTCGTTTCAGGGGCGGTAGTGCAGGTGGAAGGCCTTCAGGTCGAGGCAGTCTGAACGACCCTGACAGGGTACAGGGTCGACCACGTGACATGGGCCAGAGAAGCATTGAGGAGTATCGCCTGCAGCAGGAAGAGGGCGAACAGGCTGCCGGCGGACCGGGAGGTCGCGGACAGTTCAGTGGTTCAACCGCCAGAACCAGGACGGTCGTCAGGTTCAGCCAGAATGCGGATGATCTGCTGATCAGTGGCGGCCTGGCCGGCGGTGAAGAGCTTGCCGGAACCGCAGCGGTCGTGGATGCACCCCTGGGTGACGGGCATATCGTGATGTTCAGCATGAACCCGATGTGGAGAGGCCAGACACTCGGATCGTACTTCCTGGTATTCAATACTCTGCTGAACTACAACAACCTGGATGCCGGCTCGAATCCGACAGGCAGGTAATGTTGCTTCAGGTTCTGGCGATTTGTTGTCTGTTGAACCCGGCAGTCAGCCAGCCCGGACAGGATGTCATGTCTCTGATTCCTCGTCCGGAAGGTGCCGCTGGCTGGCAGTGGGATCTGGAACCGGAAATATATTATCCGGAGACGCTGTTCGAGTACATCGATGGAGAAGCTGAACACTACAACGATTACAATTTCGTCGAGATGGTATCAGCCTCCCATTCACGTGTTGAAGATCAGTACGCGTCTTTCACTATCGACATCTACGACATGGGCAGTTCCCTTAATGCGTTTGGTATCTACAGCAGCCATCGCCGACCTGAATTGACATTTGAAAAGATCGGAGAAGAGGCCATTGTCTCCGAGCTGAACATAATGTTCTACAAGGGCAGGTTCTTCGTTCAAGTGAGTGCTGGATCGATGGAAGAAGTTGTTACATCAGCCATAAAAAAACAGGCCGAGCAGCTTGCATCCAGGATTGAAGCAGCAGCGCCACCTGTGGAACTCGCACTGCTTCCTGCGGAGGGCCAGGTTCCCAATACTCTCAAGTATCTCGCCAGGGGACTGCTGGCGCAGGCCGCATTCGAACATGCAATGGAGGCCGGCTACAATCTGCCTTCGGGTCAGTGCAGGGCATTCATAGTTCTCAAGGAGAGTGAAGAACAGGCGCTGCAGGCCCTCAACCAGTTCAGAGAAAGCCTGATTCGCCAGGGACAATACTCAGAACAGGGTGGAGCGGGGGACCCCTCAAACCTGATTGCAGATACAGAGTATTATGGCAGAATAATCGCGAAATCCTGTTCCAATTTTGTAGTTGGAGTGGTTGAGTTCTCTGAGCTGGAGGAAGCTAAAGTATTACTTGAGAACATTCTATTAAGTATTAGTAAATAAAGGTTATTACACAGTCGTCAATTGGGAAACAGTAGAAACCCCGATATCCAGAAACTCTAACTCGATTCAACCGGTAAAAGCACCTTTACTTTAGTTCCGACTCCCGGTTCGCTGTTGATGATTATGTTCCCGTTGTGACCGCGGACTATTCCCAGTACGGCGGGCAGTCCAAGACCTCTGCCGGCAAACCTGGTTGAGAAGAATGGTTCATAGATCCTCAGGATAGTATCTTCTTCCATGCCCTCCCCATAGTCAGCTACTTCAACAAATATATATTCCCCTTCAACCAGTTCTGATGCTGTATACGTTGTGTATTCAGAAGCATTCTCAGAATCGATGGTTAAACTGCCGGTCGATACCGAAATGATATTCCCCTTACTCCCAAGAGATTCAGCCGAGTTGGCTACAAGGTTTTTCACCACCTGACGAATCTGGGCCTGATCGGCCTTCAGGGGAGGAAGGTCGGCTGTCAGGTTGAGTTTCAATTCCGTGCCCTCAGGGATCATTGATTCGAGGATTTCAACCATTCCCCGGATGGTTTCCGAGAGATCCAGTTCTCTTACCAGGAATGCTCCCTTGCCTGCGTATGCCAGCATCTGGCTCACCAGGTCGGCGGCTCTCTGTGATGCCTGGCAGATCCGATCTATATTTGAGGAAACAGGGGATGCAGACGGAGTCAGCGAACGTGCCATATCGGCATTGCCGAGAATTGTTGTAAGAAGATTATTGAATTCGTGTGCTACACCACCGGCCAGAACTCCCAGGCTCTCCAGTTTCTGGGCCTGCTGCAGACGTTCCTCAAGATTTGCTTTCTCGTCCTGCGCTTCTTTCCATTCGGTCAGGTCGCGGGCCGAGATAACGACTCCGGTTATTGATCTATCGGGTTCGTAGAATGGATTGTAGGCAACCTCCATGTATCGACGGCCGCTTCCGGGGTAATCGATCCACGTTTCAACCCTGACATCTTCACCGGACAGGCAGCGTTCAAATCTGTTTTTAATCCTGTTCTGGAATACATCCTCGCCGACCAGGTCTTTATATGCCTTGCCGGTCAGTTCTTCCCGATCGACTGCATATGCAGTCAGATAAGCCTGATTGGCGGCCTGATAGATGTAATTGCTGTCAACCAGCGCCATAAGGTCCTTGGTAGCAGAGGCGATCTTCTCGTATTGCCGCAGGTCCTCCTGTGCACGCCTTCTTTCGGTTATGTCTCTGAGCACCGACCTGCTGTATATAACTTTGCCATCTTTATCTCGATGGGCTGATACGTTCAGCAGAACATCTATCCTGCTGCCATCTTTACGTTTCAGTTGAAGCTCAGCATCGTGTACTTCGCCTGTTTCCACAAAGGCATCGAAGTATTTTTGAGCTTGTTCATGACAGTCAGGGTGATAAAGGATGAAAACGGGTTGCCCTATAACCTCATCTCTTTGATAACCGAGAGCTTTCAGCAGTCTATCATTGCACTCGCGGATATTTGCCGTTTCAGCGTCGATTGACACGAACATGTCAGGGGCGTTGTCATACAGGTCGCGGTATTTTCTCTCGGAATCCTCCAGTTCCCGCCTTGCTTTCATCAACTCAGTTACATCATCATATACAGCAACAATCTCACCCGTCGGAAGCTTGAAGACATAATTTTCCCGCCATCCACTTTTTCTCTCATCCTGATACAGGGAGGCCGGATGGTGCTCCGGGTTGCCTGTTTCATAAACACGCCGGAAAACTTCGAATAATCCCAGATCGTGCACACCAGGAAACACTACCTGTACACTTTTTCCCTCAAGGTTCTCCTTGCGGACACCTTCGATATGTTCCGCGGCCTTGTTGAAATCTATGAAGACAAAATCATTACCATCATCGACCGGTTCATAAATCGCCACTCCGCTGCTCATGCTGTCCAGCAGCTGCCTGAATCTCTGCTCGTTCTCTCTTAATGTTTTCTCAACCTGTTTCCTTTCGCTTATATCCCTGACAATCATCAGGCCGCACGGCTCATCCCGAAACGCCACTGGTGAGATTTCGACTTCAACATCGACGTGTGTTCCATCTTTTCTGCTGTGGAGAGAATCGAGCCTGATTGATTCGCCGCTCGTCAACCTGTCCAGAATTGTTGGGAGTGTATGTCTGTAGTCGCGATGGAAAAGATTATCGAGCTTCTGTCCAGTCAGCTCCTTCGTTGAATAACCGTAGAAATCAGCCGCGGCCCGATTTGCATCAAGAAGTTTCCCGTCAAGAGAGAAGACAAAGATAGCGTTCAAAGATCCTTCATAAACGAATCCGGATGATTCCTGCTGTCTTCGGTCGATGCTGACTCTGCTCTTCTTTTTAGAGCGGGCCTGTTTCATTTCCTGGTGCTCCCATAAGTGGATGTTTCATCGCAATAAAGCAAGTAAGTGACGACAGTCTATTTCGCAATACCGATACAGATTTTCATATCATTTGCTACTCAATGCAACCATGCGATTACATCTTCACACTGCGATTTTTCGGCCAATTGTCATAAGCCCGTACCTGATGTAAAATCACAGTAATTATAGAAACAAGGATTTATATGGATCTTGATACAGGAGTGTGATTAAAGATGGCTGTTAAAAAAAGCAATAAAGCAGAACTTCTGCAGGAGATCTCGAAACTCGAACAGAAGATCGAAGAACTGGGATCGCAAGAACCGGGGATTACGAAGGATTCATTTCTCTACAAAGTGATCGAATCGCTTAATCATCCCATCTATGTGATTGATGTCTCCGATTACACGATTCAAATGGCCAATACTGCAACAAGATTCAAACCTGAAATGAAGGGTGTAACCTGTTATTCACTGTTCCACAGGGGCGATAAACCGTGTGAGGGTGAAGACCACATATGTCCACTCCGTAAGGTCGTTGAAACTCATCAACCCGTGGTAACGGAACACACCCATTTTAATGAAGATGGCCAACCGGGAGAGGTAGAAGTACATGCGCATCCCGTCTTTGACGATGACAATAATGTTACTCATATGATCGAGTATGTGATTGATATCACCGAGAAAAAAAGTACAGAGAATGCTCTGCACGAAACAGTTGAGTTGCTCGAAACTATTCTGACCAGCACCCACGTTCTTGCTGCCTTCCTGGACACTGATTTCAACTTCATCGAGGTAAACAGGGCATATGCAGATGCCGACGAGAAGGACCCCGGATTTTTCCACGGCAAGAATCACTTCGACCTGTACCCGAATGCCGAAAACGAGGAAATCTTCACCAATGTCGTAAACACTGGTGAACCCTTCATGGTTCATGCCAAGCCATTTGAATATGCAAACAATCCCGAACGTGGAATCACCTTTTGGGATTGGAGCCTCGTGCCAACGAAGGCAAAAGACGGCACAGTATCTGGATTGGTGCTCTCTTTAATTAATGTGACCGACCGGCATAAAGCTGTTGATGCATTAAAAACAAATGAGAAAAAGTATCGGACTCTATTCGAAACGATGCTGCAGGGTGTTGTATACCAGGATTCTGAAGGATCGATAATATCTGCAAATCCTGCTGCTGAGGACATCCTGGGACTCGCCATCGACCAGATGCAGGGCAGGACTTCTGTCGACTCCCGCTGGAAAGCGATTCACGAAGATGGCAGTGATTTTCCAGGCGAAACTCACCCGTCGATGATCGCGTTGAGTTCAGGAAAACCAGTCCGGGATGTTGTTATGGGTGTATTCCATCCCGGCAAAGAAGAACACAGGTGGATTCTGATAAATGCTACACCACAGTTCAGAGAAGGCGAGGAAAAGCCATACCAGGTATTCACTACCTTCAATGATATAACAGAATTGCACAATACCAGGAGGGCTCTGTCAGCCAGTGTAGGATTCACTGATCTGGTTCTCAATGTACAAAAAGATACATTTTTTATTTTTAATCCAGCTTCTGGAAAAGCTGTCAAATGGAACCAGGCTTTTAATCACATCAGCGGCTATTCTGATGAAGAAATCGCTGAACTCAAAGTCCCGGATTCATATTGCACTCCACGTGATCTTCAAAAGGCAATAGCCGCTGCAGAAAAAATACTGGCAGGAGAAGATTATATATTCACAATGGAGCTCATTACAAAGGATGGCAGGAAGATACCATTCGAGTTTAGCGGCAGTATGATCCCAGGCGAAAATGAAGGGGAATATTTCATTGCAGCAACAGGGCGGGATATAACTGAACGGTTGAAAGCAGAGGGGGAGTTGAAGAAGAGCGAAGAGAAATTCAGAACGCTGTTCGAGTTGTCTCCTTCCTCAACGGTATACACCGATCTGGAAGGCAACATTCGTATGTGCAACCAGAGGTTTATTGAACTGCATGCCACAAAAGGTGATATACAGGAGCAGATAGGACGCAATGTTGCGGAATTTTTTCCGCCGGAAGAACATGAACATCTTGCTTCTAGGATAAAACGGACTATCGAAACGGTGAAAAACCTTGGACTGGTTGAGTATTCGATGCTCCGTGAAGATGGAACAATTTTCCCGGCTGAAACCGACTGTACTGTCCTGATGGATATTGATGGATCCCCGATCGGTCTTATTGCCCAGGCACAGGATATAACCGAGCGCAAGGCGATGGAAAGTGCTCTGAAGGAAAGAGAAAAGCTCTACAGCAGCATCGTTGAATCGATGACCGATGGTCTGGCTGTTCTCAATAAAGATTTCGAAATAACCTACTGGAATAGAGCTATGGAGGACATTCGTGGAGTTACCAGGGAGGAGGTAGTCAATCAGAAGCGGGTTCCATGGGAGATATTCCCGTATATGGAGGAACAGGGAATGGATATCCTCATGAAGAGAGCGATGGATGGTCAGTACACAGGAATTGAGGACGCTCGTCATCAGCTACAGGATGGCAGTGAAGTATTTACATCAGAATCGTATTACCCTCTGAGGTCTCCTGAAGGAGATGTTGACGGCATAATCGTGCTTGCCCGGGATTCATCGGAGAGTAAAAAGGCCCAGGATGCTGTCAGAGAAAGCGAAGCGAAATTCAGAACTCTCTTCACTGAAATGCTCAACGGATTTGCATTGCATGAAATAATCCTGGATGAGGAGGGGAATCCAATCGATTACCGCTTCCTGGAGGTTAATCCTGCCTTTGAATCGTTGACCGGACTGAAGGCCAGCGACATTATCGGCCGGACTGTGAAGGAAGTTCTCCCGGGAATCGAAGATGACTGGATACAGAATTACGGCAAAGTGGCGATAACTGGTGAACCAGTCACCTTCGAAGGATTCAATGCGCAACTGGAAAAACATTACAACGCACATGCCTTCTGCCCCAGAGAAGGCCATTTCGCAGTTATTTTTGTTGATATAACTGAACGGAAGTTGATGGAAGAGGCTTTAATCACTTCTGAAGAGAAGTATCGAGAACTTATCGAGAAGGCCGGGATTGCCATCATGATCTACCAGCCTGAGGACGAGATTACATTCTTTAATGATAAATTCGCAGATCTGTTTGGATATTCTGTTGATGGAATTACATCGAAATCACTGAACTCGCTGGTCCATCCTGATGACTGGCATGGGTTAAGTGCTTTTCTTTCTGATCGGATCAAAGGTGCAGAACTGACAACGCGATTCGAGTTTAGAGGTATAAGCCAGGACGGTACAGAACGTACTATTGAATGTGATTTAGCTGACATGGATAAGGATGGAGTGGTTGTTGGACAGCGCTTGTATATGTGGGACATTACCAACAGGAAAATGATTGAACATGAACTTCTGCGATCTCACGAACAGCTGCGAATGCTGTCAGCTCATATCCAGGCAGCCAGAGAAGGAGAACGTGCCTCGATTGCCCAGACGATCCATGATGAACTGGGACAGAATCTGACAGCAATGAACATGGATATTTCGTGGATTGAAAAAAACCTGCTTCCAGAGCAGGAAGCTGTTAAGGAAAAAGCAGACGGCATAGCAGGTCTGATTTACGAAACCCTTCAGAGAGTGAAGCGACTTTCCGCCGAGCTCAGACCGGGACTTCTGGACGATCTGGGAATTGTGGCAGCGATAGAATGGCATGCCGATGAATTTCATAAAGCTTCCGGTATCAAATGCAAAATGGATGTCGACCAGCAGATCCCCAAACTGGATAAAGACACATCGGTTATCGTGTTCAGAGTATTTCAGGAAATCATGACCAATGTCGCTCGTCACGCAAAAGCTACTCAGGTTAAGGTTGTTTTCCGACTAGTGGATAATCAGCTAGTCCTGGAAATCAGCGATAATGGGAGGGGCATCAAAGATGAGGAAATCGGCAAGCAGACTTCATTCGGCATTGTCAGCATCAAGGAAAGAGCCCGGTTGCTGGGTGGGAGTGTCTCCTTTGAAGCTAAAAGAGGCAGGGGAACGACGGTCAGGATGCTGATCCCGATGGTCGAAGAGGGATACAGCGGGTGATCAATATTCTTCTGGCAGATGATCACACGCTTAAACGTGAGGGACTTAAACAGATCCTCAGTGATATAGAAGATATCAGCAGCATCGATGAGGCTTCCACAGGTGAAGAGGTAATCAGCCTGGTAGACAAGAATGAATACGATCTGGTCCTTCTTGACATTTCCCTGCCCGGCCGAAGTGGAATAGAAATACTCAAGCAGGTGAAAGAGATGAAGCCGGAACAGAATATCCTGATGCTGAGCATGCATCCGGAAGAGCAGTATGCCGTACGCTGTTTCAAATCAGGAGCCTCAGGGTACGTTACAAAGGATACTGCTCCGGACGAACTGATATCCGCGATTCAGCAGGTGTTGGCCGGCCAGAAATATGTCAGCGCCAATCTTGCTCAGAGGCTGGCGGCCTATATCCAGGTCGATAGTGACAAGCCGCTGCACGAACAACTCTCAGACAGGGAGTATGAAGTTCTGCGTATGATCGCCTCTGGGGTCGGAAACAAGGAAATCGCTGAACAGCTCTCCCTGAGTGCCAAAACCATCAGTACTTACAGAGCGAGGATCCTGGATAAATTAAACCTGAAGACAAACGCAGAGCTGACTTACTACGCGATTCAGAATGACCTGATTGAGTAAACTTGTAGGACAAAGCCCTACAAGTACGTGGGCGATTATCCTACATCAATTTCAGAATCCGTCTGATACTCCGCACAGCATGAGCCGGGTATGATCCGGTGAGGGAGTTCACGGAAAAGATGAAATCCAGCGACGGAAGAGAGATTCTTGATACTGACCAGAGCCAGAGAGAGTGTGATGGATGTAGTTGTCATAGACGATTCTGAAATCATCCGGACAAGATTAACAGAGCTCTTATCCAGTCTCGACGAGGTGTGCGTTGTCGGTGAAGCGGAGAACGCACTGGATGGAACCAGGGTTGTCAGGGAAATGGCACCGGAGGTGGTCATCCTGGACATCAAAATGCCCCTTGGCAGTGGTCTGGATGTTTTGCGGAACATCAGCAGGAGCAACCCTAAGACAACAGTCATAGTGTTGACCAACTATCCGTACGAACAGTACAGAACCAAATGCTTCGAACTTGGTGCCGGTTATTTCTTCGACAAATCGACCGAGTTCGATAAAATACCCGGTGTTCTGGATCGATTGAGAATTGAAGGAGCTGAGGAACAGGTTCAAGGGTGAAGAAAAACCGGCATCGCATCCTGATCGTTGATGATGAAGAGCTGAACAGGGCGGTCTTCAAGGAGATGGTTGAGTCCCTGG
>VAOY01010508.1_pt1 | contig 17146 bp, 8 predicted proteins | sample 3393881 | NCBI WGS metagenome assembly VAOY01 (sample SAMN08290430, study PRJNA428436) | hydrothermal vent metagenome | isolation source: Deep-sea hydrothermal vent chimney | place: Indian Ocean: Southwest Indian Ridge
ACTTAACTATGGAGGTCGCATGAATCAGCAAACGATTCAAAGCAGTCGGTCTGAAAAAAATGAAGATTTTTTTCAGAGGAAGCAACTTTTTAACACTAAACCATTACGATTAAAGAAGGTGAAGTCAGGTAATTTAGAATGGATGTTAATTTTAATATTAAGTGTTGTTTTTTGGAGCAACCTTTGTTGGGCAGCAACCATTCCCTCCGGGCCGTTTAAATCAGACGAATATACGCTTGGGTTGTGGCATCTGGACGAGAACAAGGGAACTACTGCCAAGGACAGCGGCCCAGGGCAGCAGACGGGCATATTGCGGAAGGGTTTCCAGAACAAGACGATGCCGCGATGGGTACAGGGGAAATGGGGCTCAGCGTTAGAGATTGCCGATGGCAGTCGTATAATGCCGCAGAGTGGAGCTAATTTTGACAGCCACAAACAGCTGACGGTGGAAGCTTGGGTATATTTCGATGAAGTGCCCATGCATTATTCTCCAATTATTGAAAAGAATTCGGTATTTGTATTTCGCTTTCTTAAAGGCGGAGGAATTGAATTTACAAATGTTACTAACGCCCCACGCAAAGGTCCCGATGGCAAGCCAGGGTACAAATATAATGCAGCGTATGGCGGACCAGTCTCAGCAGGCAAATGGCATCATGTGGCCGGTGTTTATGACGGGAAAAAAGGTTATGTGGTGATTGACGGGAAGATATTTCCCTCTACTCGTCTTTCTCACGGCAGTCGGCTGGAAACGAGTTCTGGAAATGTAGTGATTGGAGGTGGCGATAAGAGGCGGTATGCCCGCTTTATTATGGATGAGGTGCGCATATCACGAGTGGACCGATACATCAACCCTGTGGCGGCGAAAAAGCGGCTGACTGTCAATGAGACAGCGGCGGTTAAACGGCCAGCGAGGAGCGAACGTGAGATAGTGGTACAGGGACTCAAGCTATTAGATTCATTGGCAATAGGTTTGAGCTTGATTAAGGAGCGTACATTATCCAGCAACGACACCACGAACTACGCGCTGCGTCAAGGCGTAGCATCATTACGGAAACAGGGAGCAGTGCTGGCAAAGAAAGTTGACACCGGAGCAGGCGGTCCAAAAACAGAGAAGTGGGCACGACAGGTGGACGAGTTGGAGAAAGACGTGATCAACAGTTCGGCGGCGGTGATGCCGTTGCTTTCTTTTAGTCCAAGCATCTCTTCGCGTGTAATTTGGAGTAGAGGAAGTCACAAAGATTTAGCGCGTAAGTTCATGACTGGGGCCAGGGGACCGCTGGTGGAGTGGGAACGCGGCAAGGATACCTTGAAACGGTACGGGCTGGATGTGGATGTGTCGATAGAGAAGGCAAAGATCAATAAAGCATTAGAGATTCTTTTAGACAAACCACTAAATCGGTATGCGGAACAGACGGTGGCGTACTACCTGCATGTGGGTAATGAGCGGATGCGGATAGTCGCGACAGCGCTGGAAAAAACCCGCTGGGTGAATGCCTTGAAGAAAGCGGCTGATTTGCGACGAGAGCTCGGCGCTACTATGCCGAAGTTAACAGAGCACCTGCGCTCGGCCGCCACCACGGCGAAGAGATTTCGTGCAACAGTGACGCGGCAGGATTACGCAATGAGCATTTCGGAAGAGATAAAAACAGATGCTGCGATAACTGTGGTCGAGAAGGAGTTGTACCGGGAGGATAAAGGAATTGCGGTTGTTCGTCCCGGAGCGTCGTTCTACAGTTCGGGGCGATTTGGAATGGGCGGAATGTGGTCTGGTTTATTGAATTTTCAGGCAGGACAGGGACAAATCTACCGCTTGGGGTCCTGGGGAAAACTAGGAGTCAAGCTTTACAAGAACGAGGATAATCCGTGGGCACTGTGTTACGAACCGGAAAAAAGCAAACTGACAAAGCGCCGCATACTGGATGGGGCGTGGACATACCTGCGGACAGTGTACCAATACCAGAATGCGGACAAGGGCAAGATTGAACAGGAGGTGATCTGGACTGTGTGTTCACCAGGAATCTTGGTGGATACGCGGGATACAGAGTTGTCGCTACGGGACCTTACTCTGGGCAAGCTGACACCGCGCTCTCCAAGCCGAATAGTGGCAGTGCTGGACGGGAAGCCGACGCTGATAGAGCGTGCAGATGGGTTGGATCCGAAGCGCTTGAGCGAGGGGTGGCTACTGCTTTTGTGGGACGGAGATGCACCTCATTTTCCAGTACTGGTGAGCTTGGAGCATCGACCGGAGAGTGTGGAGTGGAATGCAAGAGGCCTGAAGCTGTTACGGCCGGAGAAAGTGGGCCGGTGCGTAATAGCCCTGCCGTACGGGGCTGGCCCGGTAGCGGCGGATTGGCGAAAGGACTGGGGCTCCGGAGTAGCTGCGGAAGTGTTAACACGATGCCGGACAGTTCATCGGATGGATTTATATTTCCCATATGAGATGGATGAATTTTTCTCAGTAGGCAGTGAGAACAAAATACGAGTGTGGAACCAGGTTACTAAGGCAGCGAATATCAAGAACGACTGGAATGAAAAAGGTGAGGTGCACACGCCATTTCCACCTCTGTATGCGCTGGGGAAACGATTAGGTGTGCCCATTGAGTCGCAGACCCCGTTGAAGGAGAGCGGTGTTTTGACTATCTTTGGACCTTTGGATTATGCGCTTGGGACAATGCTGGCATATGACATTCCGGAGTTTCGCATGTGGGATCGGCACGAGTTGAAACCTAACCGGAACAAAGACCTTATTGAGGCCTTTAACAGCAAAGTGATGCAGTTCAAAAAGGAAAGTGTGCGGATATCACCGGTCTGTAACGCCAATGCCGGCTACTGTCTAATGACGGAAGAGTCGAAGGCGATGTGGATGAAAAACTTTGGACGGCGAAAGGATATTGAGCCATTCATGCGTAGTGAGGGCATGGCCAAGGACACCTCTACGGCGAATTATTTAATGAATTTTGTGGTTGATTCGGTGACTGGTAAAAATTTCTGGTCGCTAGGTAGCTGGACGAACAGAAAAGGGGTCGCTACCCGGATGGATGTTCCGAATCTAGCTTCTCAAACGCTTGCTTGGGCTTATACCTATGCCAAGATGTACGGCTTTTGGGATGTGGCCGAGGATAATTGGAAATACCTGCAACGGTTGTATTCGTCTAATCCCGCGCGTCAGTTGTGGGCAACGCCTGGTCATGATTGCGGATATGAGGGCGGCAACTTCTACGCCGACATGCTGGTGGATGGCTGGCGGGGACACGAATATATGGCTTTTTTCGCGAAAGTTCTGGGTCATCCATCTGTGCATGCCTTGGCGCGTTATTTAGGTGCCCGGGCAGCGGTATCGGTCGGCGTATTTATGCCCCCGTACCTGCCAGTGTATGGCCGCGCCGTGGATAACAGCGAGGCTTCACGGTCCCCTCTCTTCCGTCCCGGTAATATAGGTGCCCGCGATGAGATGTTATGCATGAATCTGAACGAATGGGCGAAGCAAAGCATCATTGGTTCAGTCTATATTTATGACTACGCGTTACAGGATTGCATCATCCAATATTTTCCGGAATCATTGAGGGATATAGTAAAGAACTACGATGAATTTGTGCCGCAGTGGATGAACCCCGACTACCAGTGGAGGGTTTTGAATGATCGTAAAATCCCGTATGGCAGCAGCCTTCCTTATGCGATATTGGGCTGGAAGGCGATGCTGGGCGAGAGCCCCGAACGTCTGCGGGATATATTCAATAAAATCAATGACGATAAACGTATGGGAGGATTTTCTTTTGAGCACGATTTGGTAAAGATTGCTTCTTTGCCGTATGTGATTGCAACGGAAAACCCGGCTTGGATTACAGAATTCGACAAGGCACGTTTGAAGCGTGGTGACTACAACGCGGACAAGAAGGAAGCGTGGATCGAACTGGATGCGCCGCGGCCAGCAACGCTCTGTATGGTCAGCCGGGTGGCTCCTAGCAAAATAACGGTGAACGGGGTGGAAATTACCGCGGAGAAGTTCCGATACGACGTGGCTCGGAAGGAGTTGCGGATTCCGTTCGGACGTGGCGCACAAACGATAAAGATTTCTTATCGTAATTACAATCCAAAGCGTGATCGAACAGCTGATTTGGGTAAACAGGTCATTGGGGCGGTTCCTCAATGGCCTGCTGCGGCACTGCCGTCCACGACATCGTCGACAGTTACAGTCAGCCCAAGGCAGATCGCGTTGTTGCGGAGCAAGGACTTCAAAGGCGGCGAGCAAGACCCTGCTTACGGCTATGCATGCAGTACGCCGAGGTCGGCGCATATTATACATCAGGCGAAAAAAGGCGACAAGACTAACCTGGCGACAGCGATGTTCACGCTGACGCAACAGGACTTACTGAAGATCCGACAACGGGAATTGGCGGAAACCACGAATATGTACGACAAGAAACGGTTTCTCTCGCTGTACATCTATGGGAAGGATCACGACAAGCCCGGCCCAGCAACGCAGGTTAAGGTGAGTATTAATGGGACGGTGGTGTATAAAGGAGCGAATAAGTGCGTGAAGCGGGATTGGTCTACCTGGGAAATTCCCCTGAGTCCGGATTGTCTAAAGGATGGAGAGAACATCTTGACAGTGGAGAACCTGACGCCAACCTATACTCAGTACCAAGACTGGTTCGCCATCCATGAAGTGACAATTTTGATTAATAAAAAGCCGAAAAAATAAGAACGCGGAATAGAATCAATCCAGACTGCTACATGAGAGTGATTGGTCACATTGTAGCAGTCGGTGGTTATCCGAAATCGCAAGGGGGGGGGCGACAAAGTGTATAAAGTGAGTTGAACAGAATTAGGTAGGCGCGCGACCCAGTTCGGAGCAGTATTTCACTCTGGAAGTTCAAGATAGTAATATTCATGTAAAGGAGTCTGCGGTTACGTTTTTGAATGGGAAAATGATGTAAAGGTACCGGGAGTCAGCAATCTTGAGGTTAATCAGAGTGGTCCTACAAAACTCAAGTCTATTGATATTATATCATACAACAAATCTGTGCCAATGGTATTTGCCATCAACGGAGAAACATATAAATAAAACAATATTAAATTGAGAATTCAAAGCATTTTAAAGCATTTTATGAATGTAACAGTAGAAAATATTTTTAGGGTAAAAAATATGATTTGTCCCTGAGGTAACGATGAAATTTGTCCATTGATGAACCATTCATATAAATTAGAGTAACTAGTGATAATAGGAAAAGTAAAATGAACGCAAAAGTCTTTACATCAGCAACAATAACTCCTGATGCAATTAAAGCCGGAGATTCCGATGAATTTATTATAAAGCTGAAAGTCGCGGAGAAGTTCACTACAGAAAAATCGAGAATAGTATTCGATTTTAGTTGTATGCTTGGGACATCTTGCCCAACAAGACAAGTAAATGAGGCAAGCGGGTATGTTGAGGCATATATCAGCAATCCAAAGGTGGAATATGAAATTAGATGCTGGGATTTAGACTATAAATATTTTGTTGACACAACTCACCCTCCCTCAAGAGAGGCAATGAGAATGGTCGTCCTTGACCTTTCCGGGGGTCTCCAAGCCGGAGACATAATAGAGCTTCACTGGGGGGAAACCTTGGGTGGATTTGGTCCGGGAGCAAAAGTTACAAGTGTTGTTCCGCGTCCTGATTATAAAGCCACAATTGATGTGCGTTATTTTGACTCGCAGGAAAAAGGCATGCCCGATTACGGGTGGAATTATATAGGATACACGAGACCAATTCCTGATGATTTTATAAGATTGGAATACAAAATACTTCCGAGAGAACCACGACGTTTGAGATTGCTCAGAAAAATTGACAGTGCCATCCTGATTCCATATGATGTTTTCTGGAACGTGTCCTTGATTAATGATATTTCCGATATTGTGGACCGTAGTGAAATGAGCACAAAAAATAAACACGGTGCCTTCGATTTTAAAAATAAAAATGTAAGCATTGTTTCCAAAAAAATCCCCATAACTGAAAGTGCCGCGATGGATAATGTTTTTGACGGTATGAATATCTACTGGGGCGACCTTCATACTCATTCGGCATATTCCATAGACTGTGCACAGCGCTCCGGCATGGACATGACACCGAATGATTTAATGGAATTCGCCAGATACCGGGCAGGTCTTGATTTTTTCGCGGTAACTGACCATCACATCCCTTGTATGAAGCCGATTCGCCATATTGGCAAAGTGAAATGGAACGCAACCTTATCGGACGTTGAGAAGAATAATGCAAATGAGAAATTTATTGTCTTTCCAGGAATAGAATTTACGGACAACTACGGAGATATATGTTTGCTTTTCAAGAACGCTCCAAATTATGATAAAATTACCCAGAATTCGTTAAAGAATGTTTCAGATTTTTATGCTGAATTTGGACATAATATGATGGCAATTCCACATCTGCATTCACCGGGAATCCGCCCGGAAGGCACATGGCGTGAAGGCATTGATAAAATTACTTTTTCCCTTGAGGTATATTCCGATCATGGCAGCTATGAGCGCAAAGATATTTTTGAACACGGAAGAGCATGGTGCAAGCCGTTCAGAAAAGATAGATGCGCAGAATATTTCTTAAAACAAGGTTATAAGTATGGTTTTGTTGCTAATTCAGATGACCACAAAGGACACGTGGGAATAAATGGACTTACTGCTGTATATGCCAAAGAGCTTACTCGCGACGCATTGTTTGAAGCATACCGGAAACGTTGTGTATACGGTACAACAAATGCCAGAATAAAACTTCTCTTTACCGCAAACGGCAAGCTTATGGGGGCGACTATTCCGTTGTCTGACAGCAAAGAATTTTTAATTGATGTTACCGGCGAAAATGTCCTTAAAAAAGTTGAATTATTCCGAAACGGAGAATTTTATAAGAGCTTTATTCCGTCCGGGAAAGAATTCAAAACAGAATTTAAAGTGAAGAATAATGAACCCGATAACTGGTATGTCAGAATCACACAAATAGATAATCATATAGCTTGGTCAAGTCCTGTATGGTTTAAATAAAACAGCTAAATATCAGCGGCAAAATTGACAAAAAGGAATCCGTAAATTATTTTACGAATTAAGGGAAAATAACAGATGTATATTGAAATAGCACCTAATATATACCGGATTGATGATTGCTGCATTGTCTATCTTGTAAAACATAAGAACGATGCAGTCCTTATAGATTTTGGATCTGGAAAAGTACTTGATTGTCTGGATGAATTGAATATAAGTAATATCTCTGCAGTATTCATTACAGTTCCCCAGCGTAATCATTGTCAGGGAGTACATTTACTGCCTGACGGGGTACCGGTATACTTTCCCGAAGGAACGAGCGAGTTGGTCAAAAAACGACGCCCTGTCGCGGGAAATCCTGTCATAAACGACTTATTTCCCGGAGTATATGAATTGCCTTGGGATGTCCCGGAACATAGCGCTATGCCCACAACTTACAGTATTGGTAAATCTACGATCACGCCGATGCAAGTTGGTGGCTTTACTGAACTGCAAACAGTATATATGCTGGACTTTGATGGTCATCGGCTTTGCTTTTGTGGTGATGCGCTTGCCGCCCCGGGAAAGATTCACGCAGGATACAACTTTGAACACATGCATCATTCCGGCACTGGTCAATATCGCGGAGTCGAAGCTTTACGACTCATAAGAATGGAACGGCCGGAAATTTTATTGCCCGCTCACGGGGAAGTAATTGATAAAAACGTTTATGTCGTGTTGGGCCAGACAATGAGAGCTTTAACAGAGCTGGCTGAGGTCTACGAAACAAATTGCCCTGGAGTACCAAACTCAATACTTATTCCTACCCAACCGGGCAAGTTTCAACAATTATCTGAACATATCTATATACGGGAAAACTCGTATTTGATAATATCAGAAACGCGGGAAGTTCTGCTAGTCGATTTTTGCGCCATGCGAAAAGAGATTAAGGATAACTTCATAAACGATTTTCGAGAAACATTCCCTGCACACAAAATCACTTGTGTCCTGATTTCACATTACCACTATGATCATTGGTTGGGAACAAGTGAACTGCGCGATATTTTTCCCCTGCAAACCGGATGTTGCAAATTTATGGCAAATTCTCTGCTTAATTCTTCGGCTTACAAACATCCATTTCAAAATCGGTCTGGAATCGAAATAGACATGAAGTTTCAAGACGAACAAAATATGCGTTGGAATGAGTATGATTTTACAGCCTACGAATTTCCGGGACAAACTGATTTGCACTGCGGATATCATTCACAAATAGACGGCAAAAAAGTCTTTTTTTCTGGCGATAATTTTTATCCGACCCAACAATGGGGCGGAACCGGAGGTTTAAGCTCATTAAATGGCGGTGACCTGATTAAGGGGTGGGCACGGTCAATTAAACTGATGCTGAAAATCAATCCAGACTGGGTATTGGCAAGCCATTCGCATCCGTTTCTGTTCAGTATTGAAGATTTTAAAGCCAGGCTACGCTGGGTCGATAGTGCTGTTGAAACCATGAAAAATATTTCAGATGAGGAAGACTTTCAATTCTGTTTCAATCAACAGTTATTCAAAACATACCCATATTCGCAGTTGAAAAAAGATACTTTAGAAGTCGTTTTTACAGCAGTAAATCCAGCAAACAAAACAATGAATATCAAAGTCAAACCTGTTCCGCCTCAAGGAATTGAAACAATTGAAAAAGAATCACAACTGAATATAGAACCATTTGCAAAAAAATCGCTGACATTTCATTTCTGCTGTTCATTGGAAAACAATGAAATCGGTATGGTTGCTTTTGACATCACACGTGACGGTAAATATTTAGGACAAGTTGCTGAATGCTTTTTTTGTTAGTTAATTTTAAGTATATAAAACGGAGTATAAATTGAAAAAAATGGAAACTTTTGAATTGAATTTCCCCCTGTCGCGTCCGCATTGCGGAGTACCTATGGGAAATGGACAACTGGGCGTTCTAGTCTGGGGAAAAGATAAAATCTGCCTGACGGTAAACCGTTCGGATTATTGGGACCACCGTTGTGGAGAATCTTATCTCGGACCGCATTACAAAAAACTGGTCGACGCTTATGCCCCCTATGATGTCAAACCGATTAACAGTCAATTCATTCGTCAGAAGATGCTATTTAACGAATGGCATTCAACCCGTTTACCATGCGGCAGGTTTGAATTGAACTTAGCTGAGAACATAAAACCGCAAAAGGCTATTCTTGACTATAGCTCTGGAACTGTCAGGATTGATTGCAGTAACAATGAATCCATAAGTTTTTATCAGGATTTAGAACAAGATGTACTATTAATTGAGGATGGAAAAGATATTATACATGGCGTGAAATTCATTTCTGCATGGGAATACATCGGTGATATTTTTGAAAGAGTTGCTATTCCTGAACCGAAAAAAATCAATACCTCAAGCTTATGTGGAGAAATTCAGAGTCTTCCCGAAGACCCTTCACTGGCGGTATTATATAATAAAAATGAATATGGCTATGCGATAACCCTGCAGCGAGGCAAGGATAATGCTGAAGCACTTAAAAATGCCGAAAATATTGTGAAAAATGAAGATTTTGGTTCAATAAAAAAGCGTAGTTCGCTATGGTGGAACAATTACTGGCGAAATACTGCTGAAATAAATATCCCAGATGAATTTCTAAATAATTTCTACAAGTTTGCATTGTATAAATTCGCCTGCGCAACTCATCCGCATGGAATAGCTTGCGGACTTCAGGGACCTTGGGTGGAGGAATATCAAAAAACTCCGTGGAGTGGTGATTATCATTTTAATGTCAATATTCAGCAGATTTACACACTGGCGTTTGCCACGGGTAACTTTGAACATCTTTTGCCTTTGTTCGATATGCTCGAATCTAAGTCCTTTCAAAAAACAATGAGCGATAATGCCAGAAATATGTTCGGGATTGATGATGGCTTATTATTGACGCACGCGGTCAATGACCACGGCATACAATGTGGCGGCATTACTGCCGGTTCAACTTTGGATTTTGCTTGCGGCGGTTGGACCGCTCAATTATATTGGTTTTATTACAAATATACTTTGGACGAAAATTTTCTGAAAAAACGCGCCTTGCCGTTTATACGCGGCATAATGCGAGTATTTGAAGAAACTCTAGAAGAATGTAACGGGAAATTATCCATTCCTCTCAGTATTTCCGCTGAATACGGCTGCACGTTTAAAATAAAAAAAGATGGACGCAATATTTCTCAAAATACCGGGCGTAATCCGTCCTATCAGTTATCATGTATGCATATGCTTACTGATATTTTGCTTGAAGCATTTAAAATTACGAATCAAAAACCTGAAGATATATGGCTGGACATCAAACAGCATCTGCCCCAATATAGCTTAATAAATCAACATTTCGCAATCTGGGAGGAACAAGACTTAGATGTGTGCCATCGACATCATTCACATTTAGCATGTATTTATCCTTTTGATACCTTAGCGAATCCAACAGCAGAACAACAGGAAATCATTAATAATTCAATTAATCATTGGATTCTCCGTGGCATGGGAGAATGGAGTGAATGGTGTTATCCATGGGCGGCGATTATTCAGGCTCGTATGGGATTCAAAGATGGCCCATTAACCCTGCTCAACCTGTGGAAAGAAATTTTCATCAATGAAGGCATGGCGACAGTTTATTTGCCAAGATTTCAAGGGCTTTCCGCACATCGCCACGCGGATATAAAAAAACCGCGCGAAAGCAATGAAATAATGCAGCTTGACGGTACCATGGCGGGAGCTACCGCAATTCTTGAAATGCTGGTACATCAACGAGGCGATACTATTTATCTGTTCAAAGGCATTCCTGACAAATGGATGGATGTTCATTTAAAAAATTTCCGTTTGCCGGGTGCGTTTATAATTAGCGTTGTCCGTAAAAATGGAAAACTTGAGTCAGTCAAAGTAAAGAGTATTAAAGGCGGTGCGCTCCGCATAAAACTGGAAGACCGGAAAGTCCAGCAGATTAACTTTAAACCGAACCAGGAACAGGAATTAATGAGTATCCCAAAAAAGCAAATATAAATAAACTAGCGAAAATAAGGTATACTACAAAACAAAAATGAGAGTCGTCTGCAAAATTCATTAATATGGCGGTTGTACATTTTGAGATAAACGCTGAACGTGGACCTTATGGTGCGCAGCGTAAAGTTCTTGAATAGTTTAAATACACAACAGGTCATCTTGACGGATGATTTATTGATTACTTGCAAGGATTTATCAAACTGTAAATTTGTGAAAAATAATTAACTAAAACAATAAATCAAAACGGAATTTATCATGGAAGATGGTATTATGACTTCCCGCGAGAGAGTATTAAAAACAATTAATTTCCAGGAACCGGATCGGGTTCCTATTGACCTTGGTGGGACGACTGGAGCATCTGGAATTCACGTGCTTGCATATAATAATCTCAGGAAGCATTTGGGCTTATCCTCGGGAACTGTAAAATGTAATGATATCATGCAGCAACTTGCGGTTATCGAACCAGAAATAATGAACAGGTTGCATCTTGATGTAGTTCAGATCAGCCCGACAAGTTTTTTAGATAGCTGGAACCCATATTCACTATATGACCATTTGGATATCCTGCTGCCTGACAAGCTTGCCCTTTCAAAACGTGCAGACAATACCTGGCTTTTGAAGGACTGTCTTGGCAATAAATTCATAAAGCCGGACGCATCCTACTATTTCGATGCAGAGGATGGTAAAAGATGGTTTAATTTTAGCACTGACCTTACTGACGAATATTTAACAGTTCTTCAGAAAAATACCCAAATTCTTTATGAGAATACAGACTATGCTTTGTCTGCTAAATTCGGAGCCGCTTTTGGAAGTACTTCTGACCCAGAATTCCTGATGGCAATGATCTGTGAGTCTAATAAAGTCGATGACATGTTGTCAGCAGAATGTGAACAAGCCATCAAAAACTTAAAACTGATTAATCAGGCCATTGGGGAATATGTATTCTGTATTGTAGCAGCAAACGATCTTGGCTCACAGAAATCTCTGCTTATCAGTCCTGAAATGTTTAGAGAACGCCTGATGCCCCACCATCAGAAATACATTGACTGGCTACATATAAAGACAGATATGAAATATTTTCTCCATTCCTGTGGTGCGATTGAACCGCTTATTGAGACTCTCATTGAAATGGGTGTAGACATCCTTAACCCGGTACAAACTTCCGCAGTCGGAATGGATCCGCTCACGTTGAAAGAGAAATATGGCGGTAGAATAGTTTTCTGGGGAGGAGGGTGTGATACACAACATGTTCTTGGGAAAAAATCGACAGAGGAGCTCATTGAACATGTAGAGGAAAGGATCAAGATCTTCGCACCCGGTGGAGGATTTGTGTTTAATCAGGTACATGCTATTCAGCCAACTATTTCTCCAAACGATATCTGTGCGATTTTTGATACAGCATATCAACATGGAAAGTATCCGATAAATATCAAATAAAACAAAAGGAATTGATATGTCAAAATTTATTAACATAGCAGCTGTGCATTTTGAGATAAATGCTGAATGCGGAGCTCCGGATGCGCAGCGTAAAGTCCTTGAACAGTTTAAATACGCAACAGATCGTCTTGACGGAACCGGAGTTGATTTGCTGATTACCTGCGAAGGAATGGAAGCAATCGGACAAACGAACGCTCAAGCAGAAAACCCCAGTAATCCTGGTCCGATATATAATGCGTACCGCGATTTCGCCATGCGTAATAAATGTACTGTTGCCGGTTCAATAAAACTGGAAGATGCTGGGAAAATTTACAATGCATTGGCATTTATCGGACCCGAAGGAGAGTTTCTTGGAGATTATCGAAAAACACATCTGACGACAGGAGAAGTTAACGAAGGACTTTCTCCTGGTTCCGGACCAGTAGTGGTGGATACTCCTGCCGGCCGTATCGGCGGCGTCATTTGCTTTGATCTTAATTACGACAAGCTCCGTAACGGATATCATGATTTAAAACCTGATATATTAGCATTTTCCAGTATGTTTCATGGAGATCACCTCCAGCGTAACTGGGCGTATCAGTGCCGTTCGTTTCTGGCGTCCGCCTGTAAAGACAATAGTAGCGATATTGTAGATCCCTTGGGACGAGTTATTGCAACAGTAAGTTATTACGGCAGAATTGTATGCTCAAGAATAAATCTAGATCGTTTTATAATGCATCAGGATGAAAACGTCAACCGCTTTGCAGATATTCAGCGCAAATATAAAAATGAAATCAAAATTGACTATAATCCTATACTGGGCATAGCCGCATTATATAGTGAATCTCCCAAGCTTTCTGCGGCGACGGTAGCGCATGAGTTCAACTTAGTGGCTCTTGATGATTATTTGCAATTAGCTCTAAACTACAAAAGTTAAAATCATAAAATAACAAAACCATGGTAAAAAAAGGAAAAGAAAATGTTAGAACGAAATTTCAGCCCGTCAAAGATGTTTACTGAATATGCTAAATTTTTTAAACCGGCATATACATTCACAGGAAAAGATAAACAATATTTCGAAGATTGGAAAACTAACGCCTTGCCTGAAGTACTTGATACACTTGGTGAATTTCCTCCCGGCACTGACCTGAACCCAACTTTGAAAGCAGAGTGGGAACATGACGGATTAATTAAGCAACGCTGGTTTATTGACGTAGCCGAAAGTATTTCTGCTGTTCTTCTGATAAATCGTCCAAAAAACCTTGATATAAATAAAAAAACTCCAGCTATCCTGTGCTGTCATGGGCATGGACAATTTGGAAAAGAACCCGTTATGGGTGACGATTCATCCGACCTGTTAAGAACTGACATAAAAAGGATGAATTACAATTACGGTCATCAAATGGCTAAAGCCGGATTCGTTACTTACGCTATAGACTGGATTGGTTTTGGTGAACGTAATGACAGCCAGAAGCCTAATTCCAAAAATAACGATTATGGTCGGGACTGGTGTAATCTTTATTACCTGAACGCTACAATGCTGGGTATGACATCGCTTTCTATTAATGTCGCTCACGGTAAAGCCGCAACTGATTTTATTTGTTCTCTGGATTATGTGGATTCTGACAATCTTGGAGTAATGGGGCTTAGTGGCGGCGGTACAATGACATTATGGATGAGCCTTTGCGACGAGCGCTTCAAGGCAACTGAAATAATCTGCTACAGTAATCTTTGGGAACATTTCAGTTTCAGGGACTATAATGTTTGCGGAATGCAGGTTGCTCCAAAGCTTTACAAGCTTGTCGATCTACCGGAGCTTCAAGGTCTCCTCGTTCCCCGACCATTACTTATTGACATCGGTGCTTATGACAGCTGTTTCAAAGTAGACAGCGCAATGGCTTGTTATAACAAGCTGGAAAAGATTTATAGAGCAGCAGGAATATCCGAAAATTTAGAGCTTGATTTATTTTCAGCTGGACATTCCTGGGGCGGCAATAAATCAGTACAATTTTTCAACAAGCACCTGAATTTGATTTAGTGTCTCTTGATGGATGATTTCTTAGAATCCAGTGAAAAATATCAAAAAGGAAAAAAATATTAAAAACAAAATTGATACACCCGCAAATATTGGAAGCATTAGCCAGTTCTGGTCATTTTTCTCAGGTTTTGATTGCAGATGGTAATTATCCAGTCGCTACATGTTCAAATCCGCTTTCAAAAAAGGTTTTTCTCAATTTAGCTCCCGGTGTGTTGAACTGCACGCAGGTTTTGGCAGCAATAATAGATGCTGTTCCAATTCAAGAAGTGACAGTTATGATGCCACCGGAAAATTATAAGCCGGTAATTTACGATGAGTATTTGACTATGTTTGACAAGTCTGTCGCTTGGAAAAGTATGGAACGATGGAGCTTTTATGAAAAAATTAAATCGGCGGATACTTCATTGATTATTGCCACTGGCGAACAGCGTAGATTTGCCAATCTATTGCTGGCAATTGGTGTAGTCAAGTTGCCGGAAAAGAGCTTTTAAGGGGTTGAAGCAGTTACAGAAAAATGATAATTAAAATATAAAGTTAGGAAATAAAGAAAATGACATCACGAGAACAATATCCTTGGCTACAGCAGTCCAGAACATTATTAATAGATGCTTATTGGCCGCCGCTTAATCCCGCACTTGAGTTCGACGCGAAAAAATTAATTAAAACAGCCCAAAATATAAACGCCAACGCGATTCGTTTTGGAACTATGGGGAAATACGCGTTAATACAAAATGATTTTATTCCGTTGCATCCTGAATTAGGTGAACGTGATTTGTTGGCGGAAACAATTGATGCGGCTCGATGGACCGATATTAAAATTATTGCATATGCTTCCGTCGGGCATGGTTTACCACGTTCTCTTCTGTTGAAACAACGTCCTAAATGGGGTTTGTTAATGGATAATGGTGCTATTCAGGATGGGGTGCGGCATTTTGGCGGAGAACTAGTTGCACCGGTATGTTCTTTCGGACAGTATCAAGATGATATTTTAAGTTTTATCGAGCATATTGTCAATAATTACGATATACACGGTCTTTATCTGGATGGTCCATATTACAATTGGAATATGGGAACTCAAAAAGCAATTTGTCAATGTGATATATGTAAACAGATGTTCCTGAAAGAAACGGGATTTGAATTACCGACAAATAAAGATTTTTTTAGTGGCAGTGAACAAAATTCTGCATTGCATGACATATTCGCTAACTGGGCCGGCGAGCATCTCTATGGGGTGCTGTATAATATTATTGACATTGCCAAACGAACACAAAATCTACCAGTCATGTTTAATGCTTTTGCCGCAGCTGCTCGCCCAGCCGCATGGGAACAAAAAATGATTAAAGCGGCAGATGGCTTCCTTCTTGAAGCAGAATTGGGAGGACTTCGCGGTCTTGGTGTAGGTGATTATCACGATAAAATAATCTGGCGTTATACTCAGGATCACACTGCGTGGCCGCGTTGTTCAACGTCATATGCTGAACAAAAAAATAAACATTCCGGCTATGAAACTCTAACTTGGGGCGGAGCTCCAATTATCTCTTATGGTGGCAGATTATGCCTGGATAACAGTTATCAAAAACCAGTTGCAGAATTATTTGGTTTTATGAAAAATAACGCATCATTACTGGATAATATCCGCGCTCGTAAATTCATTGGTATAATTAGTGAGCAACGAATTAGCTCCATTACAGAATCAGCGAAACAAGCACTTGCTGGAGCATATAAATTATTCCAAAGCGCGGGACTGCAAACCGGAATAGTTACTAATGAGGCATTGAGCGATATTAATACATTGCAACAATATCCTGTCCTTTTTTTGCCGGGTGATGTAAATATTGACAAAGAGGAAGCTGAATCCTTGCGTGAGTATGTACGAAAGGGTGGAAATCTTATCGCAAGCGGCAAAGCATCTTTTTGTAATGATGATTTTTTACTCGGAGATGTTTTTAACGTTTCTCTTCAAGAAACAGAGGAATTACCTACTCAGCTTAGATCACTGCAATTCTGGGACGGATTATGGGATGTTTACTTGCAACGGAAAAAATCAAAAAAACTATTGCCCGTAAAAGAATTGACATGGATAGAAGCAGGGGAAGATACTCAGTGTTTAGCGGAAATTGTAATTGGAACGAATTCGAAACGCCTCGCACCGTCAATAATTAAAAATAGTTTTGGAAAGGGAATATGCTGTTATATTAATTTCCCGATTGAAAGAGTTTACAACGAACTTGAGGAACCTGAATTTGTTAAAATCATTAATTCAGTTATTGAAACAGCTTTGTTGGATAAATCTCCCTGCAAAATTACTTGCAACCACCGACTTTATTCTTCACTAAAAGAAAAAGATAATTTGAAAGTATTATATTTGTGTAATCCATCAATTGAAACAAGAACTTTTAATGCGACTATCCAGTTTAAAATAAAAGCTGTTCCGTGTAAGGTTTATAGCTTAATAAGTGGTAAAAATATAAAATATGAAACAAAAGATGGACAAATAATTATAAAAAAATATTCATTTGAAGATTTGTTAATGTGCCAAATTTTGTGATAAAACTTTATAATTCCCAATGTCGAACATGACATTGCCGATAATCTTCATCTTTATTTTCCAATATTCTTCCCAC
>VAOY01009932.1_pt1 | contig 17105 bp, 17 predicted proteins | sample 3393881 | NCBI WGS metagenome assembly VAOY01 (sample SAMN08290430, study PRJNA428436) | hydrothermal vent metagenome | isolation source: Deep-sea hydrothermal vent chimney | place: Indian Ocean: Southwest Indian Ridge
ACTGTAAAATTTACAACTTCGTATTTTTTCACAAATTAATGTAGCACAACCGTCTCGGTTGTGAAGATACTCAAGCGAGACGCTTGAGCTACATTTTTTATTACAATGCGAACATTTAAGTTGTATAGTGTACTAGTGGCATGTCGGAATTTCCGACATACCAGTTCTTCTTTCAATTCGCCTTCCTTGAATATATTGGCAATATGCTCTGTTACAGTAGACCTGCTCTTGCCGAATAACTGAGCCATATGCGCCTTCGACAGCCACACGGTTTCATCTTCCAGACGAACATCAACTTTGATATTGCCGTCTGAATTCGCATATATTAAGATTTCGTTATCCGGTTTTCGCATAATTTTTCCAGTGTTGCATGTTAAATTGTTTTCCAATTCATAACTCATACTTCCTCCCAAAAAGTATCCGGGTTATCGGGATCAAAGAATTCATTAATCCAAAATACTGTATAAACGTCATCATTACCAGTATTGCTTATATTATGGGTGAACCAAACCGGCATATCCACAAAGCCCGGACATCGATTCGCGTCTATGTCAAAATTCAAAACTTCTTCGCTGCCGATACGGCGAAGCTGTAACCGCGCTTTGCCTTTTATTACCGCGAAGCGTTCAAATTTGCGGGTGTGGTAATGATTGCCGCGGGTTATGCCCGGATGAGTAGTCGAAAATGAAACCTGCCCCCCCGTTTTATCCAGTTTCAATACTTCGACAAAACTTCCACGCTCGTCCGTATGCGGAGCAAGTTTGCCGGGATAAAATTTCTTATGGTCTATATAACAGACAAAAGTATTGAACAAATCAAACTCGAATTTGTCCTTGAATTCTGGAATAATTTGTTTGTCAAAATAAGTTTCCTTAAAATAAGTGAGCAATGCCAGTATCCCGGATACTTTCTTCTCGGTACAAGGTGGAACATAATAAGGATTATCCGTAATTTCTCCACGTATTATCGCAATAAATTCCCGGCATAACGCGTTAATATAAATTAATTTGACAGAGCCGTCAATATTTATTTCCGGAGTCCCGCCATGAGTCAGTTTGTGGCAGAATGTCGCAACCACTGAATTATAATCGGGTTTGCCGAAGGGCCCGAATACATTCGGAATTAGCGCAGCGGTAAACTTTGCGCCGGTTTTGATTGCCCATTCATCCAGTAAGCGCCTGCCTTCACGTTTTGACCTGCCGTAAAGATTATCGCGCTCCTCCTGGGTGGATGATGACATAAGAACATGCGGAGTAACATTTTCCGCTTCCAGTGCCGCGATTAACTGCTGAACCAGCCTGACATTGGTATCATATATCACCCGCATATCAGAATGGCGGTTCAGCGCCGCTAAATGAACAATCACATCACACTGCCTGACAAAATTCTGCAAGGCTTGAGCGCGGTCAAAAAAGGCATCTTCAAAAGGAATTCTTTCAATATCATCATCCTGCCCGAGGAAGTTATATAAATGAGTCCCCATGAAGCCCGGCTGGCCGGTTATTCCAATTTTTAACATTTTCCTGAAGCCTCCATCTACGTGTTACGTGCTACGTGTTACGTGCTACGATGCTTAATAGTTTTTTGCAGGTTCGATAACATAGACAATATTACTTACTTAGCGGTTTTGATTACTTGTAACATACTGCGTATATAAAGCTTTTGTTTGACATTGTAATCTTTGAAGACTACGTAATTTAGATTTGAAAGCTGCCAGGCGGCGCATTGAATATTTAAGTAGTTTCTCACTATTGCGTATATTTTTATAATAAATCCGCAATTGTTTTCTTAGTTTTGCACTAGGACCGGCAGAACCTTGAGATGTAATAATGCTACCATTTTTATTTATCATTGTTGTTGTAATACTATTGTCTTTTAAAAAAATAATGTATTTTTCCCGATCAGCTTTTATTGCCTTTTCATCATTAGGCATTTTCTGTTCTAACTTTTGAATAGTTTCTTTTAATGTTTTTTCCCTAATGTTCAAATATTCAAAATATTGCTTTGCATTTATGAGGCACAGACTAAAATCTTTTTTTACCTCCCAATGTGGCTCATATATTTTTTTGTTTAAATCGCGAGCATAGTATTTCCCCTTGTATAATACTCTTTCAAGCAACTCACCTTCTCCAAATACATTGTATCGTAATTCTTTGATATATTTCAGCCTGTTATTTTTTGATTTTGGAATTGTAAAAAAACACCATTCGCCATTGTACTTAAATGCCTCTTTTATATTCTGAGGAGAAGGATTTTTGGCTTCCGTGTTTTTTGTTTTAAGGAGTTCGGAAAATTTAAAGGTATAAGTTTTTCCTTTGCTTTTTATTATTAAATTATCTTTCTCTACCACAATTGATTCAATATCTGAATCTGTTGAATGCAGTATCACTTCAGTTCCTGATAAAAATGTACAGCATGAAAGTAAAGCTAAAATCATAACTCTTTTCGGCAACAATAGTTTTCTCATTTTTTGACTTCCTCTTTTTTAGCGTGATTTTATCAAAACCTTTGACCTTTTAACTTCTTAACACGTAACACGTAACACTTAACACATATCTTTACGAATGAATTCCAAATTCAGCAAAAGTTTTTTGGTAGCTTCAACATCCAGGCGTTCAGTGTTATGAGAATGATATTCAGCCGCGTCAGTCAGTTTTGTTTCGCCGTCTGAGAAATAGAGATTATAATTCAAATCGCGGGTATCCGCCGGAATGCGGAAGTAATCACCCATATCTTCAGCCTTTACCATATCTTCACGGCTGACCAGTGACTCGTAAAGTTTTTCCCCGTGCCGGGTGCCGATTACTTTTAGCTCGTTATTCCTGTTATAAAGTTCCTTGAGGGCGCTGGTAAGCGTTTCCAGAGTACATGCCGGGGATTTCTGGACAAAAATATCTCCCTGGTTAGCATGTTGAAAAGCAAAAATAACCAGTGTTACAGCATTTTCAAGCGTCATCATAAACCGGGTCATATCAGGATTTGTGACAGTCAAAGCTTTTCCGCTCTTAAGCTGCCCGGTAAAAAGCGGAATTACTGAGCCGCGTGACGCCATAACATTGCCGTAACGAGTCCCGCATATAAGCGTCGCGTCATTTGGAATGTTGCGTGAACGTGAAATCATCACTTTTTCCATCACGGCTTTACTCATCCCCATGGCATTAACCGGATACACCGCTTTGTCCGTACTAAGCACCACAACCTTTTTCACTTTATGGCGAACCGCGGACTCAAGAACATTTTCTGTTCCCAGTATATTGGTTTTCACCGCTTCCAAAGGAAAGAATTCACAGGACGGCACCTGCTTGAGAGCGGCGGCGTGAAAGATATAGTCAACGCCGTCCATCACGCTGTCAACGCTTTGTTGGTCCCGCACGTTTCCGATGTAGAATTTAAGTTTGGGATTATTGTATTTTTTACGCATGTCATCCTGCTTCTTTTCATCGCGGCTGAATATGCGTATTTCGCCAATATCCGTGTCCAAAAAACGATCAAGAACGGCGTTTCCGAATGAACCCGTTCCACCTGTAATTAATAAAACTTTGTTTTTAAACATTTTGCCCTCGTTTTTTATATCGCTAAAATTCCAAAAATATGATTCCAGTTTTCATAATACACTTCAGTGCTGAATTCAGCCTGGTATTTATTCAACGCGTTTACGGCCATTGTCGTTCTTAATTCATTATCCTCAGCAAGTTTTAAAATATTCCCGGAAATATTCTCAGACAGCATATTGTCCAGCAATATCGCGTTGCCATCGCTGAACATGAAAGGTATTTCACCTGCTTTTGTGCTTATTACCGCACATCCGGCAGCCATAGCCTCCATTAATACTACTGGTTGAGCTTCAATCCTTGATGGAAACACAAAAATATGACTTTCCTTAAAAAGCTTTTCTTTGTCTTCACCGTAAAGGCCTTTTACCCATTTTATGCTGATTTCAGCTGAATTATTGATTGTTTTTATTTTATTTTTTACTATCGCTTCCAAATCCGGAATATTTTGCTTTGAATAATTGCTTTGCATAAGTTCACCGCACAAAACAGCTTTTATGTTAATTTTTAAAGCGCTGTTTTCTGATAAACGAATAAGCGCGTCAAGATATTCAATATACCCTTTTGATTTTATCAGATTACTTAAAAATGTAACATTAATCCCGTTCGCTGATAAGAGATGCTTAGCTTTTATCAGTTTTTCCGTCAGCGGCTTAAAACCACAGCTGTTGGGTACAATATATATTTTTTCTTCAGATATTCCATTCTTCAGTAAAAACTCCTGAGTTTTTTCCCCGAGAACGGTAATCAATGTGGTTCTTTTTAATATATGGAATAATAATTTATATTTGACGTCTTGCTTCCGCCAGGCTAAAAAACACGCCCCGTGCAATGAGATAACGCTTTTATGCCCTTTCCGCAGATATATAAGGGACAGGTATGGCAATCCTGTACGGACTAAGGCATTTAAAGTTAATCCTGTATTAAAACAGATTAGCCCGGAAGGGGAAAAAAGAATACGAAGAAACGAAAACCATACGGACAAAGTATAAAATATATATTTGGTGAACGCTGATAATAAATTTTTGCCTGAACGTTCCAGGGCTTTAATTTTGACAGGCTTAAAATCAAAACGGCGATCTGTTTTAAAATGAGAAATTATTTGTTCCGAAGCAAACTGCTGTCCGGATATTTTATCACTGAAAGGGTAAATAATGTATATTGGAGTAATCATAATTCATTTATTTTGCTCAAATCCGCGAATATTTCAGAAATATCAGTTCTGTCCGGCCCGGAAAGTTTCCTTTCTTCCACCATGCCCGCGTCCAGTCCCGCTTCTTTAAGGATACGCGCTAAAACATCTCTCATTTTGACAGGATTTCCGCTGCCTACGTTATACGCCTCGCCGGATTTTCCCCGCTCCATGATTTTTCCATAATGTTTCACGGCCTCCTGAACATCAATATAATCCCGCCCGGCTTCCAGATTTCCAACCATGATTTTGGAAAGCTCTCCTTTCTTTATTTTCTCTATCTGTTCAGCAACTCTGCCGGGAAACAAAAGCTTTGATATTTTTACGCCGTCGCCATACAGATTAAACGTGCGCGCCATAACAATATCCATATTATAAACTTTACAGTAAAAATTCATCAGGTATGTCTGATACACCTTGGTCAGTCCGTAAATACGCGACGGCTGAAGCGGCTGGTTCTCTGTAACCGGATTATCCTCAGGCTTTACAAAGCCGTATTCCGCCGCGCTTCCGATTAATAGCATCCGGCTTTTAATTTTATACTTCAGCAAAGCGTCCAGAATATTTTTTGCACACAAAACATTCACTGAATAATCAGTTTCATAGTTATTAGTATAGCTGCCGGCAAGATGAAAAATGCGTTCGGGACGGATTTTTTCAATCAAAGTATCTACGGAACTGTTTTGAGTTAAATCGCAGCACTGGATTTTTTTACCGCCGGCTTTAACCCGGTCCGTCAAATAAAGTTCGCAGGCGGGCTCCTGAACAAGAAGTTTTTCCAGATAATACGCGGTAAACCCCGAAGCGCCGGTAATTAAAACCCTCATTTTTCCAATCCCATCATTTTCTTTACTTCCGCGTAATGTTCATCCGCATATTGATAATCTTCCACCCGGCCTATATCCAGCCATACGCCGTCGAATGGATTTATCCATATTTTCCGTTTATTCTTTATACCGTCAATCATCAGATGATTGAAGCCATAAGCCCGGCCCTTCGGCAGCTCTTTAACCGCAGAACGGCTCAGGCAGTAAATCCCCATGCTGACATCAAAATTGTATACCGGTTTTTCATGGAATTCGGTCAAATAATTATCCGCGGAATATTTCAACACGCCGAAATCGATTTCATACTTTCTGGAGCAGGCCGCGACAGAAACATAGCTTTCTCTTTTCACATGCTCCGCATAAAATTTTCTAATATCCAAATCGCATAATACATCCGCATTCATAACCAGGAAATTTTCAGGGAGATCAGGAATAAGCGTCAAGGGCCCGATTGTATTCAGCGGTTTATCCTCAAGGGAATAATCAATAAGGACGCCCCATTTGCCGCCGTCGCCAAAGTATGCCCTTATTAGATCAGCAAGATGATTAACCGCCAAAGTGATATGCGTAAACCCGGCGCCGGCCAACTGAAAAATTACCAGCTCAAGCACCGAATACTCGCCGCCGATGGGAACCAGCGGTTTAGGGATCAAGGTTGTATAGGGCTTAAGCCGCGTGCCTTTTCCGCCGGCTAAAATAATCGCTCTCATAAGTTATATATCCCCGCTTTATATTTTTTAAGGTTTTCCTCTTTTTTAAACCAGGAGATGGTTTCGTCCAAGCCGGCTTCCAAATCATACCGCGGCCGCCAGTTCGTTAGTTCCATTATTTTTTTATTGCTGCCCAGAAGCCTGTCCACTTCCGAATTTTCAGGCCTGCCGCGCTCTTCATCACAGATGATTTTCGCGCTTCGATTCAGTTTGTTTATCAATGTTTTTACCAGTTTTTCAATGGAAATCTCAACTCCTGTGGCAATATTGATTTCCTGTCCGATCGTTTTTTCAGATTTGGCAATCTCAAAAAAACCGCGGCAGGTGTCTTTTACATAATTAAAATCACGCGTGGGGCTTAAATTTCCTAAACGTATTTCCGTATTTCCCGCTAACAGTTGAGTGATAATCGTTGGAATTACCGCGCGCGCTGACTGCCGGGGGCCGTAAGTATTAAACGGCCGGGCAATCACAAGCGGCAAATTGAAGGATTTATGAAAAGACTCGGCAAGACGGTCGGCGGCAATCTTGGTAGCGCTGTACGGCGACTGCCCCTGCATAGGATGATTCTCATCAATCGGGACGTAACGGGCCGTGCCGTAAACTTCCGAAGTGGAAGTAACAATTAATTTTTTAATATTAAACTTTCTGGCGGCCTGCAGTACGTTCAGGGTTCCCTTGATATTCGTGTCAACATAAGAATCAGGAGAATGGTAGGAAAAGGGGATCGCGATAAGAGCGGCCAGATGGAAAACAACATCGCAGCCCTTCATTGCTGTTTCAACACCGTGCGGGTCGCGGATATCACCTGAAAATATCTGAATTCGTTTGATTTTTTCCTCAGGGAGCGTATCAAGCCAGCCCCAGGAGTTAAAAGAATTATAATAAACAAAGGCTTTTATATCACATCCCTGATCAAGCAGGAACTCAACCAGATGGCTGCCGATAAAACCATCCGCCCCGGTTAGCAGTATTTTCTTCCCGATATTATTCATTTAAATTTTCCTCCATAGAATTTGCAGCACATATATAATCTAACAATCTCTTTTTTTAATCTTCTTTGATTACTGTGTCGTCGAGTGCTGCCTGAATTGGATCGGAACGCCACTTATGCCCGGTCTGTACAAAACGTTCCCCCTTTAACAGGAAGCGTCCCGCTCGCCGGGCCAGGCGGACAAGGTGTCGCGGCATTCCGGCAAAATCATAACGGAATATATAGTACAATGCCTGCAGTCCCCGTCCCATTTTCGACTTAGTTCTGTCGATGGCGAAACCGTTGTTTTTCAGTGCGATCCGAATAAACGCCTCCTTACGCTTTTTCGCCGGAAAATCCGGCGTGTCAAACGCTACCATCCCGTGGCTGTTGGCCTCATCATATTTGAGCAGCTGCCGTCCGTGTTTATTTGCCCAGTTGAAAGCCTCAGTGCCTGGAAACGGCACCAGGATCTGCCACATGGATCCATCCACTCCCAGTTCTGAGGAAAGCTCGTATGAGCGCATGGTCCGCTCATAAGTGTCCCCCGGCAATCCTATAATGTGAAAGGCGTTTACAAGGATATTATTTTTTTTGAAAAGCCGCACGGCATTGCGGATATCATCCAGGGTTTCTCCTTTATTAATTGAAGCGAAAACCTCGGGAACCATACTCTCCACCCCTAAAAATACTCGTGTGCATCCTGATTTTTTCATTTTGCCAACCAGCGAATCAGAGACTAAATCGGCGCGAATACCGTTGGAACACGCCCAGGGCCAATTCATTTTCTCCGCCACTAAGCGATCACAGAAATCCTCGGCCCGGGCTTTATTCAAAGTGAAGCAGTCATCTATAATATTGAATGAACGAAATTTGTATTTCTTTTGAGCGTATTTTAATTCCGCAATAAGATGATCAACCTTGCGTGCGCGCCAGCGACGCCCCCCGGCTAAAACGGGCGACAGACAAAATATACAATTATACGGACACCCGCGGCTGGTGAGCAATGGATATGCATCCATCTCCTCAACACCAAAAGCCGAGTAATCCGGAAAGGGAAGTAAATCCAAATCCCTGATAATCTCCACTGGCGGCGTCTCGCGAATACCATCCTTATCGCGATAAATGATCCCGTTAATCGAAGACAGTTCCCTCCTGCCGGCCAGATGATCCAGCAAGGCAAGAAGCGTACGCTCGCCCTCGCCAACCGCCAGATAGTCAATTTCAGGATGTTTATTGAGCAAATTTTCCTTTTCCACCGTTATGTGAGCGCCACCCCAGACAATAGCTCCCTTGAAATACCCGCGCATTGACTGCATCATCCGGGTTGCCCCTTTATAGGATAAGGTCAGTACAGAAAATCCCACCAGGTCGGGTTTAAAGCGCATCACTGTATCCTGCAGCCATTTCTCCGGATTTTTCTTGCGGTAGTTATTAAAATTAAGTACAACTACACTGTGTCCCTGCTCTTTCAAGGCAGCCGCCAGGTAAGCAAGCCCGATATTGATTCCCATCAGGTTGCCCGGCGACTCAATAAGCAGTACCCGTTTTCCTTGAATTTTCTCTTTTTTGCTTGAATTCAATTCACGATGCCTGCAATCAGGGGATGTTTCAGTATAATATTCTTTATTCTGCTGCTCCAGGTTTGACATATTATTTTGCTCCCTTTTGTTTACTTTATATTACTCTTTATTTCAGAAAAATCAACGAAAAACTATCCGGCTCCACAAGAGAGCTTTATCAATATACCCGATCCGGGCTGCAGGAACTTTCATTGCCGTTTCAACGGCGCCGCAGAGATTTACGGCAAAAGTTTCAGGCGTCCAGTTGCTGATAATGCCGCGGCTCGCCTCTCCCATCTCGCCTGGATTGCATCTGTCACCTGAAATAAAAGACATATGTTGTGAAAGCTCTTCAATGTTATCAGGATCAAAAGTAAATCCATTGCTGCCGTTTTTCACAAGATCAGGCGCGCACCCGCATCGGGAAGATACAATAAGCGGCAAACCGGACGCCATTGCCTCGTTTACGACAAGCCCCCATTGCTCACTGGTGCTGGCCAGAATAAATGCTCCGGCCAATCCATAATATACCGGCAGTTCCGGATATTGTTTAAAGCCGGGCAATATGAGCTTATCAACCAGTCCCAGTTCTCTTCGCAGACTCACAATTTCAGGTTTGAGCGGCCCGTCGCCAAGCAGAACCATATTCCAGGGATTTTGGGCATTACGCAGATAATCCGCGTATGCCCGCAGGACAACAAAAATGTTTTTTTTCTGAACGAATCTGCTTGAAGAAAGGAAATAACGATCCGGCAGGGAAAACTTTTTCCTTAGAGAAGCTGAATTTTGCCGGGCTGATTCCGCTCCTTCAGCAAAATAGTCGTTGTCTACAACATCACAACCTGAAAAAATCCTGTCTTCCGGTATACCCAGAGATTTTAAATAGGCGGCATGGGGTGTTCCGCCGGCAAACCCGGCGGAATTCAAACGCACTATTCTCCCCTTGAGCATTTCCCTCCACCATACACGCCGTTCATCTTTTTCCTGGCTTTCAGACATCAGCACGGTCGGGGTTTTCGTCTCAAGACACCAGCATAACGCAGTCAATGAAGCCGGCGCGTCCCAACCTGAAACTACCACCACCCGGGGACGAAGCTTGTCAAGAACGCTTCTCACCCTTTTCATAACCAGCCTGCCGGGCTGCAAATTCATTGGCTTATCCTCGAACAAAGTAATCTTCGGACATCCGCCGTCATCATCAAAGGGCTTCCAGCCATTTGTCTGGTCCAATGACGAAAACTCAATCGCGGTTATTGCAAGAAGCCGGTTGGCCGCATTAAAACGCGCGTAATGATACGGCCCCAGCGAATCACATAGAAGCGCTGTTTTAATACCTTTCAAACCCTTTTCAGACATTATTTCCCTCCCGCAAGCAATAACTCCATATCCCGCGCAATATTCCCGGCGTTAAAAAGTAGTGCCAGCCTGTCCCGGCAAGCCAGGGCGGTTTCCCCTGCCGCGGCCTTGTTTTGAATAAAATAAACCGTCTTCTCCGCAAGAACATCAAGGTCATGAGTAGAAATCAAAAAACCGTAATCATCCTTGTTTACAATTTCCTTCAAGCCACCATGTTGTACTGACGCGACCAGCGGAACACCGTAACTTAGGGCTTCCAAAGGAGACAAGCCCATCGCGTCAAAGTCGGAATTGAACAGCATTACATCAAGGCTGTGGTAAAAATCAGTCAAATCCTTCCGCCATCCCAGCCATCTCACCCGTTCGGCTATATTTAATTTTTCCGCAAGCGCTTTCAGTTTTAATTGTTCCTCTCCTTCTCCGGCGATAAGGAACAACGCGTCCGGTATCTTCCGCAGAACTTTCTGCGCCACACGAAGAAAAATATCAAATCGTTTTCGCGGAATCAACCACCCCGCGTTACCGATTACCGGCACATCACAAGGCAACCCGAGAACACTGCGGGCGCGATCCTGATCCTCAGACGAAAGTAATTCAGGTATAAAAAACGGATCGTGAACGGTGCGCGATAACAACTTCAGCGGCGGATAGAGCATTTCCGCTTCAACACGTATAAAATCGGAAGGGAAAGTTACAGCATTGAATTTACGGCAGACAACTCGATAGAGAAGTCTCCACTGCCAGGGAAGTTTAACTCCCGTATGGTGAAAATGGACAGCAAGCACTCTTCTCCCGCGACACATTCCCCCCAGCGCCAGCATTGCAAACAGGTTATGGCCGGTCATCAACAAGGCATCCGCCCGGATGGAACGTAATGTACGCCGCAGCAGAAAAAAACTCCGCCAGCCGCCCCTGCCGCTGTATGGAAGTCCTTTAACAGGTATATCATGCTCCGCCAATAAGGGCCCCAGGGTTCCAACCGGATGCAGAGAAACAACTTCACAGGAATGGCCGCGTTTTTTTAATTCAATCATCAGCCGCAGCGTGGACTGTTCAGTTCCGCCAAGTTCTGTGCCCTGCATAAGAATAACTATTTTCATAATTTAACTTCAATTGACCCTTCTGTTATGGGAACCAACTATAATGGAATATATTTTTCTGAAAATATTCTGTACTGAATGAGGGAGAAGAGCAATTGCCGGGCCGGCATAATTTTTTAATTTAATAAGCGCTTCATACGCTCTCCTTTTTTCCCATATATTCTTTTTTTTGCTGTATTTAAATACATTCGGCATAATTGTCCAGATATTACAATCCTTACATTCCGCAAACGGAAGCTGTCCGGCCTCCGCTCTCCGGCGCGCTTTTTTTATTGCGTCATCATTGAAGACCTGAAGTAACTCTTTATTTAAAACATTGCCGATATTAAGCGATGAACCCTTACGATAACAGTCATTGCCTATCGTGCATGGATAAACAAAGCCTTCAATATCAATGTAAACAATGGAGTACATACTCCAGCACGGGTAGCGTTTTTTGACACTTTTAACGGCATCAAGCGATTGGCTGTTTTCCTGAACCGAGGGTTTATTGTAAATTGGCTGGAGATGAAAAATAACCGTTGAGTCATTTGCCGTGTCCGGGAAAAAACTTTTCATTTTTTCCAAATCCCGCTTCCCCATGCCGGATTCCGTAAACAATTGAATTCTTACCAGGGCCCTGCTTCCTTTTTCCTTTTTTAACTTAAGAAAATTCCTGACATTCCGGATAACTTCATCAAGTCTATCCTTTCCCATCATTTCAGTATAAGTTTCCCGGTCAACAAAATTAACGGAAAATGTAAAGTAGTTGACGGCCGATTCGAGCAATACTGCTGATATTGCTTCAGTAAGCGATACTCCGTTCGAAGTCAGTTCAACATTCCTGAATAAATGTGAATAAGCGGAAATAGTTTTAAGGTGCCGGGCCAAATTCCGGGTCAGGGCAGGTTCACCCAGCCCGACTAAAACCAGCGTATCCAGTTTATCACGACTGCTGTACGCGACTTCAATATCAGTGAGTATTTTTTTTAATAACTCATCCGGCATGTCGTTTACCATCATTCCTGCTTTTTCAAGCCGCTCCCGGTCGCAAAATACACAGGCTAAATTACACTGGTTGGTAAGTTCCAGACATATTCTGCCTGGTTTAACAAGTGGATTGTTTTTAAAACACATAATGATATCTGTCCTGTTATTTAACCGCGTTAGTTTTCGCAAAAAAATCCATTAACTGCCGGGCACGGCTTGTCACATCATGGCCGTCCGCCCAAACCCGTTTTCTGCCGGCCTCGGCGATACGTTCAATTTCACCAGGATGCTCCATCAGCCACAGGGCCTTTTCAACAAGTTCCTCCCTGCTCGAAAAGAAAACAGCCTCTTCCCCTTCGATGAACATTTTTTTCAGGTCATCAGTCCGCTCACACATAAGCAGTCGGCCGCATGCCGGTATTTCGAAACAACGACGGGTATAAGTGTCGCGGTTTAATTTGGATAAAAATGACAAACAAATCTTTGCTCCGCAAAGCGCTTTTACATAATCTCCGCCGTGAACCGGCAGCACATTTCCAAAATAGGATGTTAAATCACCCAGTACTTTCTTTGTCCAGTATCCTCCGCCGAATAAACGCACATGTAATCCCGCTTTAACCAAAGCCCGTAAATACTCTTCCCTGCCGTCAGGTTCATAATGCCCCGCGAATACTGCATCACAAGCAAATTTTTCTTTGTCCAGTGCGGAAAGAGCAACAGGATGATGCTGATCAGGAACAAAATATGACCGCAATAAATGTACATTTTTGGCGCCACAGGAAACGGCTTCCTGAATATTTATCGCCCGGTACACAAAATTTATATCACAATTTTTAAGACATTTCAGATACCATCTCCAGAGAAAGTGATGATGCCAGGGCTTATTGGTATGCGTTAACGGACTAAATGGATCATCATTACAGTATGAGCCAATCTTCACATTCCCCGTCTTGATCAATCTCAAGGTTCGCGGCAGTATCTGGGTGCCGTTCCAGACAAAAACAATATCCGGTTTACTGTCGCGTACTTTTTGCAGAAAAACTTTGTTTAATTTCCATAAAGCCGGCCCCGGGAAAGACAAGGCCATTTGACAATTACCCCATCTGCCTTGAAGAAACTTCTGATAATCAAACTCTATCACCTCATGACCCAATTTCGTCAAGGCATCCGCTAAAGCTTTTTCGCCATGATGCCAATTGAAATTTCCAGCAAAGAATATCTTCATTTTTCGCTCATCCTTTTCATTCAGCCTAAGTCCAAAGCAATCCAATGCGGAGGCGTCCAATCATCCCCCCAGGGTGATATTCCTTGGGGAAATACTGTCGTCTTGCCTTCACGGTCGCCGAGCCAGGCGGCCCACCAGCTGAATGTACTATGGCCGATAACAGCGTGATTACACATATACATCAGATAGAAATCAGCCAGGCTCGGTAAATTTCCCCGCGAAGCCGGCAAATCAACATAAACTATTTTTCCAGTCGGCAAAGAAATCATTTTCTTCGCGGCGGCGGGATCATCAGAAAATACAAAAAACACAATATCAGGATATTTCTTTAAGACTGTATTAACGGCATTGCGGTAATATTCGTCAAGATTATGATTAATAGTTTTTTCTTCATTATAGGAACGCCAGTGAATGAAACACGAACGGCACGATTGTATCTTGGACAGCATTTTGAGCGCCGCCGGATGCGTTGGCGCGGACGGTTTCAATTCCTGCCTGAGTTCTTTTTCCATACCCGCATAATACCGGCAGGATGCCCAGTATCCCGAAAAGTATGGATTTCCGGCATAGCGCGCGCGGTGGATTTCCGGCTGGTAACGCGGAGGAGTTCCCTCCTCCACTACTAATTTCAGTGAAACCGGCAATAACCGGCTGCAGACAGTTTGCAATTTTAAGACGCATTTAAAAAATAAACGCTTGAATTTGCTTTCCAGGCGGAATGAATGACAACTCGCGCGAAGGCCGGGAAACTGGTCAAGCATATACTCTCTTTGATAAAGGTCGTTCCAAAATCCGGATTCCACATCTAATTTGAGTTCCGCATTGTTTTGGGCCGCCACAGCCCTGCCGAACGCATAGCAATGCATTTGATTCCCTAATCCGCCGACGATACGCACCGTTAATGTTTTCATAATCCAGCACTTTTCCTGATAAAACGATAATTGCTTTTTATATGAACCGTATTGCCGTCAATTTCCGCGTTATTCGCCGCGAAATATGCCAACAGCTCCTTGTTTACCGGTTCTTCCGCTGTTTCCGCGTTAAATGACAGAAACATTTCCCCGCCCGGATTCAAGTTGTTGTCGTGTAAGCTGTTTAAAAAATATTCCCATTCTCTTATATGCCATACGTCCTGTTGTCCATGCCGGTTAAAGCAAATCATAAACGCGCTGATTAAGTCGTATTTACGATGAACATCTATTTTTTCAAACGAATCTATGTATTGAACATACCTTTTAATCTCAAGTTCCTTGATTATTTCATTGTACATTTCATTATCCGGCACGTCCAGAGCCTCGGCTTCATATCCGTAAAAATTACAGATAAAGGGGAAATAGCCGGCTCCGGTTCCAATATCCAATATTTTTATTTTTTTATGTTTTTTATGAAGGCCGAGAACGTAAAACCGGCGCAATGTTTCAAACAGCCAATAGTTTATTTCCAAATATTTCTGATACGAAATGGACGGATTTTCGATTTTATATTTATCCCGGATAAGAGAAAGTTTTCCCCGGATATTTTTCTTAATCACAAAATAATTTTTCAGAAAGGGAAATAAACTGCATATACCGCAATTCGGTATCAGGGATATAATGCATTTCAAATAAGAAAACAGACAATTTTTATATAAGTTGATTTGTTTATTCACTGGCTTTCCTGCTTTCTATCGCTGAATAAAGAACGCGCTCGTGCCCGTCTGCCATACTATCCAGAGTAAAATTATTTTCCACGCGGCGTCTTGCATTAAGTGACAGCATAAGGCTTCCCGGCTCATCCTGCAAAAGCTCAACTGTTTTTTGCGCGACTGCCTGAATATCTCCAAAGGGGACAAGATGCCCCGTTTCCCCGTTAAGTACAACATCACGGGTTCCGCGAACATCAAATCCCACTACCGGCAACCCCAAAGCCATTGCCTCGAGTACAACCATAGGCAATCCTTCACTCTCGCTCAAGTGCCAGAATACATGAGCTTTGGACATGAGTTCAAACGCGTCTTTCCGGTGTCCCGTAATCTCAATTTTACCTTCCAGTTTCATTTCTTTCACCAGGTCTTCCAGCACCGGACGATATGAGCCTTCCCCCACAATCATTAACCGGGCATCCGGAATACGTTTTAACATTATGCCAAGCGCTCTTATGCCCCGGAACTGCCCCTTGTTAAAACTTAAGGTGCCAAGCATCATAATTGTCGGGACACCGTCGGGAATCGCCCGGCGGGGCTCAAAACCGGACAAGTCAATCCCATTCGGCACACAGTGAAAACGCGACCGGGATATCCCGCCGAAATGAGCGGAACCGGCATCAGCCATGGGCTGAGCGGGTACAATAAAATCCGCGTTCAGACGATATTGTGCCAGGCGGTCAAGCATTTTCATTCCCCAGTCCTTATAAGACCCCCTCCGGGTAATAGCCCCATAGCCCTGCAGAACGTGAATGTACGGAATTTTCAGATTTGCCCACGCGGCCACCCAGGCAACTGTCGGAGTGTGAATCTCTATTATATCCGGCCGATAACTTTCAACCATTCGCTTAAGAAGAACCGCCGCTCCCGGAACAGACCGGGGCCAGCGGTAATCCGCTTCAGAAATCAGAAAATGGCGCGGTACTGAAAGATAACGTTTCTCCCGGTACTCATCCACATCCAGCCAGGAAACGACTTCAACATCATGGCCTTTCGCACGCAAATCCATCGCGATTTCCAGAAGCACACGTTCTGCCCCGCCCCGGCGGAGTGAATGGACAAAAAATAATATACGCATAGATTTAATTCACCCGTAAAATAGTTAAAACCATGAGAAATAAATGAATCATATTTTAATCTTGAAAAGCTTTATTTTTACCATAGATCCAGCCGTCCTTGTAATCAATGCCGGTTGATCTGGTATATATTTCAAAGTTGTTCGCACGCAGAAATTCCATAAGGGCCCGGCTCGTAAAGAGCGCTTCATTCCCGGTTCTTTTCCCCAGGAAATCATGTGACGAAATCGCGATGTGTTTAACTTTTTTAATCGCTTTGAAAGCCTGGATCATCAGCGTCTCAGCCCCTTCAATATTAATTTTCATGTAATCTATCGACTCTATTTTATTGTCGCTGATGTAGTCATCCAGGCTTAGGCTTTTCACCATACAACCGCCTTCCTGCCCGCCATTTTTCATTATAACATTTTCAATATGATTTCCAATCTTATCACTTATGCCGACCATTCCATTCTCATTTGATATGGCACAATTATGGGCCGTTACATTTCTCAAATTATTATACTTTATACACAATTCCAGAGCTTTACAGGTTTTCGGGGAAGCTTCAATGGAGAAAATTCTGCCTCCTTGTCCAACCAGGCCTGACATGACTCGGGTCTCGGTTCCGATCCCGGCGCCGATATCAACACATACATCCCCGTTTTTTGGGGTATAGGAATTAAAATAAACATCTTCGCATAAGGCTTCCACAGCTGAATTTTTGAGCCGGTAATTCGGCGACAAGTCAACAAAAAATATTCCACTCTGCTTTTGGAGCCAATATTCATTGTCAATTAATTTAAACTCAAGTTTTGCAGTTCAAATTTGAGCGAAAAACGAACGATCAAACATTGAAAAACAACCATTAACATGCTATATTTCAATAGCTTATAGTAAATTG
>VAOY01032337.1_pt1 | contig 17102 bp, 12 predicted proteins | sample 3393881 | NCBI WGS metagenome assembly VAOY01 (sample SAMN08290430, study PRJNA428436) | hydrothermal vent metagenome | isolation source: Deep-sea hydrothermal vent chimney | place: Indian Ocean: Southwest Indian Ridge
AAAAATGTAGCTCAAGCGTCTCGCTTGAGTATCTTCACAACCGAGACGGTTGTGCTACATTAATTTGTGAAAAAATACGAAGTTGTAAATTTTACAGTGTATGAGGCGCATACCCGAAGGTATGTAACGAATCGACAAACACAAAGGCATTCGGGCGAATTGCGGAGATGTAAAGGTTATTTTTGAACGGCTCCTTAGCAACAGAAAAATAAAAATTAAAACAGAGCAGGGTATTTATCATCATGAAACAGACACTTGAGCATTTACCGGAATTAAAAAGAGATGAGTTGGAGCGTATAGCCTCAGTTATTCGCGCCAGGTGCAATGACGTGGAGATGATTATCCTTTTCGGCTCGTACGCGCGCGGGAACTATAAGGTCGAAGCCGATCTCAAACCCGACCGTAGGTCCGGGCACGTGTCGGATTATGATATTCTGGCCGTCAGCAGGCAAAAAAAGACCATTGATGATATCAAGCTCTGGGATGAAATAACTAAAGCATGTAATGCTCTGAAACTAAGTGCTCATCCAAGAATCATCGCTCACGATATTCAGGAATTGAATATCCAGCTTGCTGAAGGACAATATTTTTTTTCCGATATTAAGAAAGAAGGCCGTATACTTTTTGATTCCGGTAAACTTGAACTTGCGGATGAACGCGATTTGACACGTGAAGAAAAACAACGCATTGCTCAGGACCATTTTGAATATTGGTTTAAAAGCGCGAAAAGTTTCTATAATGGTTATTTGGATGCGATGAAACGCGAAGATTATAATAAAGCAGCTTTCGACCTGCATCAGGCAGCAGAACATTCTTATAAAACAGTTCTTCTCGTATTCATTAACTACATCCCCAATGAACATTTGCTTGCTTTACTAAGTGACATTGCCGAGGAGGAAAACAGCTCTTTTGCTAACATTTTCCCTCGTGAAACAGAAGAAGAAAAAGACCGTTTTAAGCTATTGGACGATGCTTATATTGGCGCCCGCTATGATCCGAAGTATCGAATATCGAAAGAGGATTTGGAAATTCTTGCGGTTTATGTAAAGAAATTACTCGATCTTACCGGGAAAGTTTGTAAACGGAAAATCAAAAGTTTTACGAAATGAACAGCAAGTGTTCTGAAAAAAATATTATTGTTTTTTCAGCTTGTTTGATAATGTAGCTCACTTTGCGGAGGCTGAGACTGAGCAGAGCGAAAGTCAACCGTCCCGCTTGAGGATATTCACAAGCGGGACGCTTATGCTGCATTGATTAAAATACACTTTTCTGAATAGAATATTATTTAACGGTAACACCGGAAACAGAGGGAAAAAAGATGCCGAAAATTTATTTTTTTGATATGGATCACACTTTAATTGATAATGACTGCGATGTTTCGTGGAAAAGTTTTGTCGTCGAACAAAAACTCGCTCCGTCGGGCGCCTTGGAGCGTGCCGGGTTTTATTATTACCAATACGTGGACGGCAAACTGGATATAACTGACTTTATGGATTTCCAACTAAAAGAGTTTGTCGGCAAAACCGAGGCTGAAATGGAAAAACTCGTGCGCTTGCATTTTGAAACATGGGTAAAAAAGACTATTTACGCCGATGCAGTGACCGAAGTCAAACGCATTCAGGCTTTAGGTGTGCCGACCGTTCTATTGAGCGCGACGAATCGCCCGATCGCGCGGCCGGTTGCGGAATACTTTGCTTTTGACGCGTGCCTGGCCACCGAATTAGAGATAAAAGACGGTTATTATACCGGCAAACTCGCGGGTGAATACGCTTTAGGCGCCGGCAAAATCGGCATGGCGCGGGAGTATTGCGAAATGCACAACTTAAGCTTGGCTGACGCGGCTTATTACGGCGACAGCGTCAATGATTTCCCGATTCTGGAAGCGGTGGGTTTCCCCGTCGCCGCCAATCCGTGTCAGGAATTAGAAGCCGGGGCGCTCGAACACAACTGGCCGATAATACGCTTTAAATAAAATTTAATCCCTCCGGGATATTCATTTTCCTGAATGATAAAGCATTCACCAAAAAATCCGGCACATTAACTTTTTATTTATTCTTAATTCTGGCTACTATTTTTTGTTTTTTTCAGCATCGCGTCCATCGCTGAAACAAATTTTTCGGGCGTGAAATTTTTCGCGACAAATTCATAGCCGGCCTCACCCATTTTCGCGGCTAATTCCGGTTCGCCTAAAAGATATTCCAGCTCAACATATAAAGCAGTAACATCTTTTGAAGGTACAGATGTACCGTTTTCGTCGTTATGCAGCCATTCTGAAACCCCGCCGACGTCAAAAGCTATCACCGGCACTTTGTGCGCGAAAGCCTCAATCCCCGTCAAACCGAAAGGTTCCTGCCAGCGCGAAGGAAAAACCGCAATATCCGCTTTTTGCCAGAATCGTGAAACATCACTCTGCCAGCCGGTAAATTCAAGCTTGTCCGCAATCCCCAGCTTTACAGCTGAATTCTGCAGAAAGTCCATATCTTTGCCATCGCCAACGATCAGGGCGTGATATTCTTTACTGAGCCGCGCCAAAGCGCACAGCATTAAATCAACTCCCTTCCCGCGAATCAACTGGCCGGCAAACATAATTACGGGGGGCTTGGAAAAAGCTTTTCTTCGACTTTGTTTCGCCGGCAGCTGCTGTACCGGATAAATTTTAAAAATAGCTTTTTTATCGAAATTGTTCAGCAGCAGATTGCTTCGCATAAATTCCGACAAGACCATAAAGCTGCGGCATTTGCGGATTTCATTGAGCAACGCAGCAAAATTGAACATTTTCCCCCGTCCCATATTACAGATGCCGCAATACAAGAGGTTTGACGGCAAAGGACAATTAATTCGTCCGAGCGGGAAATATTTGTGGCGCCGCAGACAATAATAATCATGGTCGGATACACATACGGAAGTGTTAAACGCCAGACGCAGCTTGGAAACCAGCTGCGCGCTGCTCACTTTGTAAATGACCACCAGGTCAAAATCTTCTTCCGCGCTTACTTTATCAATTTCCTCCGTCTGGAAAGACTTGTCAAAAAGCGCCAGAAAAGATTTTGCGTCCAGGGCTTTTTCAGCGAACATCATACTGACGCTCCAGCCGGCGTCTTTCAGGGCTTTCGCGCTGTCGTAGATATAACGTTCAACCCCGCCAAAAAAACCGGCCTTTTCCGAAACATATAAAATTCGTTTAATATTTTGTTTTTTACTGTTCATGTCCGCCCTTCCCCGCCGCCAGATAATCGCGCCGCCCTTTCCAGACTGAAAAACGCTGCACAGTACGGTACACCAGGGCAGCCGGCAAAACCAATATTTTTCCGCCTTTTAATAAATAGATAATATCCCGGCATATCTCCGCCAGGCAAGGCAAAACGAAGCCGCGCCAGAAAGTCTTTTTTACTGCGTAGATCTGCCCTTCAGCAATTCCTTCATTGTAAAAACGTTTTTTCAGTTCCTGCAAACTGTAATTATGGGAATGTTCGACTTTCGCGTCCGGAACGTAAAAAGGCTTGTAATTCAACTTTTTCATCCGCCATGCCCAATCCACATCTTCGGAATACTGCAAATCCTCCCGGAATGGATGCTCCTGTAAAATTTTCCGGAAAGCACCGGAACTGGCTAATGAGAAAAAGTTCTCCCAGGCGGCGATGCTGCCGTCGCCAAAGGCGCGCATATTATCTTTGCGCACCAGGGCGAAAGCATCAGGCCGGGCTGATTGTGCGCAAAAGACGCCGGAAATTTTGTCCGCGCCCGGTGAGAGCAGTGGTTTAATCAGCTTTTCGAGCCAGTTTTCATTTTCGGGAATACAGTCGGAATTATTAAAAACAATGATTTCGCCTTCGGCTTTATTAACCGCGTCATTGAGCACTTTTCCGGGAACATAGCTTTCCGGTTTTATGCGCCATGATTTATCGGGATTAATTTCCCGGATAATTTCCCAGGTACCGTCTTCCGAACCGGAATCAATATTCAATATTTCAAAATCGCTGAATTTTTGTTCCAGAATCTTCTCAAAAGTCCTCTCGATATAAAGTATATCATTTTTCGAGCGCATCACAATAGTAACTAAAGGCATTAAACTTATCCCTCCCGCATAATAACGAAACTCGTTTCGTTCAAATCTCCATAACGAGTGCATTCAATTTTACCGGCAATGGACTTAATGATCGCCATACCACGCCCGGCCGTCGCTAATTTATTATTGTCATCCCAAATTTTTTCATCAATAACAACCGGATTTGTATTAAATGTCCAGGGCTTGCCTTTATCCCAGATTGTCAATACAATTTCACCTTTATTAATTAGCAGGTCAACCAGAATTTTCGGCCGCTCCTGCTGGAGCCTCTCCAAGCCGTGCATAATTATATTATTTAAAAATTCGTTCAGCAATAACTCCGCCTGCACCGCTAATCTTTCATCATTAGTATTCTTTACAATAAAACGTTCAAATTCCATTCCCAGCAAATCGGCATGCTGAATACTCGGTATAGTGGTGAGCTGTAAATGTTTTTTCTCGTTTTTCAGGCATTGCTGCTTTTTTATCATGATCATACAAATATCATCTTCAATGGTGGTGTATCCGGTCTCCGGTACAGCTTGACAAACATGATAGGATACCAAAGGCGGCATCGTCCTAGTCGCGAAATCTTCAAGTAACAATCTTAAATTTTCAACACCCAGAGTTTTGCCTCTTTCATTGCTGATCTCAACAATTCCATCCGTAACCCCGAAAAAAATACTGTCATCATTGAAATCAAGCTCCACCGCTTCGCTTTCACAATTGAACCCGTAATCTTTAACCCAGCCGACCGGAATCGCGCCTCTGTTTCCGGAATTTAATAATTGTGTTTTTCCGGATTTGGCATCATGCATGAAGAAACTGAGGTGCCCCGCACTGATAAATTGTAATTTATTTGCATTAAAATCAAACAGTGCCGCTATACAGGTCATATAATTTTCCCCCTGCATATCCACACAGAAAAAGCTGTTCAGGCGATTCAAAATATCATCAATCCTGATATCATCCCCGGCAGCCATAATAATCGTTTTGAGCAAGGCCTGGATGGCGCTCATATACAGGGCGGCTTGAATACCATGCCCGGCAATATCCCCCAGAATAATAAAATAACGCCCGGGACTGATTTTAATGGCCTCGAAAATATCACCGCTGACTTTGTAAACAGGCCGGTAAAGTGATGACATTATGAAACTATCCTCGATTATGACCCAATCCGGCAAAAGCAAGTGCTGCACTTCTGAAGCCAAATTGAGATTTTCCTCCAGAACATTATAATATTTCCGGGTTTGATCTTCGGAACGATGAGTTTTGACTACGGTTTTGAGCATTTTGAGCAAGCGGGGCAGTTCGAAAGGTTTTTTCATGTAATAAGTGGCTTGATCGCTGGCAATCTTCTCAAGCAGATCGCTGTAAGCAGTATCAACAATCGCGGTAAGATAAATTATCGGCAAATATGGATTATGTTTTCGAATCAGCTTGCGGAGTTCAAAACCATCCTTACCGGGCATCACTATATCAAGCAGTACAACATCGTAATTATTTTTTTTGGTTAATTCAATTGCTTTTTCGCCAACATTACAGCAATCCACATTAATGCCTTCATTTTTCAGAGCTTCCTCTAACAGCAGAAGGTTGGTCATCTCACTGTCTACCGCCAAAAGATTTATGTCTTTACAATGAAGTTTCAAAATCACTATCCCGCAAACCAAGTAAGCGGCCCTGCTTAAATATTTATATTCAGTTCGATACCTTAAACATTTTTGCAAAAAGACTGCATGTCATTTAAATGCCGCCAGAGCTGAGTCAACATCCTCGAAAATATCAAAAATCTTATATGCGCGCGTGATTTCAAAAACCATTTTAGTTTTGTTCTGCAAACAGGCTATTTTTACGTCGCCGTCATTATCAGTTGCGGTTTTGAGACAGGCCACAACGCCCCCGAGTCCGGTACTGTCAAGGTATTCCAGAGACGCCAAATCGAAAACAAAACTATTCTCTTCAGGACAAAATTCCTGAAATTTATTTTGCAGCAAATGCACATTCACCGCATTGAGCCGCCCGGATATCTCAATAACAACAATGTCATTTTTTTTGTACGATTTCAATTTCATTATAAATAAACTCTTACTTTTTTGTCAATCCAGTATTATTAGATGAACTATACTATAAGATACGGCAAAAACAATCGCCAAACTAAGATAAATTCATTTCTATGGAAATTTGTAAGCCGACTGCACCGGTTTGGCGTTATTTGTTGAGGGGCGCTTCGCCCCTCAAACTCCCCCCGCGCCTTATGCAGGCGGCAGCAGGCGCAGGCGCCTGCACCATGTTTTTTTGCTTTTTCCGCTCGTGCTCCGCCCACTTGAATAAGCAAAAGATATGCGCGGGATTTGCGGCCGCTTCACTACATTAAAATGTCAAATGTATTGGTATTTTTAGTAATTGAGGTTATTGTTTTCATTAAAATAAAAAAATACAGGAGATTTTTTATGAAATTACATTTTCATAAAGCTTTAATTATATTGGCATTTCTCATAGTTGGACAACCCGTCCTGCCGGCCGGCGGCAAACTGAAAACGAAGCAGAGCCAGACAGTTCCCAAATCTTTTATTAGCCGCCCCAAAGTAATGACGGCAATAAGAAAGGTGAATCGGGAAAAATATCCGGATGCCGACAGCGTGTTAGTACGGGACGTGCAGAAAATTACTTATCAAGCGGACGGCACTTCACTTGAATTTGATGAATTCTACCAGAAAATCCTTACTGAAAAAGGCAAACGCGGCGCGGGCGTATTCAGTGAATATTTCAACCGCGCATACGGAAAAGTCAAAATATGGGCTATTGAGATAATAAAACCGAATGGCAAAGTCATAAAAATCGATATCGCCAAAAATTCAAAAGTAATGATTAGTCCCGGACAAATGGGAAGCAATATTTACAATCCCAACGCTAAAATTTTAAGCGTAACCGTTCCGGGCGTGGAAATCGGCGATACAATGTATTATTTTGTACAGCGCAGTCTCACTGCGCCGCGCATGAAAAACATTTGGACCGATATGTATGTGCTGCAGACGACAACTCCGGTGGTATATTACAATATAGTGGTCAACGGCCCCAAAAACAGGCCGCTGAAAAAATATCTCGTCAAAGACCCGGTTAAAGATTCAGTTTCATTCAGTAAAAAAGAAGTCGGCGACAGAATCATTTACGATTGGACCTTCCGCAATCTGCCGCGTATTTTCCCTGAGCCAAAAATGCCGGCTTATTATATGTATACCCAGCGCCTGCTGCTCAGCACCGCGGCATCGTGGGCGGAAATCTCCAAATGGTACGACAAACTCTGTGCCCCGCACCTGACTAAAGTAAGCCCGGCAATGAAAGAGAAAGTCGCGGAATTAACCAAAGGACTCAACAGCGACCGGAAGAAAATCGAAGCTGTTTTCCATTTCGTCGCAAACAAAATCCGTTATATGGGACTTACCATTGAAACCACGGCACCCGGCTATGAACCGCACGATATTGACATGACTTTCAAAAACCGCTACGGCGTCTGCCGCGACAAAGCCGCCCTGCTCGCGGGAATGCTCCGCCTCGCCGGCATCAAAGCTTATCCCGTATTAATCATGAACGGCCCAAAGAAAGACAAAGAAGTCCCCAACAGCATATTTAACCACGCCATCACCGGCGCAGTCACGAAAAAAGGTGAAACTGTCCTGATGGACCCCACCGACGAAACCTCCAGGGATATACTGCCGGCGTACCTCTCGGACAAAAGTTATTTGCCGGCCATACCTTCCGGCAGTGATTTACTCACCTCGCCGGTCGTCCCGGCGGCCGCTAATCTGCTGCAGGCGGACACCACCGGCGAATTACTCAAGAACGGCAGCCTGACGGCAAGCACAAAACTCAAATTTAACGGAATCAACGACGGTATTTATCGCGGCGCGTTTTTACGCTGGAAGCCGGAACGCATCAAGCAGTTTTTCGCCGCGCGCCTGAAATCCCTGTTGCCCGGCGCTAAACTCACCAGCTTTAAAATCACTCCCGGAAATTTGCGTGATTTCAAAATTCCGCTCGCGGTTGAATTCAGTTTCAGCACAAACAGCCTGCTGATTCAAGGCAAAAACGCGATGCTCATGCAAATACCCCGGATTGGTTCTTCATTCAGCGCTGTAAACTGGATACTGGGCAGTACGGGTTTGAAAAAACGCAAATACCCCCTGTTGCTATCAGCTACCTGCGGCGTTGTTGAAAACTTTAATTATAAATTGCCGGTAGATTTCACTATCGCCAAATTTCCCGAATACAAAAAAATCACTTGGGACAAACTTAATTGGAAACGCGAAATTAAACTCAAAGATAATTATCTCGTCGGCAAATCCAAATATTTCATTAACGCGGTTGAATTTCTGCCCGAAGAATATATAAAACTGAAAAAGGATATTAAGACAATTCAATTTCAAAACCGCAAAATGCTTGTCGTGCAAAAGGATTTCGCGAAAGTAAAAGACCTGAAAAAATTGTTCCCGGCGGCTCAAGCCGTAATCGTCAGCCAAAAAAGTTTGATTAATATTAGAAATCAACACAGCTTCACCACCAGCACTAAGGTGAAAAAGAAAATATTAAGCTATGCCGGCGTCAAAAATAATTCAGAAATAAAATTCTATTATAACCCCGTATGGCAAAAAGTTTCCGTCAAATCCCTTGTCATCACCAACCCGGACGGCAAAAAGTTAAAACTGAACAAAACCGAAACCAATATCATGGATCAAGGCTGGGCCGGCAGCGCGCCGCGTTATCCCGCCGGTAAAATCATGGTAGTCGCCCTGCCCGGCGTTCAAGTCGGCAGCCTGATCGAATATGAGCTGGCCGTGGAAAATAATGAACAGCCTTTCATCAGCACTACTGCCCTTTTCCAAAGCAGCGACCCCGTTATCAGCAAACAAGTCATTCTGCAATACCCCGAAAAGATGAAATTGAAAATTTCAAAACCGACGGAATGCCTGCAAGTTTCCAGCAGCAGAAAAGATGGAAAGATTATTCAAAAATGGCAAAGCGCCAATGTCGCGGCGATTCCATCGGAAATAAGAACGCCTCCCGCATGGCTTTTTGCCCCGGCGCTTAGTTTTTCCACCGGGGACTGGCAGGATTATTCAAAAGAAGTGAGAACATATCTGGAAAGAGCCAGCAGCAAGCAAACGAAAACTGAAACCCTGGCAACTGAACTCGCTGCCGGTAAACTGCCGCTTGAGGCAATGCGGGCAATCCGTGATTATGTCGCCAAAAAAATACGCTCAGCCGGCCCCGGCCTGAGTTCGCTTCCGCTATCCTGCATTAGCAGCGCGGACAAAACTTTACTCGACGCCTACGGCAACTCCACCGACCGCGCGGTGCTGTTGTATACTATGCTTAAAAAAGCTGGTTTCAAAGCGGAATTCCTTGCTGTCGCGAACGCTCCCGCGCTGGCACAGACTCTGGCTGAACTTAATGCCCGCCCCGCCAATGATTTTGACACGGTACTGGTCAAAGTCGTCCACAAAGGGAAGAGTTATTTCTTCAATGACAGCAGCCAGTACGCTCAACTCGGCACTTGTGCCAACGAAGGCAATATCGCCTTGAATTTGACCAGCGCCAAGTTGGAAATCATCAAAGCGCAGGCAGCTATGGCCAACCGTCTTGACCTGGAATACAACTTAAAACTATTCAATGACGGCAGTACTTTAATTTCCTCCGCCGCCTCTTACTACGGGCGCTATTTCGAAAAAAACAATCGTTTATTCAGTGAAATTTCACCCGAAGAACATAAACGTTATTTCGAGAAAGCGGTATCGCGGCTCGCCCAGTCCGCCGTCCCGATAAGAAAATTAACCAGCAATTTCAAGGCTTATCCCGGCAAAGTAGATTATGCCGTGAAAATTCCTGATTACGTGGTAAAAGACGGTAAATATCTTTATTTCAAATTACCGGTTGATTATCTGAAAAACTTAATTTCAACGGGAAGCGAAAAACGCGTGAATCCGTATTTCCAAAGTGAATATAAACGCCTTAGAATAAAATATTCAGTCGAATTGCCCGGCAATCTCAAACAGATCGTCATTCAACCTGAAAATTGCTCCATCAAATTACCGCAGGACGGCGGTACAATAAAAATCAGCAGCAGAAAAGTTTCTCCGCGCAGGCTGGAAATTATTTGTACGGTCGATCTGAAACCACGCCTTGTTCCCGCAGATGAATACGGTTTCCTGATTAACGCGCAAGCCGCCCTGAATAAACCGGGACTGAGGACGATCATGTTCGTCGTTGAATGATTAATACCAATTTGCAATCTAAGAGTTAGTTACTAATAATATACTGCATTAACAGTTTTGCGGCTACATCTTTCTCGATTCTACAATGTAGCCACGGCTGTCTCTAGCCGTGTTTTTACTAACCTTTTGAATGCAAATTGGTATAAGACTGAACTTAAGCGGCTTCGCCGGGATTTTGAATATTCAACGTTAGATGTTGGACGTTCATTTTTTTATACCCGAAATAACAAATCCTATACAATCAGCTTACCATCGGCAGGAACAGGTAGAATACGGTGCCTCTGTTGATTTTGCTTTTCACCTGCACCCAGCCGTGATGGTTGGTTATTGCCCCGTAAACCATGGCCAGCCCCATGCCGGTGCCTTCGCCAATGGGCTTGGTGGTGAAAAAGGGGTCGAAAATATGTTTTATAGTGTCGTCGTCTATGCCGTAGCCATTGTCTTTTATACAGATGACATAATATGAATTTATGTCGGTGTCCGGGCTCGGCGGCAAAAGTTGTATTTTGCAATTGGAGGCCTTGTCGACCTTTATTCGTAATTTGCTTTCGCCTTTTACCTCTTTCATGGCGTCCATGGCGTTGAGCATCAGGTTGAGTATAACCTGCTGGAGCTGGACACTGTCGCCGCGGACAATCATTTTTTCAGATCGAAGGTCTAAATTCAGATCAAGCTGTTCCTTGCTTTGCGGCATAAAGAGATCAACGGATTTTTGCACCAGGGCATTTAAATCAACTTCTTTTTCCTGATATTTCCCCTTGCGGGCGAAGCCTAGAAGTTTACTGGTTAATTCGCCGGCCTGTTCAGATATTTCACCGATTTTTTCCAAATGCTTGTTCACCACTTCGTCTTTCGTTTCAAAAAGCATCCTGACCAGATCCAGATGTCCTAATATCGCGTGAATATAGTTGTTGAAGTCATGCGCGATACCGCCGGCAAGTTTTCCGATAGCTTCAAGGCGTTGAGAGTGGGCAAGCTGTTCCCCCAACCTGATTTTTTCCTGAGCCAGTTTGCTCTCCTCGGTAATGTCGCGCGCCAGAAGCAGAAGCATTATTTCATTTTCAAAATTCAACGCGGATAGAGCTATATTAAGATTCCGGCGCGTTTCAGGATCATCGCCGATAAAAGCGTTGAAGCGAATGACTTTAGCTTGTCCCTCGATGCCGAAGGGATTTGAAGACTCGACTAAAGCTTTGACCGGTTCCCCGTGCTCATCATGTAGAATATGGAGTAATTCCGCATCGAGAACGTCATTGACGCTTTCACCGCCCATTACCTTAATCGCCGCCAGGTTGGCATCGATAATCCTGCCGGCGTCATCCAGAAGGAAAATGGCTTCACTGGCGTTCTCAACCACCGTCCGGTAGCGGCCTTCCCACTCCCGTAAGTCGCGTTCCAAAGCTTTTGCTTTGCCGTAGCCGCCGAAAAAGGCGAAGACAATATCCAGAGAACTGCGCTCCTGGACATCTACATTTTTCTCAATTTTATACATGTAAATGCTAATTAAAATCGTCAGCCATATTGACGCGATTGTTTTGATGAAAAAAGAGTTATTGATATGTACCCACCAGTAACTCCGGGTCCATCCGGTAACCGCTAAATAAACGAAAGAGTCAATAATGCTTGTGCAGATCAAGGCTCCGAGAATAGAGATGAATAAACTGCATTTGATATTTTGCAATCGCTGAAAAATTATTGCCAGCAGAAATAAATCAAGAACCTGCGCGAGGGTAGCACCGCTTATCGAAGTTCTTGCCGCGTGCAGCAGGTATTGGAGAGAATCGGCGGCGATCCCCTGGGAAATAGCAAAGCCCATCCAGTCACATTGCAGACGGGTCAGGGTTACCAGATAGAAAAACATTCCGAAAGCAACAATTACACCGACAATCATTCGCTGCGCGGCCAGCGTACCTTCAGTTAGATAAACTAACAGCAAAGCCGCCAGATACGGCAGAAATAACACCGTGTGGCCAAGATAAAATTCCAGGTCAAAAACTCCGACGCTGACTTTTATCGCCGCCGCGCTGACAAACTGCGTGAACAAAAAGAGCAAACCAACCGAAATATAAAAAACACTGTTGCCAATAGTTTTGCGTTGACTGTGAAACAAGGCCAAACTGACAAAAATAAAGGTCATTTCCAGAAATGCCAATGAAACCGCGTAAAAGTTTTCCAAGTTCTTCTCTCCGTGAGCAATCAGCCTTTGTGATTAGCGTTTTTGAGTTGTTCCCGCACGAATGCGGCACGGAAAATATCCCGTTCCCGCGAATTCAGCTCTTTTTTGGCGAATTTTTGCAGGTGAGCCGGATTTATAGTCAAAAATAATTTGTTTACAGTATGCAAATCCACTGAATTAAACATCCCCATATCCACCCCGACACGAATATCCGAGAGCGAATTCAAGGCCTCTTCACTCGACAAAGTATAGGCGTGACGCAAAAGGCCGTAAGAGCGCCCGACATGATCCAGTAAAAAGTATTTTTTGTTTTTCAGCAGATTTGAACGACAATTTTTTTCATGCACAATCAATTGCGTGATAACGCCGTTGAGACGTTCAATAATCTGCGTTTCAGATTCTCCCAGCGTGCTTTGGTTGGATACCTGGAATAAGTTGCCGCGATTGTCAGTACCTTCGCCGAAAATACCGCGCACAGCCATACCCAGTTTGTTGACCCCCTGGATCGCGGCATTGATTTTCCCGGACAGTACCAGTCCGGGTAAATGCAGCATGACGGATGCCCGCATTCCAGTTCCGACATTAGTCGGACATGAAGTTAAATAACCTAATTTGAAATCATAAGCATAGGGCAGTTTTTTTTCCAGTTCCGAATCGAGTTTCTCAATCTGCTCCCAAACCGCAAATAACTGCAAGCCCGGACATAAAGCCTGTATGCGCAAATGGTCTTCCTCGTTAATCATCACCGCGCAGGATTCATCTTGTTTGACAAATAATGATGTGTACTTGTCTTTTTCTACGAATTCACTGCTGATTAAACGGCGTTCAAGCAAAATCTGACGTTCGATTTCAGAATAATCGCTCATGTGAAAATCTAAATATTCTTTACCGATAGCCGCAGTTTTTTTCAATGCCGGTTCAGCGGCGATTTGAATTTGCTCGAGTTGTTCCGGCTTGGCGGCGATTGGAAACGGCAATCCCTTAATATTACGGGCCAGCCGGATGCGGGAACTGATTGCGATATCACCATCGGGACCGGAATCCGTCAACCAGCTTACATCATGCTTCAATAACTCATCTATTTTATTTGGAACCATGTTTTTTCGGGGTACCTTTGTGGTTGATTTTAACTTTCAGGCTATTGATTTTGTCTCTGAGCTCCGCGGCTTTTTCATATTCCTCGCGCTGAATTACTTCATCGAGTTCTTTTTGTAAATTCATCAATTCCAGCATAAAGCTGGAAGATTTACTCGTACTTTTTGTGCCCGGTTTTTTGCCGACATGGAGCTTGCCGCGATGCATGTTATCCAAAGCGTTCGCAATGACTTCACGAAAAACATTATAGCATTCAGGACAACCGACCCGGCCCGTCCGGCGCAAAGCCTTAAGTGTCCATTTGCATTCGGGACATTTCAGGTCCTGTGTTTCTTTAGTATCAGTCGATGGCTTAAGTATTGACGATAACTCGGGAATGCCGCCCTGGGATTCGGAGATATTGTAAAGCATCTCAGCCAGGTTAAAACCGCCAAAATCAAATGACGGATCATTCTGCGACTTTTTTACGGCACATTCACTGCACAAATGCATTGCCTTTTTGGAATCGTTAACGATTTCCTGAATGTGAATAGTCGCTTCGTGCTGTTTGCATATATCACATAACATAAAATTGCCTCTTACAGATAAATAATCTTACAATGAATATTAATATAGCTTATGAATTACGAATTACGAATTACGAATTACAAATGCGGGAAAGAAGAAACAAAAAATACAGGACTCTATTTTGAACTTGATTATTTTTGCTCAAATTAACTTTTAAAATCGACGTTTGCTATTATATTAATTTCAAAATTATGAAAAATCAATATAGTTGTGAGTTCAAGAATAAGCTGATAACTGATAACTGATAACTCTTTTTCAAAATTATAACAAAAAGGATATTATAATGATTACTGTTTTAGCCTCAATTTATGTCAAAGCCGGTGAGCTGGATAAATTTCTGGATATCTTTAAAGCTAACGTACCGGCTGTTTGCGCGGAAGACGGCTGTGTATCGTATGTGCCAATGGTGGATGTTGATTCGCAGTTGGAACCGCAGGAAACGAATGAAAATATCGTTACTATCGTTGAACAATGGGAAAGTATTGAAGCTTTGAAAGCACATTTGGCCGCTCCACACATGCTTAAATATAAAAATAATGTCAAAGCGATTGTCGAAAAGCTTACTCTGAAAGTATTACAAAACGCATAATCCTGTCCCGGGCATGAACTTCACGAGCCCAGGTCCGCGGGGTGGGCTTAAGAAAGTTACAGAAAAACGACTGAGGTGGTTTTCCGTAATTCGTTTTTTTATTGTTTTTTTTACTACCGGGCTTGACCATACGAATTTTCAGTATATTATAAGAGCTCATCAAAGAGATGTTGTGAAGCTGCACACGCGCCCGTAGCTCAATTGGATAGAGCGTCTGGCTACGGACCAGAAGGTTCGGGGTTCGAACCCCTGCGGGCGTGCCATCTTTTTCCCCTCAAATATATAATTTTAGACAGAATAACAAATATTAAAAATTTCTTTTTTGTAATTATTTTGTAATTATTAATAATATTTTAAAGCATAATTTATGCTTTATTTGTAATTTCATAATCTCTAAAAATTACAAAATTAGTTGTTTTTACACTATGTGAAATTGATTTTCTTATACGTTTCTACAGAAAAAGCGGTTCACAATTTGCATTTTTGCACAGAAAAAGGAGGCGGGGGCGAGTGCTTTTTTTCTGTTGCGGCTGGTTTTCTGGCTTTAGGCGGCTTGAGCCGTGTATTTGGCGTTCTTTCCTCTGCTTCCTGTACAAAATCTGTGTGAATGGCCGTGTTCTGGTGGTTTTTCGCGTTATACGGCTTGAGCCGTGTACTTTAGGTGTTGCTTGACTTGGTGTATAGCGGTGGTATTGTAGTGCTGTCGTGTTACGAGCGCGGCCGTCATTACATGGAAGTTACCAGCTTCTGACGTATGGCCATGAATTATTGGCCAACGGATAGCTGGTACATGTGGTGATGGTCAGTGAACGGCTCGTAACCTTCTGTTGGTCATTTTTCTCTGATGTCGTGAGAAGATTGTTCCAGCATTCTCCTCATGGCATCGCTTATTCCTTATTTTGACTCATAATTCCAGGTCAGGCACTCGGTTTTTGTTTTGCCGGCGTTGTTTTTGCCGCTGACGGCTAAGTTCTTGTGGATATCCTTGAAGTTCGCGCCGGTGATCTTCCGGAGTTTGTCGAGTTCTTCAGAAGGATAGCTGCTTAACAGCCATTTTCCTTTTAACGCTGGAAGCATCTTGAGCAAATCCCAGAAAACGTCTTTTCCTTTGGAATAATGGCCGCAATCACTATTGGCATACGGCGGATCGAAATAAAAGAACGTTTCAGGCGAATCATATCGCTTGATCACGTCCAGCGCGTTCCGGCAGAAAATCTGCGTCTGCTCCAGGCGTTCGCTGCATTCCGGCGTAAACTGCTTAATTTTATTGGCAGTAGTGCTTGCAAGGTTTCTTTTTTTACCAAAAGCAAAGCCGCTGAAAATAGCGTGCGAAAAACTTAAAGCAGCTTGCGCCCAGAAAGCCCAGGCGCGCGTCACTTTGTCATATTTTTCAGGATTTTTGAGGATTTCACGCGAATCAAGCTGTTCGCGCTCGGCGTGCAGCGTGCCGGAAATCATTTTTTTAAGCGCTGGAAAATTTGTTTTCAACACTCTGTAGAAATTGATGACCATGTCCAGGTTGTCATTGATAACCTCGACATCCGACTTTTCTTTTCCGAAGAACACTGCGCCTCCGCCGAAAAACGGCTCGACGTAGATGCGGTGATCTCCGGGAATTAACGGCAGGATATGCTTCAGCATATTTGTTTTCCCACCGTAGTAGATAATTGGTGATTTCACCTTTTACCTCCCGGTTTTGTGTTAATACCGAAGCCGAATATATCGGCTTATGTTTTTGTGAATAAATCAAGCTTGGTTTTCAAGACTTGAATTATTTGTTTTTGAGTTGTAACGGCGGCGCCTTCGGCAATTGTGCCAACGGTCGGATGCGTGTGGCTGGATAAAGTGTCCAGGGCGGCCATGACGGCGGCCATGCAGTCGCTGTCGAGCTTTAACGCGTTGTCAGTTTCGTTCCCGAGCCAGATTTTCTGAGCTTGATCGGAAATGAATCCGGAACTTTGACGCTTCCAATTGCCAGCACTATCCACTTCTTGAAAATTTTCCGCATCCTGCTGCCAGCGCATGGCTTTGGCGTCAATTGCCGGCAGGTCAATAAAAAAGGGCAAAACGCTCCGGACAAATGGTTTGCTCTGGCAGCCAAAGGCAAAGGCTATTTCGACGATAGCTCCCTCCCCGGGCAAAGCCGCAAAACCGCGCGCCGCCGCCGCGCCGGTCATAGCGACCGGAATATCCCGCAGCGCCGGCATATCGTCGTCAATTTCGCCTGATTTTGTCAATAAGCGGCAGTTGACCGCATAAAACGGCCGCTCATGGGAATGTTTTTCGCCATTTGCCGGCGGATCCGGAACGCCGGTTACGACGGCCAGCTGGGGAAGATGCGTTTTTGATTCTAATTCC
>VAOY01011436.1_pt1 | contig 17013 bp, 8 predicted proteins | sample 3393881 | NCBI WGS metagenome assembly VAOY01 (sample SAMN08290430, study PRJNA428436) | hydrothermal vent metagenome | isolation source: Deep-sea hydrothermal vent chimney | place: Indian Ocean: Southwest Indian Ridge
AATCACAGGTTAAAAACTGATAATGAGGAGGATATGACGGATGAATTCAAAATTGCATCATAATATCAAGCAGAAAAACGAACTGCAAAACTTAAGTTATAAGATAAAAATTTCAGAAACGGAAGGCGGTAAAGAATTTTATAATCCAAAAGTAGCGGCATGGACGCGTAAGGCTTCGCGAGTTCGTATATGGGACTATGCTTCCCCGTTTGGGATTCGTTGCGATTCCTTGAAACCAATTTATTTCCGAATGCAAAAACAACTCGAATTCTACAAAAAACAGGGAATTAAAGGCATATTTATTGAAAACGAAGTAACCTGGAGCTCTCCTGTAGTTTATGAGTTTTACGCAATGCGTTTATGGATTTTTGCCAAACTGCTTTATAATCCGAACATTGATGTCGATAAACTCATTAATGATTTTATGACCGGCTATTATGGCCCGGGAGGTAAATACCTTGCTGAATACGTTGGTATGCAGAAAGTAAAACTGAATAAATATCCCCGTAGCATGGTTGATTTAGAATTCATAGCAAAGGCCAATCAGTTATATGATAAGGCGGAAACGACATCGAAGCACAATCCAAAACAACTTGCCAGAATTAAAGATGCCAGAATCTCACTTGATATCACCACTTTGTATTTCAGAGATAAACTCTCAGCTGAATTTATTGCAAAAGGCAATAAGATTGAAAACTATCCCTATAATACTAATATCATCAAAAAACGAGTTATTGAGCATGTTAAACAAACTAAAGATCCGTTTTGGTTGTCTCGTTACCCGTATCCGAACCGACGAAGCCCAAAAATTCCGCGAAGCCAAATTTTTCTAAAAAGCGGTTATATTGAAAAATTATGCTTTGGTAATGATTACTGTCCGCAACCGGAACAATTCAGAAAAATTTCTGCTAATAAAATAGCCGCTCCATTGGCGGCAAGGTTTAATGTTTCCGGGAATTATGCGTCAATTGTCAAAGACCCGCAGTCTGTTTGTGGCGTTGCATTAAAAGTAAAAGGCACTGACCATTTGCCGTTTTCTTATGGCGTTTATGACAAAGAAGGAAAACGAAGTCTGATGGGTGGACAAATTAGTAAGTCTCAAGTTAAAAACGGGAACTATCAGGTTTACAAACTTCGTAAAACTAAAATCACTCAAAGTTGTTACTTATGGTTAACAAAAACCTGGAGAATCCAATACTCCATGAATGAGTTCTTTGATATTGCGGATATTGATCAGGAATGGGATGTTTATCTGTCAATCAAGTTTTCAGGACAAGCTTATCCTCATGGCGGTAATTCCAAAGAAAACGCTATATATATTGACCGAATATTTTTGGTTAGAAAGTGAAGCAGAGAAAAGTAAAATTTATATAAAAACAGCTTAAGTTATCATATTTTTATTAACGAAATAATCAACCGGGATGAACTACAATGAAAGATGCAAGAACTCGTTTTAATAAAGTAATTTTTATTTGTTTATTTGTTGTTTTATCTTCAATAGAAGTTTCTGCATTTACCATAGCTGAAAATGGTAGTCCTGAAACAAAGATTGTGGTGCTGAGCGGCTCTCCGGCAGTAGTTACATTTGCCGGGGAAGAGTTGAAGAAATTTCTGGATGCTATGACTGGGGCAAGTTTTGAGATTGTGAGTACCATCCCGCCATCAGGTAATGCGATTATTCTGGGCGACTGCGCGGCGGCACAGTCGGCGGGCATTGATGTGGATACCATCGACCGGGACGGATACCATATCAAAAACGTGAGCAACCATCTCTTTATTGCCGGCAAAGATGACGCGACAATTTCATATGACAAAATCAGCAGTGTCTATGATGATTCCTTGCCGTGGGACGCTTCATGGACAGCCAAAAATGAAGCGTTTGGTTTTTTTACATGGGCTTTCGAGCGCGGCACGCTTCATGGAGTTTATCGACTGCTCGAAGAACTGGGTGTCAGGTGGTTTTTGCCCGGCTCTAAAGGAATGGTTGTTCCGGAGCACGACGACCTGAGTGTGGGCGCTGTCAACTGGCTGGAAGAGCCGGACTTCGCCTATTTTGAAGAAAGTCCACATGTCTGGTGGCCTTCGGAGGCTAATATTGCATCCGGCGCGGTTGATGTTGATGAATGGAATGACCTGGAAATGAGCGGACGTGCCCAGCAGTTATGGCTAATGCGGATGAGGGCCAGTACAGACAAAATGGGCTTTAGCCACAGACCTCCCAAACACCAATGGGAGTCACGGTTCAGCGGGAGCCATCCGGAATATTTCTATGCAACGGCAGGGGGCGGAAGAAATTATAATTGGCTGTGTTACAGCAGCGCCGGTATGTTATCGGAAACAGAAGATGATATTGCAGCCTTTTTTGACGACGAATTGTCAAGCACACGAGGAATATCGTCCAATAGTCTCTTTCTTACCTATAATCAAGGCTGGAATCCAACTGCTTCTTTCGGTGATTGGTTTTCACTGCTTCCAAATGATGGTTTTAAGAAATGCACGTGTGCCATCTGCAGCAGCAAGACAGATTCGGAATTGATCTGGGGTTTTGTGGATGAGGTTGCTGGTGATATGATTAGTGAATATCCTAATAAGAATCTGATTTGTCTGGCTTATGGATCGTATATGGATCCCCCGGCGAGTTCTTTGCCGGATAATGTAACCGTGGGAATTGCTTTTCTGCAGAACGGACTCGGATATCCTTCAAAACTTGTCAATTTGGATAATAATAATGATTTTTTCGATGCTCTTGACGACTGGAGCACTAAAACTAATAATCCTCTGTTCTTCTGGTTATATTATCTCCATCGCAGGTCGCCGGAGAAACAAGCTCTTCCTATGCATCTGCCACAGTTTCAAGGTGATTTTTTCGAAGATATTATTGGTTACGGAAACAGGGTCTTTATAGAGCGTGACGGTGGTTTTATGTTTGAGCATTTAAATATATATGCCGCTTGTCGTCTGCGTTGGAATTCCAGTGAGGATATTAGTGCCATACTAGCTGATTATTATACAAATTATTACGGAGCGGCAGCAGCAAGCATGAGTAGCGTAATATCAGATATTGAATCAAAGTGCGAAAATATTGCAGAGAACACAAAAGGCGTTGTTCACATTTGGAACAATGAATTTAATGCCGAAACATTAAACGGTTATTATGAAACAGTTGAAAGCGCTTATAATGCGACAAGTGATTCGACGAATAAGGAACATATAGCGCTTTTCCGGGACTATTTTCTCCAGAAGATGATTGACGGTCGTCAGACCTGGGAGGAAAGCTGTGACAGAGACAACGCCGTTACCTTGAAAGAAAAATTTGATGACAACAGCAATGGCTGGGATAATATTGGTACCAGTAGTGGTGAGGCCACGATCGGGACAGACCCCGGTCCTACGAGTGAAACGGTCTGGTATCCGTCCAACTCAAATGGGATATTCGTTAAGTCTCTTCTGACACTGTCGGAGATGGTTGATTTATCCGATGGCATCGTGGAAATTAAATTCTCCGTTCGTGTGGATAATCTGACCGGCACAGATTATAATAATTTGTATGTTCAAGTTGGCGATACCGGTAACTCCATGATAGCGCGACTCAATATAAGATCCGGGAGTTTTGCCCGCCTTGTCTATCGCTATCCTAACACTTCTAGTATTTACAATCATTATATCGACAAGTTCAATTTTAACGCGACGGATGAATTTGAAACATTTAAACTGCGTCTGGTTAAACAGAGTTTGACAACTATGGATATTTTTGCCTATTATTACGATAAGAACATGGAAACGTATGTATTCTTAGGCAAAAACGAAAATCCGTGTTATTATGCTACCGGTGTGATTAACAGAGTCTATGTTTATTCCAGAAACTGCGAAGGAAATTATCGCGCTTATTTCAATGATATTCAGATTTCCCAAACAAACGAGACTCAGCTTCCTCTGGAAAACGCAGTCAGTGAAACCGTGGAATTCAAGGACGATTTCCATGACAATGCCAATGGATGGAGTAACATTGGAGCCAGCAGCGGCCAAGCCACAATTGGAGAAGATATAGCGGACAATGGCCGCCATGTCTGGTATCCTAGCAATGATTCCGATAACATCAGTTGTTATTCCACTGAGACGTTGTCGGCAGCACTTGATTTGGATGATGGGCCGATCCGCGCCTATATCCGTGTGAGAACCGATAGAGACACTGCGCTTCAAGCCGCAAGGTTTTATGTTGTCATGGCAGATAGCGCGAGTTCACAATGGACTCGATTGACGATTTCACCAGGAGAAAACAGTGTGGTAACTTTAAGCTGGAGAAATTTGCTGGGACAAATAGCAAGTTTGACTATCCAGATGCCATCATATGATATCTCTCCTCCGGGTGGAGTTTTTACAACTTTTTGTTTTAAGCTGACTAAAACAGCTGACAACACCATGGATGTTGAAGGCCTTTATTACGACATTAAAACAGCAAGTTATATTTCCCTGGGAAAAAAAGAAAATGCTTATTTCAGTACAGGATGCTTTGATAAAATTACCATCTTCAACAGAAATGCAGATAATATTTATAAAAATAATCGTGCTTATTTTGATTTAGTTGCCATCACTCAGGAATAAATCATCAATATGTAAAATCCAGTCAATCAATAAAAATAAAAGTTGGAAATCTTTTCACGGCTTCAGGAACAATATAAGCACAAGGAAAAAGAATGAACTATTCGATCAAGAAAAATCTATGCAAAGTGATAATTGTTTTTTTTTCATTAGGCATTCTGTCTGTCTACGCGGCAAGCAGTAAAAATAAAATTTTGCTGGCGACAAACGGTAAAGCCGCAGCGGTAATTGTGATTCCGCAAAAAGCTTCAGCGCCTGTAAAATTCGCTGCAGAGGAAATTAAGTATTATCTGGATAAAATATCAGGTTCCGACCTTAAAATAGTGCATCAAGTTCCGCGGGACGCGGCAATTATTTTGGGTGCGAAATTATCAAAAAAAGCAGGTATTCAAGTTGATAAAATAAAACGGGACGGTTATGAAATTAAAACCATCGGGAATAAAATCTTTATCGCGGGTAAAGATGACGCAACTGAAAAATCTAAAATTCTATTTTCAATAAAAGACGGAAGGTTGTCGAAAAAATGCTCCTCTCAAGAGCGCTACTTGGCGTTTGGCAATGGGCCCTGGGATTTTGAGAGAGGAACCCTGCATGGAGCGTACGCTTTCCTTGAACGGCTCGGGGTCAGATGGTTTTTTGCTGGTTCAAAAGGGGAAGTTGTTCCACAGAAAAGGACTTTGTATATTGCACCTGTAAACATTATAGAGGAGCCCGTCTTCGACTTTAGATTTGATGGAAGAATCGTGTTTCCAACGCCTAGGTATATCAAAAAAGGAATTATAAATCCAAAAGAATATGACGCCCTTGAATGGAGCGGACGTAATCAACGGCTTTGGCTGATTCGCAATCGGGCGTCGTCTAAATGGATGGCTTTCAACCACCGTCCAATGCAGCACCAATGGTCGCAGCGTTTCGGCAAGTCCAATCCGGAGTATTTCGCCTTACTCGGCAACGGCAAACGGGCCAATAGCAGACACTGTTACTTGAACTACACCAGCAAGGGTATGCTTGAAGAGACCGTTAAGGACATGGATGCTTTTTTCTCCGGCAGGAAACCCGAGTCCAGAGGAATGAAAAGTCTGAAGAAATTCAAGCATAATAATGGCTGGTTCTCCACGGTTTCTTATGGAGACACATTTTCCCTGTTGCCGAACGACGGATTGAGAGTCGACCAGTCTCCAGAAAGCCAAAAATTCATTCATGAGAATCGTCCATTGCCTTTTAGACACACAAATTATATCTGGCAGTTTGTAGACAAAGCGGCAAAAAAGTTAAAGAAAAGTCATCCCGATAAATTCATCACTTGCCTGGCATATCAATCCTACTGGGAAGTTCCGGATCCTAAAGTAGTCAAAAAGCTTCCGGACAATGTGATTGTTGGCATAGCCGCTCTTTCAGGCGCCAGCCGTGTCCACACTTTCATGCGCGATAAACAAAAAAAGAAATTCATAGATCTGCTTGAACGCTGGTCAAAAGTTACCAGCGCTCCACTCTTCTTTTGGGACTACTGGTTGTGGAGATACAATCAACCGGGACATAAAGGCGTTCCCATGCTGCTGCCGCATGGAGCTCAGGATTTTGTCAAAACCCGGGCGAAATACGGTAAATACATGTATATGGGACATGATATGCAGAATATAGTATTCGAACACCTCAACCGCTACCTTATGTATCGCCTCCTGTGGAACCCTGACACCGACGTGGATGCTATCCTCGACGACTACTGCGAAAAGTTTTACGGCCCCGCTAACAAAATCATGCGTTCCATGTTTAGCGATATTGAGGGAAAATGCCTTAAAATTGCCAAGAACAAGGCTGATTCCATCGCTATATGGGAAAGTTACTTTGACAGGAGAAACTTAGAACAATACCACAACAGCCTGAATAAGGCGAAAAAGTTGACAAAGGGGACAAAATACGAAGCAAATGTTGAACTTATTTCCAAGTGGTTCATCGCACTGATGGAAGAAGCCAGGAACAACTACGTAAAAAACATCAAAGCGCTTATAAAAAAAGGCAAAAATGTGCGTATTGCGTTAAAAACTCCTCACCGAGCCATGAAAGTTGACGGTAAAATGACAGAACGCCCCTGGACAGCTATTGGCGGACAGTGGTTTGTCAACAACGTTAATGGCCGGTATGTCAGGGAAATGGCTAAAGTTAGAGTCCGTTATTCCGACAAGTCTTTATTTATCTTTTTTGACATAAAAGAGCCCCAAGCGAGGAAAATTATTAATAAAAGCAAAAAAGACTACGTTGAAATATTTCTTGATGCAAACAATGACCGGGAAACCTATTACTGGCTTTACATAACAATGGACGGCAAAACTATTGAGCGTTTTTATCCCGGTCCCGGCGAACCGCCCAATGACTGGAAGAGTAAAGCAAAAATTGCCGTTAATGTGACAGATAAAGGATGGACCGTTGAAGTGGAAATTCCCCTTGTGTCGCTGGGCCTCAAAAATAAAAAACTTGAAGGAACTGAGATTGGTGCATTGTGCTGCCTTACCAGGATGAAACATTTTAAGGATAATAATCCTGATAAGTTCAGCACCAGCAATCCAATATTAAGAGGATCATTTCACCAGCCGGGAGCATTTGGCAAACTGCGATTTATGACTCCCCAAGCGGCAAGAAAAATGAAAAAGCAAAAAGGTAAAAAATGAGTTTTTTAAAACCAAATGTGCTGTTAATCATGACAGACCAGCAACGCGGAGACTGTCTGGGGATTGATGGCCATCCTGTACTTCAAACTCCATATCTTGACTCGGTCGGAGCGTCCGGCGTCAGATTCAATCATGCTTACTCCGCTTGTCCAACATGTATACCCGCCCGGCGGACTTTAATGAGCGGTAAAACTCCACACGGGCATGGGGTATATATTAATTACGATACGCATATGGATTGTCCAACCTTGCCGGGATGTTTTTCAGAAGCCGGTTATCAAACTCACCTTGCGGGCAAGTTGCATCTTTGGCCTAAACGCAAACTTTATGGTTTTGACAGTTCAGACTGGGCTGATGGTCCCGGCAGTACTAAAGAACCTAATGATTACACTAAATTCCTGGCAGACAACAATATTAACATTCCAGGAGCATCATGGTGTCACGGTATGGATGGCAACGGATGGGCGGCGCGCCCCTGGCCCCTTGATGAACGTTTTCATATTACAAATTGGACAAGTGATCGTGCTTTGGATTTTTTAGAGCGCCGGGATCCAACTTTGCCGTTTTTCCTGAAAGTCAGTTATTTCCATCCTCATCAGCCCGGAGTTCCTCCAGAATATTACTTTAATATGTATATGAATATGGATCTGCCAGAACCTGTTAGGGGAGATTGGGCTAAAGTGGATGAAATCCCGTGTCGGGGAATGCCGGTCAATTCGACTCGAATTAACTTAGACCCGCAGGTTATCAAGCAGTTTCGGGCTGGATATTACGGATGCATCACCCATATTGACCATCAGATCGGCAGAATATTGCAAATGATACCGAAAAATACTATTATTGTTTTCACCTCTGACCACGGCGAAATGCTTGGCGATCACGGTTATGCGAGAAAAGGATATGCTTTTGAAGGTTCGACCCGGATACCACTCCTGTTTAAATTTCCAAAAGAAATGAATATTTCTCAAAAGCAGGTTCGTGAGGAAGTGGTGGAGCTGATGGATATCATGCCGACTTTACTTGCTGCCGCCGAAATTTCAATACCTGACGGTGTTGAAGGCAAAAGTTTGATGCCACTAATTTCCGGTAAAGGTTCATCTTGGCGGGAATATATTCATGGCGAACTTGCAGCGATGGGGGAGCCTGACAATGAGCCGAAAACCGGCATGCAGTATTTAACCGACGGCAAACGGAAATACATCTGGCATCCCGGGACAGATGAAGAATTCTTCTTCAACCTGGAAGCCGATCCGAATGAGACCGACAACTTAATCAATATCCCCGGATATTGCGATGAAATAAAATCTTGGCGGCAGCGTTTGATAAAACAACTTACCGGCCGCGAAGAGGGGTTCACTGATGGCAAACGACTGCTGAAACGTGAAGGCATAACCCGGCTTTGCCGTACCGAACTGACACGCCCCGGCATGCCCTTTGTTGCAAACGGGAAATGGAAATCAAGTCAAAATAATTAATATAAAATAATACCTGAATCCCAATATTCTTTTACGGGTTTAGGCATATAAACTCAAAATGTCAGAAATAAATAATAAAATTATCTATTAGATTTGAAACAACTGTCAAAAGATGATGTGCATAGCCGGGTGAATAGTAATGACTATCAAGGTGGCGGCATGCAGGCGGAGGAGCTGCTTAAGCATGGACACCGCGACATAGTATATTACACGTCCAATTTCCACAGTCCGCGCAATAGTGGATTTCTAAACATGTTAAAGAATAACGCCTTACTATTTTTGATTTTTTATCGCTGTTTTTTTTAATTTCCTTGTTGACTTTTTGCATAACCGGTTGTATAATCAATTTAACGATATGCATAGCCGGTTGTACGAAAAATATAAAAGAGTACTGTTTTTATGATAACAATGCAAAACATCGCGGAAAGAGCGGGAGTGAACAAAGGGACAGTTTCCTATGTGCTGAACGGGAAACATAAGAAGGCTAGAATCGGTCCTGAAACTTGTGCCCGGATAAAATCTATAGCTAGAGAGTTGGGGTATCGTCGCAATGAACTCGCACGTTCTGTAGCTACCGGCAAAAGCAATGTAATCGCTTTTGTCTCTTGCAATACAGGTTCCTGGGAATATACCTCTAAAATAATGGTCGGCATAATGGAAGAAATTACAGAACAAGGTTTTTCATTGAAGGTCTATCATTTGTCAGGTAAGAACTCTTTAGACATTGCAGAGCAGATTATCCAGCAACGTGTGGACGGAGTAATTTTTCATTCTCCGAATAATACCGATTTTAAAATAATTTATGAAGAAATGAAAAAACATAATATTCCATGCGCTACTGCAAATCTGACAAGCAAAACGGCTTGTGTCGGTGTTACAACTGATGATTTCCAGGGGGTAAAGGAAGCCGTAAAGCATTTAGCAGGTTTAGGGCATCAGCGAATTCTTCACTTTTCTCATAAATGTTCAGGAAAAGAGGCTGAATATGTTATACACCGTAGAGACGGTTATATTGCGGGAATGAAGAAATATGTCGGGAAATCAGCTATATTGCGAATTGAACTTTTACCAAAGTCTATTTCGGAAGAAAAAACTACTATTGCACGTATTCTTAATGAATCGACCGGGCAACGTCCAACAGCAGTAGTTTGTATTAATGATGCCGTTGCAATGGAAGTACTTCAAACGGCCTATCAGCTTGGTATAAAAATTCCTGAAGAACTGTCAGTTGTTGGTTTTGCTGATTTGGAAATGGCTAAATATGCAATAGTTCCTTTGACAACAATAGCTCAGCCATTCGAAGAAATGGGTAAGAAAACAGCAAATATGTTAATTGATGTAATAAAAAATAAACCGACTGAAGCTTCAAACAGTACAAGAAATCGAAAACTGAAAGCAAAACTCGTAATTCGTAAATCAACAACATCGCCTAAAAAAATGGCAATTAAAACTAAAAGGAGATAATTATAGAGATAGCAAACTGATTTGGAATGAATTTTATTATCATTTTAAGAAATAAAAAATGAGAACACTAAATTAAGGAGAACCATATTATGCCTACTCGACAAAAGCAAATTTTTACACTCATTGAACTCCTTGTTGTGATCGCTATCATTGCAATCCTTGCAAGTATGTTGCTGCCGGCACTAAACAAAGCGCGCGAAACTGCCAAGTCTATCAAATGTGTCAGCAACCTTAAGCAGCTAGGTCTGGCATTTGGAATGTATACTAATGATTATAAATATTATCCTCCGTTCTGGCAGGATCCCGGTACCGCTAATTATACTACTTATGCTAATGCTTTAGTTGAAAGTGGTAATGCCGCGGGAAAGCTCTTTCTTTGTCCATCCTTTTCCGGACGTAGATCAGATATAGGATCTTTCTGGAATACTGCAAATAGCGCGCCGAATACAAACGTTAGATGGATATATCCGGATTACGGGTATAATTATAAGCATATTGGCGGCAATACCCGCTATTCAGGGAGTCAAACTTCAGCCATGCTATCACAAATAAAAGTTCCCAGCAGAACCCTTCTGATTGCAGATAATCGTAATGGTGCGAATACCATGGGCTATTACCGTCTTGATGATATCTTTGTAGCAACTGGAGGAATTTTGAGTCCGAGGCACAATGATGCAGCCAATGTTCTGTGGTGCGACGGGCATGCCAGCAGTGAAAAGCTTCCAACATCGGGCAGTAGTGCTGCAGTATATAGTACAATATTCAGGAATGGGGATATTGTCGGTGATCCTGCGAATGTATGGGACAGATAGAAATTACTGAAACCTAAAAAAATAAAGGAGAAAAAATAAATGTTTAAGGTGGTATTAATAATGGGCACGATATTTTTATATGGGTTTTCTGGTATCAGTTCAGAGCTGGATAAAATATTTCCAGCGAAAGGTATGCAGCCGGAAAATCCCACGCTTCCAATATTTTTCAAAAATATGAAAGATAGAAAAATCTCATCCATTAGAGATACTGCCTGGCATATGGTTGGTCCGGGGGAGGGCGGAACTTGCAGATATATTTATGTTCATCCAAAAAAATCCAATCTTGTGTTCATGTTTAACGATATGACTTCTTCGTACCGTAGTGAAGATGGAGGCATGTCATGGCAGAGTATTATAGATTGCGACGGTAATGGTATGACGCCTTCATTAGTGGAAGGAATGGCATTTGCTCCGAATAGACCGGAATTGGGTTATGCTGCAGGGCGGGGGGGAGTATTCAAAACTGAAGATTACGGCAAGAATTGGAAAAAAATTGAATACGATTTTGGCGGCCCGGTTTGTGCAGTCGCGATAGACCCTGACAACTCTGACATGGTTTTTATCGGTTCAGGGCAGAAGATCAAGCTATATACTTCTAATTCGAAACCGGTAAATCCTGGAAAAATATTTGTTACCCGGAATGGCGGAAAAAAATGGATAGAGATTTTTGGACAAACCGCTCCGGGAGCGCAACTATGGAAAATTTATATTGATCCGACAAGTCCGAAAAACCGCCGCCGAATATTTGTCGCAAGCACTTCAGGCTTTTTTGTCAGCGATGACTATGGTATTACTTGGCGAAAAGCAGGAAAAGGACTGCCTCATGATAAATGCGCTGATCTGGCAGTATATCATGATGTTACAAAAAACAAGGTCATACTCTATCTTGCTATGTGGACTGTTATTGATATTGCCGGGAAACGACCTGTATTTTCCGGTGGCGTATTTAAAAGCAATGACGGGGGAGAACACTGGCACGAAATCAGCGGCAACCTGTATTTTGATTATACTGGTTTTACGGCATATATGAAACGGACTTTCGGATGGTGGTTCGGTCATGAATGCAGGAAAGCGGGAAAGTCTCCGCGACAATTATACTCTCCGGTAAAAGTAATCCAGAATTTCAATAATATTTACGTAAGTTCCAAGGACCCGAACACCATTTACCTTGGTGTGCTTGGATACAACGGACGCCATTCATTTGCTCCATACGGAATCTGGAAAACCAATGATAGCGGTAAGAAATGGGAAATGATTACCAGAAGGGGCAAAGAATGGAATTCCAAATTATGGAAAAATCGCGAACAGATAATTGAAGATAATATTGATATTGGATGGTTAGTACACAAAAAGCGGTCTATCTCCGAAGTGCCATACAATCAATTCGATACTAGAGGTATGGCAGTATCTAAAACCAATCCGGACATTGTTTATTTCTCTACAGTTCACGCGGTTTACAAAAGTTGTGATGGAGGTAAAACCTGGAAAAATACCGATACTGACCATGTTAAGAACAACATGTGGACAGGTAGGGGAAACAGTAATATTGTTGCTTATCGGGCTTTTATTGATCCCCGTAGGCCGGATACAGTGTTTCTTGGATCTATGGACATGGGGTTGGCTAAGACAATTGATGGTGGAAAAAGCTTCATTCCATTATATAATCGCTGGGGAGATGCTGAAACCATGGCATTTCATCCGAAAGATCCAAAAATTATGTTTGTCGGAAAGGGGAGGGGAGGAAAAGGTGACCGAGGAGTAATCCTAAAAACCAATAATGGAGGAAGTTCTTGGGAAAAAATAGAAATTCCGCTAATTGATGCCACCCGGACTGCCCGTCCTACAATTAAGCCCATAAACTGTATAAGGATTGAAAAGCATTCAAGTCCGGGTGGTCAGCGGAGAATGTACTTGTGTTCCGCAGCAAATGGTAGAAGTAATTTTCATCTTGAATGCACTAAACCAGGAAACGGTGTTATAATTTCCGATAACTTTGGCAAGACATGGCATAAAGCCAATAATGGATTTGGGAAAAATCTGAATGTTTCAGACCTCATTATTCATCCGACAAACCAGAATATTCTATATGCTTCGGTATTGTCATATAGGTGTCCTGAATCTAAAAATACTTATTACGGCGGTTTGTTTATTACAAAAAATCGCGGTAAAACTTGGAGCAGGCTATCAACACCAAAAGAGGCTTTAAGTATTAATAAAGTCCATATTAATTCGAAATTTCCTAATACTATTTACATTGCCACCGGTAACTTGGAGTCGAATTTATTTAAAGATCGTTATATTTCAGGCGGTGTTTACCGTAGCATAAACGGCGGTAAAAACTGGAAAAAGATTTTCTACTCACCATATTGTCCCTGGGTAACTTCTAGTCCTAGCGACCCGAACACCATATATGTCTGTTCTGCTGATCCATGGGGGTGGGGAATAACCCGAAATCCTGGAATATTCAGGTCAAAAGATGGTGGGGTTTCCTGGGGGAAAATTAATTACGGTCTGTCCAGCCCGAGCGGTCCGATTTCGATAGTCTGCCATCCAACCAAACCAGAAATACTTTGGGTGGGCACAACTAACAGCGGCTGGTACGTTAATAAATTTTGGGAATAATTAAAACCGTAAACTTAAGTTAAAGAGCTGATTTCAAAACTCCAGTTCGAGTATGATTTTTAGTGTTTTGGGCGAGCAAATTGTGGTTTTTTAGCAAATAAGCATACCCTTGCGGCATGTAAATGAGCTCCAAAGAATAAAAAAGGTAAATAATGAAACCAAACTTTTTAATTATTATGTCAGATCAACATGCACAAAATCTATCTGGCTGTTATGGTAATAATAAGATAGCAACTCCTAATATAGACAGACTTGCGCAAGAAGGAGTTGTTTTTGAAAATGCGTATTGTCCATCCCCTGTCTGCGGACCATCAAGAATGTCGTTTATGACTGGACGCGAACCTTATCAAACCAAAGTTTGGACAAACAGCCATATACTGGGTTCTGACATTCCAACATTTGCTCATGGACTGGGGCAGGACGGATATGATGTTATTCTAAGCGGAAGAATGCATTTTACTGGTGTTGACCAGCGGCATGGATTTCAAGAAAGAATCATAGGCGACGTTTGTACCGAGGATTTAGGAGAATCTCTGATAAAAACCTGCGGACCATATCTGGAAAGCATCAAACAATCAGGTGCTGGTGAAACATCATATATGCATTATGATGAAAAAGTCAGTGAAACATCCGTAAAATTTATTAAGGAAAGAATTCAGACTGCTAACCCAAAACCATTCTGCTTAACCGTAGGTCTTGTAGGGCCGCATTGCCCTTATATTTGTCCGCCAGAATATTTCAGAAAGTATTATGATGATATTGATATTCCAGACCTGTCCGGAGACGACTATGAAAAACTCCATCCGGAAATAAGGCGATGGATGAACAAAACATCCGGCAGGCATGTGGACAGAGAAGATATTCGCAGAACAAGGGCTGGCTATTTCGGTTTGATTTCATATACTGATATGCTTATCGGGAAAATAGTCAATGAAGTCTTGCACTCCGAACTTGCGGAAAATACTGTCATAATATATCTGTCAGATCACGGAGACATGGCAGGAAAACATGGGCTTTGGTGGAAATGGGTATTCTATGATGATTCGGTAAAAGTGCCGATGATCTTTTATTGCCCAAAACTTTTTAGACAACGCAGAATATCTGAAAATGTCAGTTTGACAAATGTTGCCAATACCATCTTGGATATTGCCGGAGCAGACTCATTGCCGACCCCATCCGGGATAAGCCTAAAACAATTGCTAAATGGAAATTCTACCAGTTGGAACAACAATGTTTTTTCAGAGCTATGCGGAGAAGATGAACCGGACGTAATAAGACGCATGATTAGAAAAGATCAGTGGAAATTAATTTATTATCATGGACATTCATGTTCTCTTTTTAACCTTGAGACAGACCCTGCGGAAAAAAATGACTTAGGCAAAAAGCATGAGTATAAACTATTGCGTGAAGAATTGTTAAATCAATTATTTGCTGACTGGAGACCAGAGGAAATTATAAAACAGCTTAAACAGAAAGATGAAGAAACAAAACTTCTCCTTAAATTTCCAGGGGGGGCCTCATTGCCAATGGAAAACGAGCTTTATAGAATAAATGATTAAAATTATAACTGGAAGTGAAAAGTCTGAACCATTGGCGTCAATAAAAAGTCATATAATATAACTGACTTATGGAATGGATATTTTAGGAGAATTTGATATCGAATTGTTTTTTATAATAAGCACAGATTAATCTGAAAAATAAATGACATTCTAACGAAAAAATGGAGGTAACGGACAAAAAGACAGTAAAGGTGATTAAATGTCGGGAAAAATTCTCTCAAAATAATAATTTCAGCAAACGAAATTATTGCCAAATTCATGGAGGCAAAACATGAAATATAAGTTATTACTTTTTAGTGTGGTTGTCATGTGGTTTACGGGCTTGGTAACTACCGCTATTGCTGGCGGACGTCCCATCCCTCCCGGAAGTGTCGGTGATAACATTGCGCTTAATAAATCTTACAACATGAGTCCGACACCAAACTACTCTCTTTGTACCGATGCCGGCGACACAACTCAACTTACGGATGGCATATATACTTCCGGATTTTTCTGGACTCAACTTTCCACTGTAGGATGGGGCTCTTCAGCTTCAAATCCTGTAATTATAATTGATCTTGAACAAACTTATCCAATTCAGGGAATATCATTTAATACTGCCGGCGGTAGCAATGGCGTGTATTGGCCAACCGCGATTAATTTGTCGGTAAGCAACGATGGTGTCAATTACTATCCTGTGGGAGAACTTACCGCTATTAGCAACGTAGAACATGGTGACACACCAGTATATGGAACATATCAAGTGCATCGTTATTACACTCTTGGAGGTTTGACAGCATGTGGGCGCTATGTGAAGCTTGAAGTTGTTCCTCAAGGTAGTTATGCTTTTGTTGATGAAATCGAGATATATCGCGGCCCTGATTCATATTTGGGACAGAATATTGCCAGTGGAAGTTCTTACACTATGAGTCCGGCACCAAGCTATCCCCCTTGTACTGATACTGGTGATGCAACTCAACTTACGGATGGCATATATACTTCCGGATTTTTCTGGACTCAATTATCTACAGTCGGATGGAGTAATACTTTTTATGAACGGGTTAGTGCTGATATTATTATTGACCTCGGTATAATTCAACCGATTGAAGGAATATCTTTCAGCACTGCAGCTGGTAACTCCGGAGTAAATTGGCCCATGGCAATTAGTATATTAGTTAGTGATGATGGTATTAACTATTATAATGCCGGAGAGCTTATTAGTCTTAGTTCTGAGCATGGTTTGCCTCCGTTATCAGGTTATCGTCTGCATACATATTGGACAGACCGTCTTGTTACGCATGGACGTTATGTGAAAATTATAGCACCAGCAGTTTCATGCTATCTTTTTGCTGATGAGATTGAAATATACCAGGGTAACAGCGCAATGCTTACAGAACCTAGAGGAGCAGTAATTACCGATATGGATGCTTATCAAGAGAAGAATCTCACTATTGCTGGGATAGCACGACGTATCATGCTCGACGCTGATGACGTACAAGCTCAAACAGATGCTCAGACACCTGTTAACCAGGCGGTAAAGGATCAAATAATAGAGTTGTTAACAACGAGTCGTAACGATGTAATGTCGCTACCGGAACCCGACCCTGCGATATTTGAGGCTGTATTGCCATTGAATGATTCGCACGCCCGGATATTCCTCGCCTTGGCCAAGCTGTGGCAGGAGCAGGGAAAAACAGGTCTGATAGCTTGGCAGACTTCATCGCCCTGGGACTATCTTGGTAATACTCAAGCCCCATTGACCAGCAGTAATCCGGGGGTCGACGTAACAATGTTACAGAACGAATATCGCGCTGCTGCATTTAACCTCAGCAATGCC
>VAOY01005695.1_pt1 | contig 16982 bp, 16 predicted proteins | sample 3393881 | NCBI WGS metagenome assembly VAOY01 (sample SAMN08290430, study PRJNA428436) | hydrothermal vent metagenome | isolation source: Deep-sea hydrothermal vent chimney | place: Indian Ocean: Southwest Indian Ridge
GATAATGTTCCGGCTAATATGGCATCTTTTGATAAGAATCCTGAAAATAAAGGCACACCGGAAATTGCCAATGTACAAATCAGCATTGCCCAATATGTTATAGGCATTTTCTCCTTAAAGCCGCCCATGTTGCGCATGTCCTGGGGATCGGTTTTGTGATCGTGTTTTTTATCCAGAGCATGATGCATGGAATGAATAACCGAACCGGAGCCATAAAACAAGCACGCTTTGAACATGGCATGGGTCACTAGGTGGAAGAAACCGGCGATATATGCTCCAGTTCCCACTGACAGTATCATGTATCCCAACTGACTCACCGTGGAGTAAGCCAGTACTTTTTTAATATCATTCTGGGTGACAGCAATCGTTGCAGCGAACAGGGCTGTAAATCCACCTACATAGGCAATCACAAGCAATGCATCAGGCGAAAATAACGGGAATAAACGCACGACTAAATACACACCGGCTGCCACCATTGTCGCAGCGTGCATGAGTGCGGAAACAGGTGTGGGGCCTTCCATGGCGTCCGGCAGCCAGATATGCAAAGGGAATTGAGATGATTTACCCATGGCACCCAAAAACAAGCCAACACCAGCAAAAGTCAATACTGTGCCGCCTAATTTACCGGCTGCAATACCATCATAAATTTCTGAAAAGACAAATGTACCCAAAGATGAAAAGATCAGCATGATACCAATGAAAAAACCAATGTCACCTACACGATTGGTTAAAAATGCTTTCTTAGCTGCATCGGAAGCAGAATCTTTTTCATACCAATGGCCAATTAATAAATAAGAACTAACTCCCACCAATTCCCAAAACATATACATGGAAATGAGGTTGTTGGCCAGGACGATGCCATTCATGCTAAATGTAAAAAGTCCAAGGTATGCAAAATATCTGGAATAGCGAATATCACCTTCCATGTATTTCAATGAGAAAATGTGCGTCATGGATGAAATAAGAGCCACAACGAGAAGCATGGTGATTGTGATATTATCTACCAGGAAGCCAAGCTCGATTTTAAATACTCCCATATCCAGCCATGTAAAGGAAGCTTCTTGTGAAAAATTCGGGTCATGTCCAAACAACATGGATGCAAACATGGCAATCGCCAGCACGAGAGTAATGATTACAGCACCGACAGATACCCAGTCACCCTGTCTCGGTAGGCGTTTACCGATAAAAATCTGAATTGTAAATGCTGCCACAGGCAAAAACAAGATCAATAATGAATAAACGATAAACATATTCCCTGTCATTGCCGGAGTTCCTTCACGTCATCCACATTAATGGTTTTGTAATTATTATAAATATTAATAATAATCGCCAGTGCTACCGCTGCTTCCGCTGCTGCCATGATAATAACAAAAAGGGCAAAAATGTGCCCGGACATATTCATTCCGCCAAATTTTGCAAAGGCAATAAAATTTAAATTTGCTGAATTTAAAATTAATTCGATCCCCATAAGGACGGCGATTGCATTACGACGGGTAATGACACCGAACATGCCTAAAGAAAATAGTATCGCAGCGATGGATAAATATGTATTTAGATTATCCATCAGTTTGATTTCCTTGATAACAAGGCCGCACCCATCAAAGCTGCAAGCAGCAAAAGGGATGCAACTTCAAAGGGGAGCAAATAATCCATCATTAATAAATATCCGATTTTACCGACTGTCTGAACCGGTTCCATTGCTTCCGCTTGAAACCATGGAGTCGTATTAATCATAATAATCAAAAGGGCAAGAAGCCCTAACACAACAAAGGCACCTAATCCGCGCTGGACACTGGTATGGGAAATATTAACAGACGTAATTCTGTTTGTGAGCATGATTCCAAAAATGATCAGCACCAGGATACCACCCACATAAATAATCACCTGAACACCGGCTAAAAAATCAGCCCAAAGGAACACATACAACCCGGCTATTCCAAAAAATGTAAATAGCAATGCAATGGCCGAATATACCAGCTTTCGATTCAACACGACGGTTGCGGCTGAACCGATCGTCAACAAAACAATCATCCAAAATCCCAAATCAGCCATTATGCTTCAACCTTCTCTTTTTGGGGTAAGTATTTCGCCATTTTTTCTTCTTCAACTTCCTTGGCAAATTTGAAAATCAATTCATTTCGATCGTATTGTGAAAATTCATAGTCGATGGGGTGTTTTTCCGAATTGGGCCCTCCGGTCATATAGATACAATCCTCCGGACATGGATAGGTGCATAAATTGCAATAACAGCACTCGCTCATATCAATGTCAAACCGAGCCACGATCAGCGCTTTTTTCGTACCATTTGACGTTAATCCTGTATGACCGATATCCTGCAGATCTTCCCCTTTCGCCCCGGACTTGACCGTTTGAATCTTAATACACTGAACCGGACAGGCGCGTTCGCATTGCATGCAACCGATGCAATCATCAATATCCACTTGCAAACGGGAACGAATGATATTGTATTCGCTGAAATCAAAACCGATGTCACGTTCCGGGCGGGGCCAGCGTTCTTCGGGATATTGTAACGTCACATTATTCTTACGAATTCTCATCATATGCCACCAGGTAATTCCCATCCCAGTCAGCATGGTGGAGATCGATTCAAATATATTACGAAAGTATCTTGACATACCTATCCTACAATCAGGGTCCAGATGGCCACACCAAAAATGTTAACTAACGTAAAAGGTAAAAATACTTTCCAGCACACACTCATGAGCTGATCCACACGTAAGCGCGGGAATGTCCAGCGGAACCACAGCATAACAAATACTAAAAACAACGATTTACTCATAAACCAAAACAACCCCCAGCCCGGACCTTCAAAATATCCTGAAATCGGACTGAGCCATCCGCCTAAGAACGCAGTTGTCGCAACTGCGCTAATTACAAACATTTCAGCGTATTCGCTCAAAAAGAAAAAGGCATAGCGCATTCCGGAATATTCTGTAAAAGCCCCGGCAACCAGTTCCGATTCCGCTTCCGGAATATCAAATGGTGTTCGGTTACATTCCGCCACTCCGCTGAGGAAAAAGAGGAAAAAAGCGATAAATGAAAACGGATTATTGAAGATAATCCAATTGGGGAAAATAGCCCAAATGGTTCCCGTTTGAAATTCAACAATCCCATGCATACTCAGCGTTCCGGTCAGCATAATAACAGTAACAATGGACAGACCAGCCGGAATTTCATAACTCACAATTTGCGCAGCTGAACGCATTCCACCATATAGCGACCATTTATTATTGGAACCCCAGCCTGCCAGAATAATACCGATTACGCTCAATGAACCCACAGCCAAAATATAAAAAATGCCAATGTTTAAATCGGCGACGACAGTATGTTGATTAAAAGGCAATGCAGCAAAGGAAAGAAAGGCGCCAATGAATACAATATAAGGTGCCATGATAAATAATTTTTTATCAGCTAATGTGGGGATAATATCTTCTTTTAATATAAGTTTTAACGCATCAGCGACCGGTTGCAATAAACCAAATTTACCGGTATGAAAACCAACGCCCTGCCCCATAGGTCCAACTTTATCCTGCATAAATGATGAAATTTTTACTTCACCATAAATAGCCGTTAACGCATAGGCAGCAATAAATAAAAAGACAGTCACTGCACACACTAGAACAGCGATAAAAAAGGTCGTTGCCGGCCAATCAGCGCCAAAGGGTATCCAGTCAATTATTTTATCTATGGTCATCGGTCAATTTCACCTAGTACAATATCCAAACTTCCAAGAATAGCCAGGACGTCGGACATCATCCAGCCTGAAGAAATTTCACCCATAACGCTCAACGAAGTGAAGGCAGGTGAACGCATCTTCAACCGATACGGTATCGGAGAACCATCACTTTCGATATAGTATCCCAAATCTCCGCGAGGTGATTCTGTACGTTTATACACCGAACCTTTTGGCGGTCGAATCTTTTTGGGCAATGCTTGATGCACATCACCGGAAGGTAGTGCTTTTACTGCCTGGCGGATAATCTTGATACTTTCAGTCATCTCCAGCATGCGCACATAATACCGGTCCCAACAATCGCCAACAGTGCCTACGGTGCCGGTACCAACCGGAATGTTAAAATCAAATTTATTATAGATGGAGTACGTATCATCCTTGCGTAAATCCCACTTAACTCCCGAACCACGCAAGTTTGGACCGGTCACACCATAACTGATAGCCACTTCTGCGGGTAACACACCCACATCAGCCGTACGTTCAATGAAAATTTTATTGTACGTTAAAATACCATTGTATTCATCCAGCTGGGGTTCAAAATAATCTAAAAAGTTTATAATCTTTTCTTCAAACCCTTCTGGGAAATCATGAGAAAGACCACCCACCCAGATATAATTGTATAAAAGTCTTGCACCGCAAAGCACTTCAAATAAATCTAAAATTCGTTCCCGATCACGGAACATATATAAGAAAGGAGTAAAGGCGCCAACATCCAACCCGAATGTACCCAGCGCTAACAAGTGACTGGCAAGGCGGTTCAGTTCAGAAACAATCACCCGAATATGTTCAACACGATCCGGGACTTTTAAATCCATGAGTTGTTCAACCGCAACTGCATAGCCCAAATTGTTATTCATGGCAGCAATATAATCGCAGCGGTCGGTGTACGGGATCACTTGCTCATACGTCACCTTCTCACAATGCTTTTCAAAACAGCGGTGCAGGTAACCGATAACCGGTTCCACTTCCGAAATGATTTCACCATCGGTTTTTACTCTTAACCGTAAAACACCATGCGTACTGGGGTGTTGAGGCCCAATATTCAGGGTCATTAAATCGCCGTGTACTACTCCCATCCCTCTTTCACCTTTGGTATCACGATACCGTGATATGTTTCCTGTGCTTCATAGTCTTTAAGCAATGGCCATCCTTCCCAATCATCAGGGAGTAAAATCCGCGTCATATTGCGATGGCCTTCAAAAATAATTCCATACATGTCGTACGTTTCACGCTCGAACCAATCGCCAATCCGCCATACCTGTTCAACCGATGGAATTTTTGGATCCTTACGATCCGTTTGAATACGAATTTCGATTGCGTGGTTATGAGTCATGGAGTGCAGATTATAGCGTACTTCCAAATTGCATTCTAAACCTAAGTCAAACCCGGTGATGCACTGTAATGAATCAAATAGAAAATCCGGGCTGTCTTTTAGATAGTGCGCAATGTCAAACCAATCATCGCCCTTAAGTTGAATATGTCCATCAACATCATCACCGGTCAACGATGAGGGGAATTTCTTTTCAATGGCTTCAGCCACTTTTTGATTCAATGATTTTTCCGTTGGGATACTTTCAACTTGAGGTGTTTCTTCAGAAATAACGGCAGCTTTTTTCGCTTCCCGTTTTGCTTTTACCAGAGCGGCTTTGGCTTTAGACCGTGTAATGCGATCTTCAATATTATTGATGGCGTCCATATCGCCGGCCAGGGCTTTTGCAACAACCTCGTCAATGAACGATAATTTTTCATCACCCACAGACGGTTTTGAAGGCGGCACTGATGGTGGTTTTTCAGTATCAGCAACAGAGGACTTTTTCGCTTCCCGCTTTGCTTTTACCAGAGCGGCTTTGGCTTTAGATCTTGTGACGCGATCCTCAATATTATTGATGGCGTCCATATCACCAGCTAGAGCTTTTGCAACAACCTCGTCAATGAATGTTGATTTTTCATCGCCTGCAGATGGTTTTGGCGGTGGCGCTGATGAGGGTTTTTCAGTATCAGCAGCTGAAGACTTTTTTGCTTCTCGCTTTGCTTTTACCAGAGCGGCTTTGGCTTTTGATCTTGTGACACGATCTTCAATATTATTGATCATGTCCATATCACCGGCCAGGGCTTTAGCGACTGCTTCCTGAATCAATTTTATTTGTTCGTCACTCATGCAATCTTTTTCGTTAGGGGGCGATCTGTTTTAATTTTTTCCTGAAGTTTGAGCAGTCCTTCAATCAGTGCTTCGGGCCTGGGTGGACAACCGGGAATGTATACATCCACTGGTATTACCAGGTCTACACCTTTTAATACATGGTATCCATACTTCCAGTAAGGACCGCCGCTGGTGGCGCAGCTGCCCATGGCAATAACATATTTCGGTTCTGCCATTTGCTCATATAGTTTTTTAATCCGCAAGGCCATTTTCATGGTTACGGTTCCGGCAACAATCATAACATCGGCCTGCCTCGGTGATGAGCGGGGAAGCATACCAATGCGCATGAGGTCATAGCGGCTGGCCGCCGTAGCCATCATTTCAATGGCGCAGCACGCTAATCCGAATTGGAAAAACCAGGGGGATCCAGATCGTGCCCAGCCCAGTAATTTATCCATAGTGGCAACAACGACATTATCCTGAAATCTATTCTCAAGCAGACCCAACAGAAGTCCTTTCTTCTTTTCCTACAATTTTGCTATATCGTCCGCGACCGTATTTCACACGGTATTTCACCCAATCCAGATCGCCTTTCTTCCACACGTAAGCCAGTCCGACAATTAAAATCAGCAGGAATATGGCCATTTCCACAAAGGCCAGCAGACCCAGATCCTTAAACACAACGGCCCATGGAAATAGTAAAACCACCTCTACATCAAAAATGAGGAAAATGAGGGCGATAACGTAAAATCGTATATTGAATTGAACCCAGGCTGAACCTTCTGATTCTTCGCCGCATTCATAGGTGGAGAGTTTGTCTGGTGTATCCTTTTTTGGAGCAAGGATTTTTGAAAGTAGTAACGGTATATATACCAAGACTATTCCGAGGAGGATGAAGAGAAATATGGTTCCGAAGTCGCGATACATTTAATATTTGGTCGAATTACGAGCCCGAAATTTAGCTTTCTGTTTTATCACCTTGCAAGACCAATTCCCTATAAAAACCACAGTTTTTTCCTCTGTCTATTATTTTATTTCAAACAAAGGTTACTATACTATTATTTTAAATAGATAAGACCTGAAACAGCTTTCCAAAACGTTTGATTAAAATCAGGCATTTTTAACATTGTTGAGCCATGACAACTTCAACTAAATTTTAATATCTATGAACATCATTAATTCAGCACTATCGGCCGTCCTCCCCCTTTTTCCACGCTTCATTATTAAACCATTTGCCAAGCCATATGTGGCAGGAGAAACAATCGATAATGCGTTGCAGCATATCAAAGTGTTAATTGAAAAAGGGTTTGCTGCAACTGTAGATATTTTAGGAGAGCATGTTGAGAATGAAGATGAAGCACACCACATTACACAATCATACATAGAATTACTGAATGCCATTCATCAGGAAGGTTTAAATTGCAATTTATCTATCAAACCAACCCACATCGGACTGGATACCGGATATAATACAGCACGCGATAACTTGTTTACATTATTAAACAAAGCCAACGAATATGACAATTTCGTACGCCTAGATATGGAGAATTCTCCTTATACCGATGCAACGATCAAAATGTACTTGGAAGCAAAACTGGACTTCCAAAATGTTGGTCCGGTAATTCAGGCTTATTTACACCGATCAAAGGAAGACATAAATCGTCTAAAGGAAAAAAATCTAAATGTGCGAATCTGTAAAGGTATCTATAGAGAATCAGAGCATATTGCTTTTCAAAATAATTTAGATATTAATGCACAATTTGTTGATTTAGTAAAAATGGTGATTGAAAGCGGTGGTTATGCAGCTATTGCTACACACGATATTTCGTTAATTGACGAACTTGAAGAATGGATCATTGTAGAAAACATATCGAATGATCGATTTGAATTTCAAGTATTATTCGGAGTCCCCATGAGCGGGCGTCTTGAAAAATTAAAGGATAAAGGATATGTTGTTCGTGTGTATGTCCCTTTTGGCGAGTCCTGGCATGACTATTCAATCCGCAGACTGAAAGAAAATCCGAGGATTATTTCCTATGTAATGAAAAACATTTTCAAAAAACATTAAAATGAGTGTTTATGTGTTAACGTGTTAACGTACTAAGGTGTTCAAGTATTAATGTGTTCAAGTAAAAAGTTTATTTGTGATGGCTATGTTCTACAAACTTATTGAAATAAACGTAATAAATTTCTTCAATAATATTCAACACGAAGTTGGTCATTGGTTCATATTGGTTTCTATAAATATTCTACCACGGAGTCAACAAGCAATCTATCAAAACATCAAGGAAAATCCCTTATGCTTACAGTCCCGACACATGACGGAGATGAAACCACCCGAGTTTTAAATGGGGAGAATAGATATATAACAAATTAATGTGCAAAATAATACAAACTCCATAGGAGTTTTATGTCTATAACAAACGGAATACAGATAAATACGAACTCCGTAGGTGTTCAACAGGAAGGTTAAAAATGGCTAATACATTTACACAACTCTACACTCAATTAGTTTTTGCGGTGCAAAGCAGACAAAATTTAATACAAAATAGATTTGAAGAGGATGTGTACAAATACATCACGGGAATTATCAAAAATAAAGGACATAAAATTATTGCAATTAACGGAATGCCTGACCATATCCATATTTTTATTGGAATGAAACCTAAAGAAGCAATTTCAGATTTAGTTCGAGATGTGAAAAAGGATTCATCGAAATTAATTAATACTAAAAATTGGATTCGTGGTAAATTTAACTGGCAAGAAGGATTTGGCGGGTTTTCCTACGGACATTCACAAATTTCGGATGTTACGACTTATGTTGAAAACCAAAAGAAGCATCACAAAAAAAGAACTTTCAAAGAAGAATATCTTGAATTATTGAAAAAATTCCAGATTGAATATGATGAACGGTATTTATTTGAATGGATAAATTAAGATAATGACTAATAATCGTAAATATTCAACACCTACGGCGTTGGGGGTACTGGGACAATATTCGTTCTATAGACATTTAACTCCTAACGGAGTTGGGCGTTATTGTAGTTGTTTTTTCCCTGCTCGCCCTCCTTCGTCGGGAGCAGGCGGGTATAGATATTTGGCTTCGGAGTATTCAAATACGAATAGAAATCCCGTAGACTTATAGTCCCGTGCTTTATGTCAGGAAATTGTATGTTAATAGAAACATTGAAAATAGAAAATATAAACTCCGTTAAACAGATTGTCAAAAAGTGCAAGCGATTCAGTTCATCTTTAGAACATAGCCATTGTGATTTGGTTTTACAAGGGAGATACAATGCCTAAATTCAAAACATCAGTAAAAACACTTAAACACAAGAACACTTGAATACTTGAACACTCGAACACATTTTTGTCATGAATGAAATAGAAACCATTGAAAAAATCTATAAAATGAAAACCATTGCCGTTGTTGGCATGTCCCCGAAGCCTGAGCGACCCAGCCATTATGTGGCTCTTTATCTCCGGGATCAGGGTTATGAAATCATTCCGGTCAATCCCGGGCAGACCGAAATTGCCGGGGAAACATGTTATCCTTCATTGAAGGACATCCCAAAACAAGTGGATGTGGTAGATGTCTTCCGCCGACCGGAGCACGTGGGTCCCATTGCTGAAGCGGCTATTGAAATCGGTGCCAAAGCTCTTTGGCTTCAGGATGGTGTAATCAATGAAGGCGCAGCACAACTGGCAGAGGACGCCGGCTTGCTTGTAGTCATGAATAACTGCATGTTACGGCAGCACAGGCAGATGACTCATTGAAAAAAACTATTCTTACCATATTCGTAAATATACTCTAACAAATAAATTCACGGGAATATGATGGCTTTTACGTTTTAAAATTACTGTTTATTAAAAAAGGAAAGATAAAATGAAATACCAAACCAAAATATTATTTCATTTCGTAAGTGTATTATTTACCCTAGCACCTTATACTGTTTTTTCTCAAAACTTCTGGGAGCAAACAAATGGCCCCTACGGCGGTTTTATCTCTTCCATCGGTATTAATTCGAATGGTGACATCTTTGCTGGGTCTGCGTATGATGGCGGTGTCTTTCGCTCCACCGACAATGGTGACAATTGGGAGCATATTAATACGGGCTTAACGAATGCTACCGTCAAATCTCTTGCTATCAATTCCAGTAATCACATTTTTGTCGGTACGAATGAAGGTAGAATCTATAGGTCCATGGATGATGGTGAAAACTGGACAAATATTTATGAGAGTTCGACGTTTAGTGTAGTATTTTCTTTTGCTGTCAACTCCATTGGTGACATCTTTGCAGCAACTTGGGGTGGAGGTGTCTTCCGGTCTACAGATAATGGTGACAATTGGTCAAATGTAAACACAGGTTTGACATATACAGAGGTTTATTCTCTTGCCATTAATACAAACGATGACATTTTTGTTGGAACTTGGGGAGGAGGTGTTTATCGTTCCACCAATAATGGTGATAGCTGGAGTGGGACTGGCTTGGACACTGCTTATATCTTGTCTCTTACTATTGATGATACTGGCAACATATTTACAGGGACTGCTGGAGATGGTATCTTTCGCTCCACAGATAATGGAGACAATTGGGAGCAGATTAATACTGGTCTAACCAATACTGTAGTTAAATCTCTTGCCATCAATTCCAGTAATCACATTTTTCTCGGAACTTCCCGTGGTGGTGGTGTTTTTCGCTCCACAGATAATGGTAATAATTGGGTACAGATAAATGCTGGCTTAACAAATACAGATGTCACATCTCTGGCAATGAATACAAGTGATGACATATTTGCCGGAACTTGGGGAGGCGGTGTCTTTCTATCTACAAACAACGGTGATAGTTGGACGGAGAAGAATACCAACCTTTCTAACACTATTATTTTTTCCCTTGCTGTTAATAACAGCGATGAAATATTTGCTGGAAGCGGTGGCATTTTTCGTTCCTCTGATGATGGTGAGAACTGGGATAACTTAGGTTTGGGCGATATTGCTATTCTTTCTCTAGGTATTAATGCGAGCGGTGATATTTTTGCCGGGACTTATGAATGGGGAGTTTACCGCTCAACTGATAATGGTGAAAACTGGACATACAGCGGTTTGATGGATACTTCTCTTTTTTCCCTAGCAATCAATGCCAATGGTGATATTTTTGTCGGTGCTTCGCGAGGTAGAGGGATGTTTCGCTCCACAGATAACGGTGCTAGATGGACTAACATGGGCTTGAATGATATTTCTGTTTATTCAATTGCCATCAATTCCGCTGGAGACATCTTTGGTGGTACTTTTGAGGATGGTGTCCTTCGCTCTACCGACAATGGAGAAAATTGGTCTCAAACAGGATTAGAGTTTACTATTGTCTATTCTCTTGCCATCAATTCCAACGGTGACATCTTTGCCGGAACTCTTGGAAGTGGTGTCTTTCGTTCCACAGACAACGGAGATAATTGGACACAGATTAATACCGTCTTAACAGTTTATGATGTTCTTTCTCTTGCCATCAATTCCAGCAATCATATTTTTATGGGTACTGATGATGGCGGTGTATTTCAATCCACGGATAATGGTGAAAATTGGACAAATATCAACGAGGGATTGCTGAATACTGATGTTCCGTCTCTTGCTTTCAATTCCAGCGGACATATCTTTGCCGGGACTTTGTTTGGCGTATTTCGAAGTATCGAACCTACAACATCTGTACGAGAAAACGACATCGATATACCAACCTTCTTTTCCTTGAACCAAAATTACCCCAACCCCTTTAACCCTGTTACGACTATTTCATACCAATTACCAAAATCTGGATTTGTGAACCTGTCCATTTATAACCTAGCCGGTCAATTGGTAAAGACACTTGTTAGTGAAGAAAAAAGTTCTGGTGTATATTCAATATCTTGGAATGCAAATAATGTTAGTTCAGGATTATTTTTTTACAAATTGACTTCAGGTACCCAGACAATTTCTAAAAAAATGATTTTGATGAAGTAAAGAAATACATACTACGACAGCATAGGCAAATGAAGTTGTAGGAAAAGACGTACTGCAGACATTCCTGTCTGCCCCTTTCAATATTTTTCAAACGTGGCAGGCGGGGAATGTCTGTCCTACACAAAAGTTTTTAAACAATTCACGTTTCCGCCGACCAAATTATGGTTGGGACACGTCTATTAATTCCCTAACTTTATTCTCATAAGATGTTCATTCTATATACAAACAATATCGATTTTATTTTATGTGGATAAATACCAAATATTATTCCACGGTCCGCCAGCTGGCGGACAGATTCCAATCACAATATTTCACCAGATGATTATTTATTCCAGCCAGCAAGGGTAATATGAAGCAAAATTTTCAGCAAATTGACTCTGGTAAGCATTAAGGATAACTATGGCATTAATCCCACCACATTTTCTCGATGCTGTTGTTGCAATAGGTGTTGGTGATGATCCAAACCAACGTCAATGGATAGGCACGGGTTTCCTTTATGGTCTCTATGAAAAAAAAATTGATGATCAGACCAATCACTATATTATCTTCTTGATTACTAACGAGCATGTATTACGCAATCAGAAAAAGATATGGTTGAAGTTCAACGATTCCACCGGTAGCGGAAGCGTTGATTATCCAGTACGTCTGATCGCAACTAACGGAAAAAAATTATGGGCACAGCATTCTAAGGCAGATGTAGCAGCTTTCTTCATAAATGTTAATAAGCTAAAAAGCGAAGGGCGTACCTTTCATTACTTTCAATCTGACCAGAATGTAATAAAAATAAATGAATTGAAAGACCAAGGGGCTACTGAGGGAGATGGGGTCTTTCTACTTGGCTATCCAATGGGAATTGTTGGGGCTGAACGACAGTATGTAATTTGCCGTAACGGTTGCTACGCAAGAGTTAGGGATCTTCTAGATAAATCTAGCGATGACTTTCTTGTCGATGCGTTCGTATTTCCGGGAAATAGTGGCGGTCCTGTCCTGACAAAACCAGAGTTGACACACATCCAAGGGACAAAAGCGAACAATAAATGCCAACTGGTGGGAATTGTAAAAACTTATATTCCATATCAGGATATTGCGATAAGTAATCAAACGAAACGTCCACGAATAATCTTCGAGGAAAATACCGGTTTAACTGCTGTTGAACCTGTCGATTTTATAGAAATAACCGCTAAAACTGCCAAGCGTCGATTAAAAAATCGGATAGCAAGTGCTCGGTGGCGAGCCAAACGTAAAGATGAACACGCCTAACAAGGCGCTGCACAGGACACCGAAAACTTGCAGCGAGATTTTGGAGTTTGGAAGAAAATAAAAGGTTAGATTTAACTATGAATGATTATAGCACCAAGACTTCCACGCCGTTAGGTTTCAATAGAAATATTCACATTCAAATAAATCGTGTGATTGTATGAGTTGTAAGTTTAATGTCATAGAATATTTTGAAGAATTTTTAATTCCAGATTTACAGAAGATGATTAATGCCCATCTTCATCATTATGCGTTTATTGTAATTTGCCAGGGGATTGAAATCCTTGGTTCTTGTTTCGATCAAAAAGAATTTAATAACCACAAATTGTCTGAAACTAGATTTAGAATTGGCTTGAAAAAACTATTCAAGAATATCAAATACAAAAATAATCAGAGTAAATTATATCAAGTATTGAGAGGGCCGATGATCCATCAACTTAGACCGGGCGGAACAATTTATCTTTGTTCAAAAAACAAGGACAAAATTCCAAGTGAATATCATCTACAATTAACAAATAACAAGGCTATAATATTTGTAATTGAAGAGTTTTTTAAAGATTTTCAGAATGCATTTAGTAATTTCAAAAAATTGTCTACCAGTTCGGGAATTATAAATCAAAATAAAATTAAAGAAACGTACATAATGGTTGAAGATATAATTTTACCTGCAATCAATAAAGAACACCGAACTAATAAGAATATTATAGAAAAATTAATTGGTCAGATAACAAAATCTATCGACGATTAAGACAAAGTTAATCTTTTGAAACATGATAGACAGAAACACAGTATTATGCATCATCTGTCTGAAGTTGCATTTAAAGGAATTATTAAAAAAGGTTCGGGGGTTTTACTAAACTACATTATAAAATTCATAAGCTTTATAAATAAGCTATGGTTTAATCTTAATAAAGTGATTCAACTGCTGAGCAATGTACTTATTTCATTTTTTAGTATTGTGATTGCTGTTTGCCTTTTATTACCATCATCTCAACATTTTCTATCATTATATAAAAATTGGGATACAATTTTTATAGCTATTGGTGGCACCCTTGTAACGATATTAATCTTAACGTTTTCTTTATCAGTTATACCAATACAGCGCGCTGTCGAGTCATTTTCACCCAGTATATCAAAAATTTATCGAAATGATGCATTTAATAAAATTATATATATTACAATTGCTTTGTTTGCTTTATTATCATTTGTTATGAATTTTATATCGGCTATTTTTGATTTGAATGCTTCTATTTTGTTTCCTTATAATTTAATTTTTATTGGCGTCAGCCTTGATCTTCTTCAATTTCATCATCGACGTATAAGTTTACTATTAGATCCCAATACTGCTATCAAAAAACAGCTGAAATTAGTATTTAAATATATTGATAGGACTCAAAAGAGAATAACAATTTCTTCAAAATTGTTCTACTATTTATCACCCTATGTGGATAAAACCGGAATAAAACCAGTTGATTTAGAATCTGTATTCTACAGAAATAATATTCTTTATGAACGCAATATAATAAATCAAATAGGTGAGTTTGCAGAAATTGCCACTAAGTCACTATTTAAAAATGAAATTAATACTTTACGAATTGTTGTCTCTGCAATGACTGATGCGTGTATACATTTTATTAATAGTCGCAAGCGAAATATATCAATGTATTCCTCACCGTCTTCTTTTTATTTATTAAAACAGAGCGATATTGATACATCTTTAGACAAGATATATCAACATTACTTATTTATTGCTACTAGTGCAATTGAGCGAAATGATCAAGGAGCGACTATTTTGATCCTTGAAGCATTTAGTGATATAGCAAAATATCTAGCCAATATCAAAATAGATGGTAAACTAAATCAATTAAATGATATGATCTTTTCACCATTATTTTATTTGGAAAATATAATTAAAACTGCTCAATCTCATAATTTAGATGAGGTTGTACTAAAGGGATGTTATTACGTGGAAGATTTTTCAAATCAATTACCTAAGGATACAAGCTATTCCGATGACGCATTAAACAACCCAAAATTTTACTATGAAATTATTCTGAGCTATTTTATTTCAAACCAGTTTATACTTATAAATAAAATTCTAGAGACTCAATTTGGTCCATTCCTAATTTCATTAGAAAGGAATCACTACAGACTGAAATACAAACTGAAAATGGCGTTGGATTATATAAAAACACTATTCCCATTAGCACTTGTTTGTGAGAAAAAAAACCAATCTGATTTACTATATTTGCCGTTTTCCATGCCATATCAGATAACAAATGAAAAATCACTTACATATTTTATCCAGAAATCAACAATTCTTAATCAAGTTGATAAAAAAAGGAAGTTTGTTAGTCCTTATCATTACTTTTCAGAATACAACGGTGTGATTGCACATCATTTTCGATCTATTGCAGATAGTAATGATATTGGAAATAGCGGGTTTTTATGGCATATATCAAACTCAATTAAAAGCATTATACATTTACATTTTTCTATAATAGAAAATTCTCAGACTGATGTGTTCAATCATATTGAAGATCTTGTTAAAAATATTACATTGTATTTGTCGTTTTTCTGGAGCGCATTACACAAGTCAAAATCCATTAAATACTATTACGCCAGTTACATCTGTGAGATAATATCATGGGTTGGGCTTTATTGCCATACTGATAAAATTAATCAAAATGTATGTTTCCAAATTCTTCAACCCAGAATCACAACTATGTGTGTTTCCAACATTGTGGATGTTATTAATAGTTACTTTCGAACTGGAGAGGACAAGAATTATTACAATTTTGCAGATTTATTAATGAACTTATGGTACATACGAATTATATCACATATATCTAACGATGTTAATCTGATTGATATAATTGATTCTAAAATTGTAGAGTTAGATTTATTCCATGACGAAGATTGGCCTTCAATAAAAGAGGCTCTTGTGTTGCGACATAATCAGCTAACTGAAGAGCTTTTTTCATACTCAACAAGTGATTATTCACCTCCGGGAGAGTCTAAGCATATTTTAAGATCGATTATAAGTGAAAAGGAATTTTTAGAACAGCAATCACCGATTTGTATTGAGAACTAATATTATGAAAAAAGCAAAAGCCAAGATGATACTTGATAAGATTCTAATAAATTTCATTGAAGAAATACAGATCATAAACTATTATACTCATTTATCCCATAGCAGTTTTAGAAAATATTACACTCAATTTTTATCCATTATACCACCGGAAGCGGAAATCAAAATGGAACTACCATTTAGTGGTGCTAATGTTTTCATTATGGATCCATTTGACAATTGTAAATCTATTAGTTTCGGTGGAGTACATGTTAGTGGAAAAGAATATGGTGAAAGACTTGTGGAAAATCTGAACAACCATAACCGCCTTCTTATTGTACTAAGCTATGAAGCATTTGAACGATATTATCTTGACCTATATGCTGCTCTTGGATACTTGGACAAAAACCTATGGAATTGCGCAGACTTTGGCGACGTAAAATTGAAGAATCTTACGTATAAAAAGTTAGATTGGTTTCAAAACAAAGTACGGAATTCAAAGACTGGAAAGAAAATTCCGATAAGAAAGATTTTAAATTCAATGCGAAATAATTTTATCTTTTTCGATAAAACTGAAAGAAAAGGTGATATTTATTTACGGATGTGGATTGTATACATCCAAAAACTAAGACATGCGATTGTTCACAATCAATCAATATTACCAATAGATAGAAGTGGACCCCAAAAACTGAGCAGTGTGTTAGTGTAAATTCTGCATGAACTTAAACAAAAAAGGAATCGCAGAAATGAGTAAAAAACGACGTAACCA
>VAOY01033005.1_pt1 | contig 16945 bp, 20 predicted proteins | sample 3393881 | NCBI WGS metagenome assembly VAOY01 (sample SAMN08290430, study PRJNA428436) | hydrothermal vent metagenome | isolation source: Deep-sea hydrothermal vent chimney | place: Indian Ocean: Southwest Indian Ridge
AAGCTGAATTGAAATAAAAAGCGAAGCGGTTTATGTCGAATCAGAGCTGGATAGGAAGGCGGTAGTTATTATGCCGCAGAACAGATTTTTGTGAAGAACCCGCGAGCTTCTTTTCGTTTTCGGTTATTACTTTTATTCTTACAGTTGCCATTTTTCAGTTACCATTTTTCAGCCGTTACATCCGGCGTTTTTTACTTAAATCTTAAATCTTAACCCTTAAATCTTTCCCTTTCCCTTCATTCCAACCGATTATTGCCATCGGGCCGCCGCAGTCGGCGTATGTTATCCGGTGGGCGACATCAAGCCCCGCCGCGGCTAATTCCTGCCTTATTTTTCTTGAGTTTTTTTTTGAGCGATTTCATTTTCCGCCATTTCCCGGAGTGATGCCCGGTCGATAAGGGTTTCGAGAATCGCGCCGTACGCGTCGCGGTCGAGCAGCCCAAGCGCGAATATTTCAATATCATTAAGATTGTAGAAAACCTGCAAAACCTGGACGCAGACATCACGGACATGTTCTTCATCCCATTCAAGTATGCCGTTTTCGTTGAGCGAATCCCACACGTCGGCGGCAAGGTCGACAATATCGGCGAATTCGTCGCGGGGTTCTGAATATATTTTGCCGCGATCATCCATGCGGTCTACCACTGGAAGTGAAAAATTAGGCGAATTAAGCAGAGCAACCGGAATTAAATATTCTTTTCCGTCAGCAAGCACAGTTGGACGGGCATAAGCGGCGGAACGCAGACGTTTTTTCTTGAAAAACATTTCCGGCTTAAAGTTTTTAGTATTGACTCCAATGTGAATTCCCCCCGGAGCAGGGCGCCAGCGATAATTTTCCGGCGCGTCAAAAATCACCCCCGGCAGCGGCGCGGCGAGTTTTCCCCCTTTGAGCCCGTGCGGGCCGCGGGCGGGAGAGCATTCGCTACCGCCGCTACCGGCGGTGCAGCGAGCTACTAGCTCGCTTGAAGGAAGGGAGTTAAGCGGGTAGTAATATGCTATAGGGCTAATCATTTTTGGATAATTCCTCCGGTTGACTTTTGTTCGATTTCCTCGACTGAAACTATAGAATTAAGGTCGTTTTCGCTTTCGATACCACCGACCAGAAAATCACCAGAATCATAAGTTATTCTATCGCCTCGCGCCGGCCGGGATATTTCGCTTTTGGGAATGGCAAATGTTCCGCTCCTTTTGCGGTGTTCGTTGCTGAATTCAAACTCGTTCCTCGTCTCACTGAGGTTCGGATTAGCGTCGAATGTGGATGCCGTACTGCCCTTGGGGGTGTAGATTATCGACTTTGCAAAATAATCCGTATTGTAATAGACATTGTCTGTCAGGTGCTGGCGAAATCCATTAAGTGACATATTATTAACTCCTTGGCTCGACGGCGATAACCGCCTGAAAGACTTTAGATTTCTGGACGTACGAAACAGCGTCATCGCTTACCGTAATAACATCGATCAACACATAGCTGCCTCCGGGATATGATAATTCAGTTATATTAGCAATCACATTAGAAACGACTTCCATAAAGGCTTGTTCCGTCGCGGCGCTGTATTCCTGTCTATCCTCAAGCACTATATTAACCGTGCGCGGGTTGCCGAATGCCTGTATTCCGGGGCTTTCGGTTTCTCTGCTTAACTGATATGAGCCGCCCTCCATATAAGTAACTGCGGCAAAAGGGTACTCGTCACTGTTGACATCGTGCATCAGGTAATGAATCTTCTCCAGCGCCGCCGCCTGATTTGCGGCGCTGACAAATGTCCTGAAACTGTCGCAGTCCGCAAGCAGGGTTGCCGTATTTGTCAATGTCGGAAAATAAGTTCCCATTTTTCAGTTACCATTTTTCAGCCGTTACATCCGGCGTTTTTAATTTTTAATTTTGTTCCGCAGTGCAGACATTTCTTTATTTTTTTGTTGACTGCCGACTGGGTAACAACGGCCGGGCCGCCGCACTTCGAACAAATAATAACTTTGATTTTGTTTGCATTTTTTGGCATGATTTTTTCCTTTTTTTACTTTTTTATTTCATTCGATGTTCAATCTCTAACTGAAAGTTATATATCCGGTGGCGGTTTCAATCAGGGTGGCGGTCAGCCTGGCGGTACCGGGGCGGCCTCCCTGTAGACCCTGGGCTTCAACTATTGCTTTTTGGCAAGTCGCGGTCAGCTGCCCGGTAACGGTCGGGACGGCTCCCTCCTGAAGTTTCGGGAAGGTGAGAGATAATGCGGACGCGACACTCTGTCCGGTATTGAGCCGCGCCTGGGTTGCCTCGCTGAGGTCTTCGCTTGTTGCCTCAATGCTTACCTCTGCCTGGTCGATGGCGGCGAAAGTCGGGAACGGCAGCCCGTTCCGTCCGGAGTTTTTAACCACGCTGTAATTGAAATTGATCCTGAGATCAACTATTTGTTCGATTGCCGTTCCGAGCGAAAGATTGCCGATAGTGTAAGCGTCGCCATGCAGGGGTTGGGTTAAGCTGGATGTACCTACCGTCAAGGGGCTTGTTTCCCCGTCTGAGCTGAAGGCGTGAAGCTGCCATGATGTACTCGCTTCTTTACCCGCTGACGCTTCGATAGTCTGCGGCACCAGCAGCCCGTAGGATACGGTAACTGATATCCACGTAGCGCCGAGTCCGCCGTCGTCGGCGTAGCTGCGGAAAAAAGCGACAAAGGGCGAAGCCGCCGAAACCTTCACCGGCCCGGTATTCCAGTTGATGTTGCGCGTCGAAAAATTGAGCACCGGCTCATTAATAAGAGTACCGATAAATGTCGGGTTGAGATTGCCGTCGTAACGGGCGATAAATTTTTGTAAAGCTGAACTTATTTCAATCCCGCCTTCGGGGATTCCGCCAATCGCGACCGCGTTAAACGATGCCCCTGCTCCTGTGTATCTGCTTAGGTCTGCCATGATATGCTCCTTTTTTTGGCGAACGTCGCCCTCGTTGATTTATTTTATGCTGAAACGACGGCTATTCCGCCGAAAATTGCTGTTTCATGTTTGTTGATATTCTGCTGTAAATAAAAATCAAAACGTTTTTCAAACCATTCCTCGTCGCGCGGCGGTATTTCCGTCAGTGCTTCCGCCACATTGATCTGGTTGCCCCGGCGTAAAAGCGGCTTGCGCGGCAGTGAAAGCCATTGAGCAGTTACATTACCTGAACGTTTACCCCCGCTGAAACGGATAGAGCCGCCTAAAAACTGCGCTTTGAGCTGCCCTGACTTCGTCATCGGCTCCGGGGTGTCCTTGCCTTCCTCGATGCGCTTGACCAGCATTCTAAGAGCCCCGCTCGAATATTTTTTGCGCCCTTTCGAATATTTCCGCTTGTACGAGCCTTTTAGTTCGCTGTATGAATAAAAAGCCTGCCGCGTAAAATGTTTAGGCGCTTTTTTTTCCTGCCATTCCATTATTACCTGCTGGATCGCCCGCGTTATCATAAACGGAAAGTCGCGCCGGAACTGCTTGAGCTCCGCCCCGGCGCGGTTGCCTTTATAATCTGTAAACGAAAGAGCCATCGTTGCATCCGATTTTTATATTTGGGTTACTTCTTTTTTGCCGAACGTCGGCTTCGTTTATTTTTTCTTTTTTGCTTTAGCGGTTTTTGCCTTGGCTTTTTTAGCGTCCTTAGCGGCGGCTTCCACTTCGGCTGCTTTCGCTTCCTTGGCGGCCTTGGCTTTCTCAGCCTTTTCGGCGGCTTCCACTTCGGCTTTAGCCTTGGCTGCCTTGGCGGCGGCTTCGAGATCGAGTAAATCTTGAATATCCGCTTGACGGACAATCTTATATCCGCGTTCTTCGATATAGTTAAGCTGGCCTTCGCCAACCAACTGCCTGACTTCTTCGCGAGTAGTTTTCATAATTCCCTCCGGAAAAAGGGGCTTGCGCCCCCTTTTGTTTACGCTGTGATATTGCTGAGCAGATATCCTGCCGCAGGAGTGAAAACGACCTCGTCGAGCTGCTGCCTGACGCGATGAATATTTGAGCGTATCTTGTCGTCCCGGTAGAATTCAGACACTACGTTTGTCGGGCTGTCGTCGGTCCAGAGCACTGAACGTCCGATATGGGGCTGTGAGCGTAACTGATTGCCGCTGTAGCGAACATACAGTAACGCATACTCATCGTCCCAGATGTCCGAACCGTCAGCTTGCGCCGCGGTGTAGACAACTTTGTCAACGCCAAGTATATGTGCCATCTCCGCCGCCCCGACCTGCATTACGAAGTCTTTTCTTGAGGCACCGTTGCCGCCGCCGCGCAGGGCTTTGATTTCGGTGTTCTGTCCCATGTTGTCAAAAACTTTTTCGGAAACCGCCAGACATATTTCGCCAACGCCGATAACGCCGCCGAGATTCTGTTTGAGGAGAAGTTTTTTGTCTTTGACATCTTTGACAATCGTTGCGGCCACGTTACTCCATTCGGTCGATACAGCAGCGGTGTAACCAGCAAAGGTTGTCGCGTTGAAGACCATTGCGGCGATACGTTTTTCCTGCTGTTTCCGCAGATGGTGATACAGAAACTTACCCATATCCGACATCGTGTTCAAAAACTTGTCGAGATATTTGCGTTCGGAATCGTCGATCAATTCTTCAAGTCCGTATTCTTCACATTCATATGTGAATGAACCTGGAGAATGTTCAATTCTGGCGTAACCGCCTTTTGGATTGCGCTTTAAATTGCCGGTACTCTTGGTTATATTGCCGATTCCCCACTTAGGGATAATGGCGGTTTTGTCCGCGCTGTCAAAAAGCGGCAGGACATCCAGTCCCATAAACTGGGATTCGAGATTGGCGGCGAACTCTGCGATATTCTGAGATATCACCGGTTGATATTGAGCTGTTGATGCTGGATACATAATTTAACCTCCTGGTTTTATTTTTTATGAAGTTGACCGCATGCCGTTGGCTTCGAGAATATCCAGAGCGGACAGGTACGAAGTGCGGACTGCGGTAACATCATCAATAGTTGCGTCGATTTCAGCGTTATTTGCGTCAATCGCGGTTTTCTGCGCGGCATTGTCCGCGATATTCGCGACGATAGGAGTACGGAGTACGCCCAAGTCTACACCTGCGGCAAGCAACACGTCACGAATTGCTCCTAAATCAGCTACAACAGCGGCTCCAAACGTATTAAGATTTGCCGCCTGGTCAACTGTTGTAGTATTTCCCCATGCTGGATTAACCGTAGTAACAGCCGCGGGATCGGCGTAAGTCAGTCCGGCGGGATCAGATGCTGTCTGCCCGGCGCATGCGGCGGGAGCACTTGCGGTGATTGCCGCGGGATCGGCGAGGACCGAAGAAGTCAATGCCTGCGCGGCGGATGAAGCGATAACTTCAATAGCCTGCGCGGCGGCGGCACATGCTTCATTGGCGGTGGCGATAGTTACCCCGGAAACGGTGTCGCTGATTTTTCCGTCGACGGCGCAATACAAAGCCGCGCCGGCGGCGAAAGTATCGGCGGCTTCCACCAGGAAGGTTCCTTCCGCGTTCCACAGCTTGACTGTAACGCCACTGCCGGAAGCGGCGGGGTTGACTGTAACGCCGATGGAGTCCTGACCCGCGTCAGCGAGTGTAACGGTTCCAGCGGCTGAGAGTTTTACGATGCGGTTTATCGCGAGTGCTTCACCCGCGGTAAAACTTACAAATCCTGAGTCTCTTCGTGTATTCATTTTTAAAACCTCCGGTTCTAAATTTGTTGTTTATTTTTGAGGTTGCAGAGCCGCGCAATATTCGTCGTACAGCTCAGGGTTGGCAACGGCGGCCAGACTTCTGGCGGATGCCTTAGCATCAGAGTCGCCCTCTTTGCCTTTCGGGATGTTTTCGATTACTTTCGCCTCGAAATCAGCTACCGGGTCGGAACCTTCTTCCTCTCCGTCGTCTTTTTTCGCTTTTGGCGGAACCGAATTGTCCGGTTCGAGCGGATATTCGTTTTTGTATTCGTCAAGCAAAGCGTTGGCGGCAGCTAAATCAATTTCAAGCTGTGCTTTTTCGCCAGTGAGACTGCTGATTTTTTCATTCAGCGGTGTAACGAGAGTATGAGCGGCTTGCGCCTGCTCAAACGACAGTCCGGCTTCGAGGTAGCTCATCGCGCCTTCGGCACCGAATTTTTCTTTGAAAGCCTTAAAATCGGGTTCCATTGTGTTCTCCTTGGTTAAGGGTTTGTTGTTTGCGGGTTTTTGGTTGCTTTTATTTTTGCTTTGCTCAGCCTCGTTGCTTTGCAAAGCGCTAACTGCTTTAGGTTTTTCCGAGGTATCGGCGGCAGCAAATTTATCCTGCCAGTTTTCCGGCAAATTCGGGAGGTGCATTTTTTTAGCGAAGGCCATAAAATCACCGCTGCGGACGGCGGCCGCTGCGGACTGCTTGGCTTCCGGCTCGAAAATTTCATCACATAAACCGTGTTCGAGCACTTCGTCGGGTTCAAGCCACGCGCCGTTACCGTTCTGGCGGTTCATAAGCTCAAGCATATAATCCTTGCTTTTTCCTGAACGCCGCGCATAAATATCCGCCTGGCGTGAATCTATTTTTTCCATGTCGTCGAGATGGTCTTTCAACTCTATTGCGTTCGCAATAAAAAAGTTCCAAGCATGATGTACCAGGTAGAGTGAGTTAATCGAAACCCTGCGGACATCACCAGATTGTGCGATTAGTGTCGCGGCGGAAGCTGACATACCGTAGATATTGGTAATAATTTTCGCTTTATTTTCCCTTAGTAAATCATGTATCGCCAGCCCATGATCGACCGAACCGCCCAGAGAGTGAATATTAACGCTTATTTCTTCCGCGTTAATTTTTCCGATGGCTTTTAGTTCCCGGCGCATAAGCTTGGCCGTGTTTGGGCTTTCCTCCCATGAATAACCAATAACGCCTTCTATATCAATAACGGCAGTCGTTTTTTCGCCTTCAGCCGCCGCTATTGCAATAATCGTTATGTTTTCACTTATTTTACTGACAGTTTCTTTCATTTTACTGCGCTCCTGTTTTGTTCAATTTTTGCCTTGGCTTCCTGCCATGTGCGGGTGCCGGATGTTCCGACGGAAACCGGCAGATCAGCCGCCATAATGGTTTTAACTTCTTCCGAACGGCGGTTTATATGCTTGCGGAAATTACGGTTGCGGCGCAAAAGATAATCGCCGATTGTGCCGAGGTTGTTGTCAATGCGCTTGATTTGCGTGTCGGTTTCTTTTTCCGCGTCAACGGCGATAAATTCAGGCTCAGTATAAACAGCCTGGGTATATCTTTCGGGGCGGTCGAGTGAGCCGTCAGACGGCAGTTTCAGCATTTTTGTGTTGATCGCGTCAGCAAGGACTCTTTCGCGGACTTTCCGGTCTGACGAAATATTCGCCCGGTAGATACCGGACATGCCGCGAGTCATCTGGTCGGCGGCGATCCGCTGGCCGTAATAGTTAGCCTTCGTAAAATCCAGCATAATGTAATTATGCGGAACCCCGGAGCCCGCGCCGATCATGCGGACACACAAATTAATAAAGCTTTCAAAATTATCGCCGGGGTTTTTGTTTTCGACGGTCTCGATTTCTTCATCTTTTTTAATGGATGCGACCATCCCGGGATAAAGCTTCTTGAGATAGGCAATATCCTCCGGGGTTTTGGTGTTGCCGATGTTGCTGATCTTGTCTCCAAACGCGCCTGTTTTCCCTTTGGCGTTTTTGACAACAAGCCCAAATATCGCCGCCATTTTTTGTTGCACCAGCGCATATTGCATAACATCATCGAGATAGCGAAGAGTATTGAAACACGGCAAGTATCCGGTATAGCCCCGATAGCTTGCGGCGTATTTGGGTATGAACATGTGGACGGCGTTACTCGCGCGGATGGAGCGGAAGTCATTCATGTTCCACATCTGGTCGCGAGAACCTATCCAGTAGAATGCCGGTCTGGCGGTACTTTTTGAGACTTGGACACCGTGAAAAATCTGTTTATTTTCGTGTTTGTAAAGATTTTGGGGGGTCGCTATCCTGGCGGAGTCTATAAGCTGTATGCGCGGCAGCGGTTTACCTTTCCGGTAGGTGAACATTTTGAGTATATCGCCGTCCGTCAGGGTCGCGCGGGTGGAAAGGTATTGAAGATCAACGTAATCGAAACGCCCGGTCTGGTCGCAGTTCATGCACCATTCGAGCCATATCTGGTCTGCGGCATCGTCATATTCAATATTACCAGTCATAGAAACCGGCCATAATCCGGCATCGCCGAGAAGGTTATGTACAATACGGTCCACGAGCCCTGTAAAAATCGGGTTTTCATGAAAAAGCATGTAGCTGGTGGCAATCATTTTCAAGCGGTCCATAGACGAAATGTCGTAATCCTCACTATGCCACACGCCGGTGATGTCCTTAAGCCCGCGTTGATAGCTAATGCCGGAAAAAGCCGTCGCCATCGCCTCTTGTTGTTTTATTTCCATACGCTTATTTATGCGGGAGGCTCCCCAGCCGGGGAAATATTTGGCGATAGTACGGTCAGCGCTGGTTATCCGGGAAACATCTTTCAATATCTGTTCTTCGCTGTGGGTAACTAGATTCATTCAAACACAACTCCATATATGCCGCGCCCACTGCCGTCCGCGGCGTTTTCGGCGATTTCGTCTTTGAGTTCGCGCCGCCACTCGATCATATCCTTGATAGGCAAAGTATTGGCGGATTCGCCGTTCATGGAAAACCCGGAAACCCCGCCGTCGGTTATCTTGTTCAGCGCCGTGTCGATGTTGTCGATGTCTGTCTGGTCTGGCATTTTGCACCTCCGGTTATCAGTTAAAAACAAATCCGGACAAAAAGAAAGAGCAGACATTCGGTGTATCGGCACCGATATGCCTGCTCTTTCCCGGAAAACCCACTGGATGGCCGTCCAGCTTTGTCCGCAAATTTTATGGGATTGCTCCCTTTATATAAATTCTATAGTATTAAAGAATCTTTGCAAGTATTTGCTTTGTCGTTTTTTCGCTATGCGAAATTTTCTTTTGTTTCCTGCTCAAAATTATACCGGACAGAATAGCGTTTATTGCATTTATTGCAGCGGTGGTATCTGATCCAGCCGTTTTTTAGCGCTTTTTTATTTGCTTTTTTAGCGTTAGTAATCGGCGCTCCGCAGCCATGAGGGCAATTCTCAACAATTTGTCGTATACTCGGTATTGACATCGCTAGTTTTCCTTTTTTAAATAAGATTCCAATCTTTTTTTTAAATTTTTCCTTAAATCTTAAAACTTAACGCTATCCTCAATACCCTGCCGGGATCTCCGGTTCCGGCTGATTTTGATTATGAACAGGCACTATGCTTATTTCCTTTAATCTTTCAGACAGCACGTAGCGCGCGGCGCACTGGTATTTTTCAAGGTCGAAATAATGATTATTTTTTTTCAGCATTATCCATTCCCGTGTTGTAAATCCTTTATTATCGGTTTTTTCTATTGGATTTTCTGCGAGCATTTCGCTTAAATATTTTTCCTCGATCGCGTCCGGCAGATGCCATGATGATTTTTCGCTGTTATATTCGCCGCTTTCTGGATCAAAACCGCTGTTAATCGAGTCAAGCAGACGATCCTTGAAGTGGTTGTCGGTAATATTGACAATACTAACGTCAGGCTTTTCTTTGGCTTTGGTGTAGGACAAAGTCCCTGACCGGCATTTTCCGGTCATCGGGAAAACAGTATTATCATCCTGCGACCATTCATAAACGAATTCAGGGTTATACTGACAATCGCAAAAAACCGCTTCAACGTTATAACTTTTTTTGCCATCAGGACTCTTGTATTCAAGTTCGGCGCGAAGTGTCGGCAGTTCCGATGGTGTCCGTACACTGCCGTAATCAATTAACCAGGAGCCGGAAACAGAATGAGCCCGAACCAGATAACGTTGGAAGCGCTTGTGCAAATCAACGGTCATCACAATGATACAAGGCTCTGAAATCACAACATCGCCAAGCGGATAAGGGCAGCGGTGCGCGCGTATCATATTGCGGTCGGCGGCCTGCGAAGTGGATTCGTAGGCTTTAGCGCAGTCGGAATTTATGAAATCACGCATTTTTTCGGGGTTGTCCTTCGCTTCCAGATAGTTTGCCGCCACTTGACCAAACGAGACATATCTGGCATACCATGAAGGTAGGCGGCTTGAGCATATCGCGGCGGCTGGATTCATCTTGCGCCACTCGCCCTTTTTTATCATTTTTATTTTGTGGCGGTCGGTGATCGCGCCGGAACAAAATGGACAGCGGTAGACGGTTTCTTTTTTGACGCGATCAAGGTATTCAGCCCAATTCTCGTCTTGTTTGCGCTCCTGCGGATAATCAAAATTTTCAAACTCCAGATGGTCGAATTCGCCGCAGTGCGGACAGGGCAGGAAAAAAAGGAATTGACAGCCGCGCTCAAACGAATACCACGGATCAAAATCGGGAATTGTCGGCGTTGAAGTGTCGAAAATCCGGGCTAAATGCCGATAAGCAATTACACGGCGGGCGGAAAGACTCAGGGAGTCGCCTTCCTTGTCTGTGGCTCCGGCAAACTTGCCGGTTTCGTCACGAAACAGATAACGGATGGATTCAGCCGCTACCGATGCCGGGCTTCCAGACCAGGCTATATTAATAGTCATACGATCAAGCATATACTCAAACAACTGGATATCGTCGCGCCGCCCGGTCTTGTGTTTCGACAGCACAGGGCAGTCTTCAAACATGGTCTGGAGGTGTTTGCGGGAGCGCTTTTTCGCCGTCTGCTGGTCAGGATAAACAATCAGCGCCGGGCCGGGATCGTGATCAACAATAAAAGCGATTAATAACTGAAGTATCGCGGACTTTCCAACCTGTGCAGCCCAGCAGAGAACTACATGCTTATAATTCATGAACCAGTGCAGCGGCGCGCGCTGATAAGATTCCAGCCGGATAATCCCAGAGCGCAAAGTAACACGCGGCGACAGATATAAATATTTCTCCCCCCACTCGTCCGGGAGTATTTTATCCGGAGGCCGCAGCGAGTCGCCGGATATCCGGTTTATCTCGCTTAACTGCCCCGGTAAATAACGGTCATACATTTTTGAATGTGTGTGTGTCATTGCTGCCCTATATGCGTAAAATCGGGTTTAATTTGTTGAGTTTGCGAAGCCTGATTAATGCCGAAATACGACAATATGACCGAACGGCGAAAATTATAAAGCCGCCGGTCATTATGAATTGTATAAGTTTCAAGATTTGAGTTTTCCGCCAGATTGCCGGAACCCTCAATAACAAAATGATGTGTGCCGGATTTGTATAATTGCAGCTTGGCGTGGCTGTTAGCAGTTTGCCATTCGAGCCCCGGCGCGGCGCTAAGCGCCTGTTTGATGAATTCCGGGCGGTCATCGCCGAGACGCATAATAACATCGTTGAACAAGACGTATGTTTTGCCGGTGAGAATATTATTCTTTTTGTAATGCTCAAACAGCTCCGCCGCGTCCTGGTTAATATTGTAGGTGGAAAATATAGTCTCCTCAAACTCCGTATCCGCACGGCGGAATATTTCGCAAAAATATTTAAGAAAATCAATGGCGTTGTCACGCTCCATAGTAAAAACAAATAAAGGCTGTTCACCTATCCCCGGTAGCCGGTTGATTATGTCTTCTATCTTGTCAACCTTTACCGGCGACTCATCATTTGACCCGTAAATAATCATTTGTTTTAATCCTCTTTGATTTCAAAATTTTCTATTTTTTCGGAAGTATGGCGCAAACAATCCTCAATCCTGGAACTTAATATTTTTTGAACTTCATCCGGGGCGCTTTCCGCCGCGAGATCATCCTGAATAGAATAGGGAAGCAAACAGAGATCAGTTCGAACCCCGGTTAAAATAGTAGCAATATGGCGCTTAACGCTGTCGATAGGGATAACCAGCTTAAGCTCCCTGTCAATTTCCATAATAGCTTTTTGGTACTGCCGCAATTCGCCAAGAAGGCCTTTTATTGCGGTGGTTTCAGAGACGCTTGATGCCCCGGAAAGTTTCTCAAGGGTTAATAATTTATCTTTAATTATTTGACCCAGCCGATCAAAAGCCTCATATATATCAAGCCCTGCCCCTGTGAATTTAGTTTTTACCTCCTCAACAACAATAAATCCATCACGTTCCAGCATTGCGGCATATTTTGTCATATTGCAGCTTATGAGCCACCCGTAAAAATCATTAACATCATAAACGAAGCTCCGCCCGTCCTTCTGGCGCGGCATCGCCGGACTCTTTTTCAGCCACTTCTGCTTAAAAACTGATTCGCTTATTTTAAGTATTTTACAAAGTTCCGAAAGCGTCATTTTTTTACTTATTTTCATAAGTACACCTTTGTTTTCATAAGTACACCTTTGTTTTTTCCCTCAAGCACACCATTGTTTCTGTTCCATGCATATTTTTCAAAAGTACACTTTCGATTTTCAAAATTATCATACTCAAAACTGTGTGGGGTTCGAGTCGACAGCTATATCCCCCCTCAAAACAGTACCTATACCCCCCCTTATTGCTTGTTGTATTCCTGGGGTGGTGGCTTTCGCAAGAAGTACACAATGATTGACCATCTGTACACTTCCCGGCGCTGACTCTTTGTTGACCTTTGGCTTTGTTATCTTTTAGATTTGATTTACTGTTCTTAATGTAGCAAGTGGACGTGATAAAGTTTTCTTTTAGTTTAGGCATGTTAAAAAAATCCTTTTTTAGTTATGCAAAAAGTAATACTTTGTAATACCACACGGATACAGTAATACCTAAGTAATACCCTGTCAAGCAAAAATCTTAAAAAAGTAATATTTTGTATTACCGTTAAGGTAAAAAAGAAGGCAACTATAATATTACTATTATAATCCCCCCATACCCCCCATAGTCCCCCCTTTCCCCCTTTAGAAAATGATAAGATTCTTGGTTAAAAAAGCGGTGTGGTGCGGTGTGCGGTAAGGAAGAATATAAATGGTTGTTGGATTTGCCGGTCTTAGTGGTTATATGCTGTATAATCACGGAAGATAAATCCAATTATTTAGACACAAAAAACCCTGACCACTATTTTTAAGTAGCCAGGGTAAAACAAAGGATATTAAATTTATTTTAAAATTTCAAGCTTTAAATATTTGATTTGGTTATTAATGCTGTCTATTTTGCTGCTGCTTTTTGCGCGGCTAACGCCTTGGCTTTTATTTTCGCCATGTTTAAATAAGCCTGGTGTAATTTTGCTTTTGCATCGGCTATCCGCTTCTTGAAAAGCTTTTTGGAGTTGTTTAAATTATAAAGACTCTTTTTGATCTCAGCCTTGCGCTTTTTCAGTTTGTCCAACCAGTAATACCATTCCCATGACTGACCCATGACATAACCGTTTTTTGTTTTTTTTATTTTAGAACGGGATACGGTTGTAGGCTTGTTTTTTATGTATTCAGCGATAATCTTTGGCATTCTTTTTTGACTTAAAAGTAAATCCGCTTTTTTTTGCTTGGAACGCTTTATCATTTTGAGTTTTATTGCATCTTCAGACCAGCGGCGGTTTAAGCGCCACTTTTCATGGGCCCTGTTTATTCGACGTTGCGCTTTGTTTATTGCGGGTATTGCCGCTTTTCCGTATTTTTCCCTGGCCTGGATTGTGGCGCTATTGCCAAACGCCAAACTCTTAGGATAGTTCGGGTTTGTAAAACCACCTCTTTCTTCATTCCATGACCAGTTGTTAAAGTTGTCAAAGACGAGTTTGCCGTCGACCTTGAAAGCTTCGGCAAAGGCGGTGAAGGCTGCGAATACTGCGACAATTAATAATGTAATAAAAACTTTCATTTTTCCTACCTCGTTTGATTGGTTGATTTTGTTATCGAACATTATATCTCATAAGCCTCTCCTTTGTTTAATATATTTGCTTTTGTGGAAATTACAAACTTCATTTCAAGTGTCCACTTTTAGTCCACTTTTTTCGCAGGGGCAGACTATTATAGGCTGTTTTAAGGTAATTTTAAGCTCAAACCGTTTATAAATGGTGCCGAAGGTGGGATTCGAACCCACACTCCCTTGCGGGAACCAGATTTTGAGTCTAGCGCGTCTGCCAGTTTCGCCACTTCGGCACATTTAAAGTGAACAGGCACTTACCCTACTGCGAAAATTGCAAAAAGCAAATCACTTTTTAGGGTAATATTGATATATTTTTTTAGATATTCAACACTTCCTGTTCCGGAACAAGCAGAGTCAAAAATTCGCCGGCTAAATACAAAGAACCGCAAACAACCCGCAGATGCTCCTTTTCCGTTAATTCCAAAGCTTGCGCCGGATTTTTCGCGATAAAAGCTTCTTTGCCGGAAATGTTTTTCAGCATTTCAACAAGTTCCGCGCCGCTCCAACCGGCGCGAAATTCCGTTGTCAACGGCAGAAAAACAAAATATTCCGCCCGGGGTTCCAAAGCTTCCAAACAGTCAATGGTGTTTTTGTCTTTAAAGCCGCCGAAAATAATTGGAATAGTTTCGTCCGGGGTAAATTCATGCAGTGATTCAAGCAGGGTCTTTATCCCGTCAGCATTATGGGCGCTGTCAATGATAATTCCGGCCGGCAGTAATTGACAGCGCGCCGGCCAGAGAACTTCCTCCAGGCCGGTTAAAGCCGCGGATAATGAGAACTCAAACTCAACTGCCAAATATTCCAGAACCGTAAACACGGTGCGGAAATTTTCCCGCTGTATCGCGCCGGGCATTGACAGATTCACCCGGTATCCCTTAAAATCAAAACTTTGTGTCCAAACTGAATTGAGTGTGGAAAACTCAAGATTCGAAATCCCGGAATTTGACGCTTCCAGTACTAACGCATTAAGCTCAGCGGCACGATTAATTACAACTTCTTTAGCGCAATCGGGCATTTTGCCGGTAACTACCGGCCGGCCGGCTTTGATGATACCGGCTTTTTCAAAAGCAATCTGTTCCACCCGGTTACCGAGATACTGCTGGTGGTCCAAGGCTATACCCGTAATCACTGAACAAAGCGGGTCAACCACATTGGTGGAATCAAAACGTCCCCCCATGCCGGTTTCCCAAATTACAAAATCAACTTGTTTTCCGGCAAAATACAGCGCCGCCATTGCCGTGGTGAATTCAAAATAAGTCGGACAACGTTCAGCTTTCGCCATTTTTTCAGCGTGCGGCCGCAAAGTAAAAACTAAATGAGCAAACTCTTCTTCGCTTATCGCCTCGCCGTTGATGCGAAAACGTTCGCGCGGGGAAATCAGGTGCGGCGAAGAATAAAACCCGCAGAGAAAGCCCGCGCGCCGCAAACCGGCATTGAGCATCGCGCCACAGGAACCCTTGCCGTTACTGCCGGCGATATGGATAAATTTCAGTTTTTTTTCCGGCGAGCCCGCCGCTTCCAGCAGTTCGTGCGTCTGGCCGAGCCCGAGCTTGATGCCGAACATTTGCAGCTTTTCCAGGTAGCCCGAAGCGTCTTGATAAGTAAACATAAACTATATATCTCCGGATAATTGTCTATTTGATTATCTTTGACCAATTGGGCATCGACGTGTTGTTTTTGATGCGGAGCAGCTTCCTGGCCCGTCCCGTCCAGGTGTCCACCAGATAAACAGCGGAACGTCCTTTGTAAGTCCGATAACAGACAATATGCCGGTTATCCGGGGCCCAGGATGGAGATTCCCAGTCTCCCGCCGCGCTGATTACTGTTTTAGCCGCTTTTCGTCCCCTTAAATCCAAGGTCGCGATGGTATAATTTCCGCCGATTTTTGCGGCGTACGCTATTTGATTATCGCCGGACCACGCGGGAGTAACCGCTTCCCGGCCACTTGTCGGCAGATGACGAGCCGTACCGCCCGCCATCGGGATGATGTATAATTGCGGCCGGCCGCCGCTTCCGGAGGCGTAGCAGATTGCATCGCCGGCCGGACTCCAGCAGGGTGAAGCTTCCGGCGCGGAATTTCTGGTCAAACGCCGCCGCGCTCTGCCCGCCAATGATTTTATATACAGGTCCACCTGTCCGTCCCGGCTCAAAATCAACGCCAGATATTTACCGTTCGGCGATGGCGACGCGCCAAGATTCATTCCCTTGTAAGCGGCGACAATGCGGCTGAGCTTCCGGGCGGGGATTGTTTGAACAATATCCGTAGACGCACGGTTATAGCGGGTGTAAACTAAGGATTTACCGTTCGGCATCCATTCCGGCTCGACACACATACTCCGCGACCTGACCACGCGTTTCAACCCGCCGCCGTCAATATCGCAAGTATAAATATTTTTAGCCCTGCCGCCTGTATCAACACAGAAAACAATCTTTGTACGGCAAATACCTTTAATCTTGAAAAGTCTTTTGAGAATGGCGTCAACCGCGGCTTTCGCGATGTCGCGTTCACCGGAATTGCCGGACTTGAGAGTTAAGCGGGAAACAACAGCGTCGTTCTGCCTTAGTTCCAGGGAAAGAGCGCCCGGCGAATATGTTCCGCTCAAGGCGTAATCCCTTGCTCCGCCGGAACGGACATCAAACCAGCCGCAGGCTTTGAGCATCGAATTAATTGCCGCGCTCAAAGCCAGGGAATTCTCAACCCCCTGAAAAGTCAAAGTCGGGTTGCGGGTAAAGTCACTGGCGCTTTTGCGGACTCGAATCTGAGCGTGAGCCGAAAATACAGCGCAGCACAAGCTTCCGGCTGTTAATATTGTAGATATAGTTTTAAAAGTCATCATTAAAATCTCCGTTTTGGCGCTTGTAAAAGTAAATATATTTTACAATACCAAAAGACTGAATTATTACCAGTAAAAAAAACAATTTTGTTTTTTATATTTTTGGTTCTTCACAAAAATCTGTTCTGCGGCATAATAACTACCGCCTTCCTATCCAGCTCTGATTCGACATAAACCGCTTCGCTTTTTATTTCAATTCAACTTAACATCCAATTGCTTTCCTGCCGGAAGGGAAAATATAAAGTAGACATTCTGAAAAAACAGAATGTTATTTTGAAAAAAGACATGTTTATTTTTGAAAACATAACTAATCA
>VAOY01013713.1_pt1 | contig 16923 bp, 7 predicted proteins | sample 3393881 | NCBI WGS metagenome assembly VAOY01 (sample SAMN08290430, study PRJNA428436) | hydrothermal vent metagenome | isolation source: Deep-sea hydrothermal vent chimney | place: Indian Ocean: Southwest Indian Ridge
AACACCCGTTCCCATTTCGAACACGGCAGTTAAGCCCTGGAGCGCCGATGGTACTGCGCGGGAGACTAGCGTGGGAGAGTAGGACGTTGCCGGGAATATTTTAAAAACCCTCCTGAAATGGAGGGTTTTTTATTTGTGATATAAATCATTTGATGATGTTTGTTGTTTTAAATAGTTTGGTATAACCTACATTTTTCGGGTAAATTTGGTTTACAGGTTATGCGAAACACTTTTTACAAAACAGCCTTATTAATTATATTTTCTGGGTTTATTTCAAATCATAGACTCTATTCTCAGACGATTAACCTTGATCCCGAACCTGGTTTTACAGAATATGCAACATATTATATAAGTGGTTTTGATCTCCAAACAGGAGCTTCCAACTTTCAATTATTTCGTTTTAGACTTAGAGGAAGTTCCTACCCTGTTTATGGAAAAGTACATTTTACTGCAACATTAATTGCCCCATCTTTGGATTTATATTCCGAAACAACTATCATTGATATTGAGTCCGTACCTTTCCAATTAAGTGCTGATCTTATTTTAGAAAATAAAGATTTTTCGGCTAACGCAACCCAATTATTAGATGTAAATGGTAATGTTATTCCCCTATCGGTTATAATTAATGAATCAATGGATATATCTCAATTCGATCAAATTTTAAGCGCAGTTCTTACAACAGGAAGACTGGCTGATGGTCATTATTCATTCGGAATTCAAATCTACAGTGGTAGTAATGAAGATGATCTTTCATTAACAGATACAGAAAAAATAACCATCGTTGTTAAGTCCCCATCCTATATTAATTTGGAATCTCCCGGAGGAGCGTTAGCAGATACATCAATTAATGAAATTTATAATTCATTTCCATTATTTGTTTGGTATCCGCAGGTTTGTTCTCAATGCGAAATGAAGATTAGAGTTTCAAAATTCAATCCTAGTGTTCATTCATCCATTGATGATGCTATTGAAGATGAAACAATGTTACCATTTGATCAAACAGAAGATTGGGAGTCAATTGGGAATGTTACCAGTTTCCAATATCCAGTTTCGGATGCTCGCTTATTAGAGCATAGTAAAATATATGTATGGCAGGTAAAAGCAACATTACCTACGACTGCGGGTAATGAAGAGATTATTTCCTCAATATTCGCTTTTAAGATAGGAGATATTGGTGGATCATCACCGATTCCAACTAGTGTTAACCCGTTAATTCAATTACTTGGACAAGCGTTAACGTCCGGTCAATTTAGTGCTTTATTTGGGCCTAGCGGCTCCTTAGAAGGATATATTCCAACCGGGACATATTCAGTAAATGGAAATGAATCTGATCAATCATCAACCATGGCGATTATCAATCAGGTAATCAATCAAAATGCAGTCATTACAAACGTTTCTGTGAATGATTAATGAAAATTATTAAAAGTATTTTTTTCGTTGTCATCATTTCACTATTTATTACACCTGTACATAGTGCATCTAAAATTGCAGTTACTACGAAAGTATCTGGAAAAGTCAGTATCGAAGCAGCCGGAAAAAGCGGCTTTTCCAAACTGAAAACAGGTACTATTCTAACAGATGGAGACAGAATAAAAACGGGCGATGATGGTTTTATAGTTTTTATATATATTGATGATAAGTCTATGATTAAAGTAAAAGAAAAAACAGAATTCACGATAAAAGGAACTCGAACAACGGGTTTTATTTCTAAACAAATAAATGTGGACAATGGTACATTACGAGCACAAGTTAGCAAACAACGGAAAGGTGAATTTATAGTTCAAAGTCCTACATCAGTTGCTTCAGTAAAAGGAACTGATTTTTGGATGATGATTAATCCTGATGTTGGAGATATTTTGATTGGTCTAGAGGGTCTTGTTAATCTTACAAATTTATTAAGTGGAGAGTCAATAGATGTTGGCTCTGGTATGACAGGTACATCTTCAATGGATGGTAGCGTAGAAACAACAGAAACAAATCCTGACGATATTCCTGATGATCCTGATTCAGGGAGTCCCAGTGGGACACAAATCGAAATCGAAATGGAAGGACCAAACAGAGATATAAAAACGCTTATAATTGATATTCAATAAACACGTCTCCGTTTCATAAATTCACACAGACCAAAGACATGAAACGGATACTGATTATCGCCACACTACTAAATCTTCTTTACCCAATAAGCGGGGCAACTCTTTTTCATGAACAACCTTTTGAAGCCACCGTTGGTGAAGAATTGATCCTCAGCGTCCTTCCAATAATTGATTCCGATATTTTGGAAGCGAAGGGGTATTATCGTATTAAGGGAAACTTAAGTTTTCAAGAATTGGCACTAGTAAAAACGGGAGCAAACTGGAGAATGCAAATCGATGGTAGTTTTCTCTCAGTAAAGGGGCTTGAGTACTGTTTTGTGTTTAATTTGGCGAACGGAGCAATATTAGCAGCACCAAATGTTGAGAATCCGTTCGAAGAGCCATTCTTTTTAACAGTAAAACCTAAGAAAAATGACAATCAAACGAATCTCATCCAAGAACCAGTACTTGATGCGTCGATTTTTGCGGATGTATTAATTTTATCTCCAGATCAAGATTCTGAAGTCGGTAGAAAAGAAACCATTATTGCAGCTAGCTTATTTAATGTATCAAATGTTGATACATCAAGTATTCGATTGCGAGTAAATGGAAAGGACGTTACTAATAAAACGGAAATTAGTGATGGTATAATTGCTTATATCCCAGAAAATATGGAACCAGGTGTACAGTTGGTTGAACTCACCTTATCCACTGTAGAAGGAAAAATAATTACACCTATCATTTGGACCTTTAATGTGAGCAAAGGAACAATTATTCCAACTCAATTTAAATATGACGGAGAAGTGAATTCAAAAATCTCTTCTGATTTAGTAGGAGATAAATTTCTTAATGTCACCGAATTAAATGCGAAGGCAAGGGCAGAAATTGAATATGCTAACGTAAGATTCAATTATAGAAGAACTAGTAGAGATAATCCATTTATGCAACCATTAAACCGTTCTTCATTTACGATCAATTTTATGAAATATCTTGATTTAAAATTTGGAGACTTTTATGAATTAATCACCCCTTATACTTTAGACGGACGTAGAGTAAGAGGAATAAGTGTCGATCTAAACTTACATTTTTTTAGAGTGCAGGTAATTCGCGGTCAATTGAGCAGACCTGTTCAGCATTTGAATAAAATTAACAGTGGATATGTTTTATTAGGAAACGAGACAACGATCGATTCATTGGTTCGTCCTGTTTTTACGATTGATCGAAAAGGATATACGTTTCAAAGAGAACTTGCGTTAACTAGGTTTTCACTTGATCTTTATAATTATCAATTAGGATTTCATTTTATGAAAGCGAAAGATAAAATAAATTCAGTGGATCAATTTATCTCAAATGGAGAATTTTTTGTCGATAGTACGGATGTGACGTATAATGACAGTCTATACAATATTTCTCCTGATACATACTCATACGAGAAATTTGTGACAGCAGTCGAACGTGAAAATGGTACGATCATTTTCCCAACCAAAAATTGGAATGGTTCTAAACCTCAAGACAACATAGTCCTTGGTTTTGATATTGGTAGGGTTTTAGATAAAGATAGGATGAAATTTGATTTCAGTTGGAATATGAGTTTATTTAACCGAGATATCTGGGACGGTGTCATGACACGAACTCAACTTGACACAGCTCTGGATGATACATTAGATGGTTTTATTGCAACGACTTATGACGACAATGGAGTTGTAAGCGAAGGATCAATGTTAATTGACACAAGTTCGATATTTGATCCTATGGCATATGAAAATATATTTATAATGAATATCAATATGCTTCCTTTACTTCCAATAGATCCTGTTTCATTTGAATCCAATCCAATTTCAACAATTATCAATATGCCTTCTACTGCATTTCATTTTCGACTGCTAGGGAATTATAGGTATAATAAATTCACTATTCAATATCGGCAAATTGGCCCAGAGTTTGTTTCTTTGGCAAATCCATATTTGACAAATAATATTCGTGAATTCACAATTTCAGATCGTATGTCAATTTTGGACAATAAATTGATGCTGAATGTCATGTACAAATATCAGGATGACAAAATTCTTTCTACAGTTAAAGAACCATTAAAAACAAATAATTTATCGTTCGGAATCACATTTATTCCCGGCCCCAATTCACCTTCTTATGTGGTGAATTTTCAATCGATAGGAAAAAACAATAGTAAAGATGAACTTGAACGTGTTGGCGATGAGTTAATTGATTTCAGGGAGGATTCCAAAACAAACAATACATTTTTCTCAATTACGTACCCTTTCTCTACAGGTAGTTTAAAACACAATCTAAATATAAATGTCAATAGTTTAAGTAATAAGGACCTTTTGTCTGGCGAACGGAAAAAGGGATATTTTTACCAAAAATCCGATTCTAAAACCATTTCGACAGCACTATCGACGAAATACACTAGCCTATTGCGATCAGTATTTAATGTCAGCCGTACCGCAATTCAGGTTCCGGTCCAAAATGATGACGGTTTGATTTACTTCAATGAATTAACCTGGACATCCGTTAATACAAAAGGGAGTTATTCCTTTTGGAATAATCGCTTAAAGGTCACAGGCGGATTATCGTATTTGTCGAATAAAGGAACAACCCCAATTCAATTGTACGGGTTTAATTCAGGTATTGAAATCAATATTATGAATGGGATGAAAGCATTCTTAACAGGTCATATGCAAATGCGAAGCACTGAAAAAGAGACTGCATTAAATACATCAGGGGTTTTATTTTCACTCAGGTATAATTTCTAATTCCTATGGATAGTTTAATAAAATATTTTAAAAGCAAATGGATCGGTTTTGTGCTGACCATATTTTCTATCATACTGATTTGCTTTATGCATTGGGTCGGTATTTTTGATATAATGGAATTGAAAACATATGATTTCCGACTTAATCGTATTCGTGGACCGCTGACGGGTTGGACATCTAGGGATTCCTCTTATGCCAAAATAGGTACAGATATCGTTTTGTTAGAAGTAGATGATGAAGCGTGGCGGTTGATGCCTGAGGAATGGCCCTATCCCCGTGGATCAGTGTGGGGACGTATCATTCGTAATCTGTACCAGGCTGGCGCAAAAGTCATTGCCTTCGATATTCAATTTGACTCCCATGAAACAAAATCGGAATTTGAGCAAAATTTTATTAGTGATTTTGACAGAGACAAAATTCTTAACATGATTCCACAGTCCGGGGATACCACTTTAGCAGATGAAATTGCAAACGCACTTCCATATCTGGTTCCGAAACATGGCGATAAATTGCTTGCAGAAGCTATCGTTGAAGCAAAAGCACATGGAACGGAAATAGTCATCAATGTAAAAATGGTCACTGAACCTAACCGGCAGCCTCCACAATATATCTCATATCCCATTAAAGAAATCATGAGTGCTAATCCGGAAACTGGATTGATCAATGATCAGATGGATGACGATGGGTTTTCCAGGCGTTATGCCATTGCGGGTTATATGGCTCATGAACAGGATAAAGCTTACTTAACCTTGGGTATGAAAGCAGTTAAAGCATTTGCGGACCTGCCGGATACAACTGTGCCAAGATATGATCCTGATAAACGCCTCTGGACGTACGGTCCATATTCAATAAATGCCTATGGAAGAAGTAATACGTTCTTGGTGAATTATTATGGTCCGGCATCCGGATATAGGGTGCAGACAGAGGAAAATCTACCGCCCTGGGGTACATTCCCTCGTTTTTCTGTAGTCCATGTGATTGATACTGAAGAAATCGATTTAAAAGATCCCATGGAAGATGTGGATTGGATGACACAATTCCTACCCGGAGAACTGCCGGAATGGATCATGGCTATCGAAGATCCAGTAGATCGGGAAGCCACCATCGAAGCGCTTGGCATTGGAGGCGAATTTGATATAACCCAAACACCGTTTTATAATAAGATCGTAATAATTGGTGTTGCTATTGAAGTCATCCATGATGTGAAATATACTCCTTTTTATAACTACCTGGGCATTCAGCAAATGACACCTGGTATGGAAACCCACGCCAATGCAATACAAACGGTTTTACATAGGAATTTTATTGAAACTTTAGGAGGGGCAGTAACAGATCTGTCCCGTCATGGATTGCCATGGGAACATATTCTGTTAATATTATTATTGGCTTTTATCGCGTTTTTTCTGTTGGATTTTGTTAACCCAATCATTGCTGCTTTACTTGTAATGATTGAAGGAGTTGTTTATTTCGGAATCGTCTGTGGTGCATTTATAAATGATTATTGGTGGTTGATAAAAGTAACTTTGGGGAAACTGTTTTCGAGTGAAGGTATGTTTAGTTTATCTCTTCCCGGGATTGGTGAATCGTATGTTTTGCCAATGGTTGCTCCCATGGCGGCCATTGTACTAACCTACGTCAGCAATGTGTTGTATCAATTTTTAAATGAACAAAAAGATAAGAGATTTTTAAAGAACACATTTGGAGCATATATATCACCGGAATTGATTGACCAAATGTATGAAGAAAAACAAGAACCAAAATTGGGAGGTGATGCAGGTTATCATACAGCATTCTTTTCTGACATCCAGAGTTTTTCAGCTTTTTCAGAAGTCATGGAACCGGAAAAAATGGTTAGTCTAATGAATGATTATTTAACTGAAATGACTAACATTTTACTGGACCACCAAGGAACATTAGATAAATATATTGGCGATATGATTGTTGCATTTTATGGTGCTCCGGTTCCTGTAGAAGAACATGAATATTTAGCGTGCAAAACAGCATTGGACATGGAAAAGAAAATAGCAGAATTAAGAGAAAAATGGAGCCAAGATCCTAATATGCCGGAATTAGTACATGATCTTCGTCATAGAGTAGGGTTGAACTCGGGTCCAATGGTTACGGGTAATATGGGATCTGAAATGCGTATGAATTATACGATGATGGGCGACACTGTGAATCTGGCGTCGAGGCTGGAAGCTTCTTCAAAACAATACGGTGTATATATCCAGGCTGCTGAAAAAACCTATGAAAAAGTAAAGGATCAATTTGAGTGGCGAACGTTAGATTATGTGACAGTTAAGGGTAAAAAATTGCCTGTTCGTGTATATGAACTATTAGCTGAAAAAGGTGAACTGGATGGTAACACTATTAAAATGCTAAAATTGTTTCATAAAGGTCTTGAATTCTATAATAACCAAAAATGGGATGATGCCTTGAAAAAATTTGAAGCATCAGCAGTGTTAGAAGATGAATTTCCGACTCGTCCAACAACTCCAAGTAAAGTTTATATTTCCCGCTGTAAATATTTTATGGAAAATCCTCCGGAAAAAGACTGGGATGGCGTTTGGAAATTAACAGCGAAATAGTGTGATTAAAATCACTAAGGCTATTATATATAATAGTTAAATTTGAAATAATGGGGTAACCGACGTTGTACAAATATCCTCAAAAAAAACATTACTTAAGTCTAAGTACTATATTATTATTAATATGGTCATGCACTGTTATTGTGTCGGACGTAGAAAATTTATTTGATCCAAAGGACCCGAATTATGTTGCACCTTCAACGACTATTTTTTCAGGCACATTGGATGGAGACATTCTTGATTCTAATGAGGTGACGTTCTCCTTCCGTCATTCAGACAGTGTTTATTGGCCAGACTCATCAAATACTCTAACACGGATACCACATAAAATATTGTTTTCATTCCGGGTCGACAATAGTAGCTGGTCAACATGGTTCTCCGGGGATGATATATTAAAAAAAGATTTTTCATTTTGGACGTATGATAGCACAACCGGTTTACACACCCTTAAGATTACGAATCTGGAAGACAAACATTATTCTGTTGAATTAAGAAGCCAATATCCCACAAATTATAAGGAAAGCAATTGGCCAAGGATTGAATTTGACGTCAATGTTGAAGAAGGATCAGAATTATTTATTTCTCCAAGTCATGCATTCGTTGATTCCGGTAGTACTTTTTTTGTTTTTGTGAGATTAAATGATGTTATTGATTTTATGGGTACACACGTAGAATTAAAGTATAGTACAGAAGACTTGAAATTAGAAAATTATTTTTTGGAAGATGATTCAAATGATTTCCTCATGCAAAGCGTAGGTTACATCATTTCATTCATCGATTTAGATACCCTTTCCGGACATTTTACTATGGACATTGGGACGGCTGGAGGCAATGTATCCGGTGTATCAGGATCGGGGAATTTAATTAGATTTTTGTTTTCTCACCGAGGACCAATTCAGGAGTCATCCGTTGAATTAAGTCAAACGTGTACCGTTAGGGATATTTACAACAATTCAGTTTTACAACGGGTACAGTCTGGAATCATAACAGTATGGAAATAACTTAAGTTATTCACAAGAGGCATCGTCATGAAAAAGTATTATGCAATCCTTATTACAATTTTTTCTTTCTTGAATGCTACGCAGATAAATGTGGACGGAAATGCGTATTTAGAGAGTCAACAGGATCATTCTTCAATTAAAGTGAAATGTACCGCTGTTTCACCAAGCGCTGTTACAGATAGCACTATTACAGATTCAGATGGTCGATATACAATTGCTTTGGAAATAGGTATATATAATATTGAGTATTCCAAAGAAAATTACCTTCCACATTATGTGAGCAATCTTTATTTAACGGAAGACGCTACCTTATCCGATGTAACGCTTCAATCAGGTACAATACTTGACATTTCCGATACACTTTCAGGTATACTTACTGCTGATCATATTTATAGAGTTACAGGGGATTTGATTGTTCCACAGGATTCAACACTTACTATAAACCCCGGGGTTAGAATCATGTTCGCCGGGAATTACAACCTCAACTGCTATGGACCCATTACTGCCATTGGCACGGAACAGGATTCGATCTACTTTACTTCTGCCATGTCACCACCCGCTGCCGGTGATTGGGGAGGCGTCTATGTCTATTATAATGATTATGATTCGACCAATATTGCCAATCAGTTTGACTATTGTGTATTTAGTTACGGTGAGGGAAATACTGCTCAATTGGAAATTAGTTCGTCGTTAGCGTCTATAAATCATTCATCGTTTCGAACTAGTAGTCGAGGGGATTTGTATCTTAATTATTCTTATGGAAATGTTAACAATTCCAATTTTTCCGGCGGGAGTAATAATTATTGGAATATTAATAACTACTACTCACAGGTTGTTTATAGGAACTTATTATTATCGAATTTTGACGACAGCTTTTATATACACGGAAGTGGTTCAAATGTGGAATTAACAAATTCAACTTTTATAAACGGCAAACGTCGTGCCTTATATACGGATGGCTGGGCGACAGCTACTATTGATTCCTGCTTATTTAGTAATATTGAAAACGATTGGACAGTACAGTTTCATGATAATTCGTTGATAGACTTTCAAAACAATGTTTTAGAGAATATTTATGCATGGAATGCTATCGGTGTGTGGAGTAGTGCACATGTAAACATATTAGATAATTATATTGAAGGGCGATTGTATTATACAGATTATGATAATAATTCTCATAATCAATCAACACCTCCACAAATTGCATATAATATTATCGAAAAAGATCCTGATGACTGTTGTTACGAAGGTTTAGATATGCGGTATAATAGCAGATTAGTTGAAGCACATCATAATACGATCTATGGATTTACAAATGGACATCGAGGCGTTCACTTACGCGATAACGACTCTCTTTCTATTCATAGTAACATAGTCTATGGAAATAGTAATGCCCTTTACTCCTACAACAATCGTTATATGGATCTATCATACAACTCTTTTTATGCCAATAGTAATCTTATACAAGATGACGATTTTCCCCAGGGGTTTGGAGATGTCATTGCCACAAACGCAAATGGAGATCCGGCGGATATCTATTCCAACATTTTTATGGATCCGCAGTTTACGAATTTTGTTGATTATGAGTTAATGGTATCTTCGCCTGCTATTAATGCCGGTAGTCCAGACTATCTGGATGCGGATGGAACTGTCTCTGATATGGGCGCAAAACCGTTTTATTTTCCTTTTTTAATAGATCATACGCCACTCAGCTCCACCACCAGCGATACCGTAGGACCTTACTCAGTAAGCGCTACTATTACGCCATTATTGAATCAGTCAATTACGTCTACATTATTTTACCGGGTTACACCGGATGGCTTTTATGCTGATAACAGCAACAATACTGCTTTAGAATTTGATGGGAATAGTTCCGGAGACCGCGTGGAAATTCCTCACAATAGCAACTATTATTTTGGAAATAGTATCTCTGTAGAAGCCTGGATAAAACCCAATTCAACAGGGAATTCGTATATTTTTTCTAACCGTGCAAATAACGGAAATGAAGGTTTTCTACTAACCTATGATAGTTGGGATCGTAGAATCCGTTGGCACATTTGGACCAACACGGGCAGTAGTAGCTGGGATGGCAATACCCAGTTGAATGTTGGTCAGTGGTATCATATTTCTGCAACTTACGATGGAAATGATGCAAAATTATACATTAACGGGGCTTTGGATGGTAATTGGAATTGGCAGAACAGCGGGACGATCAATTACTCACCTGATGGAATTACAATTGGTTATCGCCGGCATCACGGTCAAGAATTTAACGGATCAATTGATGAAGTAAGGATTTGGAATACTGCCAGGTCATCCAATGATATATTATCGAATATGAGTCGGGAACTTTTTGGCACTGAAACCGGTCTCGTTGGATACTGGCGTTTTAATGAAGAACCCAGTTCAAGCGCAATTGATTATTCCAATAATCAAAACAATGGGAATATCATAAACGCATCATATACAGATTATACACCCAATTTGCTCCAGGCAGAAGGTTTTCTTGAATCTGAATGGACCACTATTGCCATGAGCAATACAACAGGCAATAACTATTCCGGTGACATACCCGGGCAATCATTATTCAGTAGAGTAGATTATTTTGTTGAAATCACCGATGGATCAGATACACTAACATCACCTTACTACGTACCTTATGAATATCATCGTTTCAATGTTAGTTTGTTTGAATCTTTAGTTGATTTTAACGCTGTTTCCCAGAATGACGGATCGGTTGCACTATCTTGGGGAACACCCGTACCGATTGGCAGTACTCTTTTGGGATATAATCTATATTATGACACCGATCCTGAGGTAGAGATTACGACTGAGAAACAATTGGCAACATTTTTTTCCGGGGGGAATAGTTATACTCATAACGATTTGGAGGAAGGAACAGAATATTACTACAAAGTAACGGGCGTATTTGATGATGGTAACAGCAGCGAATTAATGATTACTGATGAAATATCTGCCATCTCTGATAACAGTATGATTGTTGCTGCCTATGGAATGGTACAAGTAGAAGATGCGACTGATCATTCCAGTGTGAAAATTGTTTTTCATCCGGAATCTTCATCCGGAATCAAAGATAGTGTTCTGACAAATTCTACAGGCTTCTTTAATATTATTCTCCCAATTTCTATTTATTCCGTTGATATTACCAAAGAGGGTTGTGTGCCCGTCCACCTGTCTTCCGTATTCCTCAGTAATAATTACGATTTTGGAACGATTCAATTAATTGCTAGAGATATTCAGGAAATATCAGGTTCAATTTCAGGGACATTAGCATCTAATAAATATTACTTAGTGACAGGGAATTTATCCGTTTCAAGCAATGATACACTCTGGATCGAACCTGGTGTCATTATCGCCTTTGATGGCTATTATCGAATTGACGCCCAAGGACCGATATTTGCAACAGGTACGGAAGAAGATTCGATCTTATTTACATCTCATTCAAGTCAACCGGGTTCGGGTGATTGGGAATACATACATCTAAATAGCAATGCCAAAGGATCTAGATTTGATTATTGTGTATTTGAGAATGGGGATGGCTGGAGTGAATGGGTAGCTAGTGGTGTAGTACGTATAAACCACGTATCGGATATTCAATTTGATCATTGCCGATTCAGTCATAATCGACGGGGTGCCATAGCAATTTATGGTGGTAATAATAGAAATTATAAAGTTCAAAATTCTACATTTTCATATAATTACCAAGACCAAAATCAAGATGGAGGCGCTCTTAATATTAGACTTTGGAGTTCAAGCGGGGATGTACTGATTTCGAACAATATTTTTTACCAAAATTATGGCCGTGATATCGCAGCCTATGATTGTGTTGGGTTAATAATATCAAATAATTCCTTTTATTCCGATCATAATAATTATGATAATCAATCATTATATATGAGGCAAATAAAACCATTAATCATCACTGACAACATATTTGAAGGAAAAAGCTATATTGGAATTCATCACGACTGTTTTGGACTGATTAAGAATAACTTTATTCAACATAACACTCATTATACAAATGGTATTTATGTCAGCCAAAGTACAATGGAAATTGTCTCAAACGAAATTGTGAATTGCCGTGATGGGATATACTACCAGAATAGCAGAAATTTTACCGAAAACGATTCTTATGACTATAAGATAAGCTATAACACTATTTACGATACGTATGAAAACAGCTTAGAAATAAGAGATAATAGTCATGATATAGAGATCAGCAACAATACACTCGTAAATGCTGATATGGATAATAACAATGGATCAGGTGGCGCTGCGGTATATTTCGAAAATAATTCAGGCGACATTTTTACGCATAGCAATGTTATTACGGATAGCCGTTATGCTTCTTATATTAACAATAATACAGGGTCAATTGATTTCAATAATAACGCTTTCTGGAATAATGATAATTTGTTCTCCGGTTCTGGATATCCTACGGATATGGGGACTGTAAACAGCCAGAATGTTAACGGCGATCCATCAGATATTTATTCCAATATTTACCTCGATCCACAGTTCGTTGAAGCTGACAACAATAATTATTCACTTTTGGGTACATCTCCATTAATTGACGCCGGATATATTTTATACACCGACCCCGATGGTTCCATACTGGACATGGGCGCTCATTATTACGACCACGGTAATCCCCATAACCTCGCACTAATCGATGGAGATGATCAAGAAATTACTTTGAGTTGGTCGGCAGTGAATCGAGATTCATTAACCGGTTATAATGTGTATTCAAAATTAACAACTGAAACGGATTATACGTTTAGTTTGTTAACGACAGATACTACAGCGTCTGTATCAAGTCTAACGAATAATCTGGATTACAAATTTGTTGTTACATCTGTTTATCCAAATTCCGAGAGTATCAATTCGGTTTCTGTTACTGGGCGTCCCGGACTTGCAGAGATTGCATTTTGGCCGGCTTATCTTATCCAATCAACTGACTCCGAAGAAGATACAACTGTCATCAATTTTCAGATTCTAAACAATGGTGTGAAGGATCTATTCTATGTCTTGGAAGAAGATAGTTTAGATCATTTCTTAACCGGTTATTATTATAACAATAGTGATTGGGATAATTTTTCTGAATTACTGGCAGTCAGGACAGATGATGAAATTAATTTTAACTGGGATGATGTTTCTCAACTACCTTCGGGTGTACCTGATGATAATTTCCATATTCGGTGGACAGGTTCGGTGAACTTTCCTGTAACTGGTGACTATTACTTCGAATATTGTATTGATGACAATATAAGAATGTCTGTAGATGGTAATTGGATTATATGGACCGGTGGCTGTTGTTGGTGCGGGCAAAACCAATATATTGAACAAGGTGTCCATGAAGTCATAATTGATTTCATTGAATATGGCGGGTCGGCTTATACATATCTCAAGTGGCAACCGCCTGGAGAAAGTCTTGAATGGTTTGGTGGAAGTGGATTCTTAACCCCGGATATGTTTTCTAATATAACTGGTACTGTTTCGCCCTCATCATCAGTAGACATTGAGATCGCGATTCCGCCCACCAATGTCAGCTCGGTTACAAGTATGATTCCTTATACATCAAATGATAAATCGGATCCTTATATAGAACTTCCGTTATTATTGATGACAGACTATACATTTATCCCCGCCTTGCAGTTTTTTCCAACTGAAGAAACAGGTGATCCGTTTTATTTTGTTATGAATGATGGTAATATTGATGGAAATGATTTTCAGGCAGGTGATGAGGTTGCTATTTTCGACGGAGATTCCTGTGTAGGGGCTGGAATATTTAACAATAATTATCCATTCGTTGTTAAATCGATTGGGTTTAATGAATCGAATTCATATAAAATAAAAATTTGGGATAACAGTCAATATCGGTACGGTACAGGTGAAATAACGGAATTATTAATGGGCGATGGATCATTTGCTGCAAACGGTTTTAATGAAGGTTCAATCAATGCAACTGTTTTTTCAACGAATAATATTGACATAACAGCCAATCAGTTCAGCCTTGTTTCATTAAATATGTTTCCGCAAGATCAGGATGCAAGCGCCGTTTTTGGAAATATTAATGGGTTAAAAATTGTATATGATGATCATGGTGGCGCATATATACCTGATTACTCCATTAATACGATTGGATCAGTTAATTTGACAGAAGGCTATTACTTATATTTTGATTCAACAAATAGTGAATTGAGCTATCCCGGCTTAAATATAGATAATTCCAACTGGCCACTTACCATTCATTCAAATCGTTGGAATTATATTAGTTATTTACCTGAGATTGCTGCGGATACTTCAATATTTTCTGAAATACAAGATTCAATTGATATCATTCAAGATGCGTATGGTGGTTCGTGGATTCCGTCAATGGATGTTAATACGATTGGAAATTTTGAACCTGGTAGAGGATATAAGATTTTCTTATCAGGAAATACCGATTTGAATTTTACATATCCTACAGTAACTCATGCTCCATCAAAGATAATAGCGAATGAGATTCCATCAGTGAAACATTTTGAATATGATCGTACCGGTTTACCATATGCCATCGTAATTCACTCAACTGATTTTGAAGGTAGAAGACTCCAAAATGGTGATGAAATTGGTATATTCGATGGTGAATTATGCGTTGGAGCAGGTGTTTTTACAGGTGACTGGCCTCTTTCTGTAACAGCTTGGGCAGGTAATGAAAATGTCGACGTTCAGGGCTATACGAAGAATAAACCGATAGCTTTAAAGTTATATTCATCGAAATATAAAACAGTCTATTCACTTTTTGTAGAATTCCGTAGCGAAGAAGATGCCCAATTTGAAGGAACGAATTATTCGGTTATTCAACGAGCATCAACAGGTGGGAATGTTTTACCGAATACTTATGCATTAGGAAACAATTATCCTAACCCGTTCAACCCAACGACGATTATTCCTTATCAACTTCCGGAGGATGCCCGCGTTCGCATAGTAATATATAATATGCTTGGACAAGAGGTAGCCATATTATTGGATGAATTTCAATTAGCTAATTTTCATCGAGCTACTTGGAAAGGAAAGGATGCGCGTGGAAAACAAGTTCCAAGCGGTGTATATATTTACCGTTTGGAAACTCCGGAATACAACAAGAGTAAGAAACTTCTCCTGTTAAAATAACGGGTGTATCCCTTGAGATCTGTATTAATAATGGCATTGACAGTCATGAATTGGTCGTTACATCCTCAAACCCACTTTGAATCGGTTGATTCAACCGGGCTGCCCTATCAGGTGATTATGTTGACTGATAGTTTAGACGATTCCTTTCTTCAAATTGGTGATGAAATCGGTCTTTTTGCAGATACACTTTGTGTTGGTGCTGATACCTATAATGGTTCCGGTAATTTTGCTGTGACAGCGTGGGAAGGATCGGAACAATACAACCTCCCGGGTTTTGAAGATGGCGACTCGATCCGAATATTTATTTGGACAAATTTGGGTAATGGTTTTGACGAGTATGAATTGGATCCTGTTTTTACGACTGGAAACGGTACTTTTGGATTTGGGTCTTATTCTGCCTGCTATTTTTCATTAGCCATTCCGGTTTTAGAAGTGTCCGAAACTGAACATGATTTTGGAACAGTGTCGATTGGTAATGAATCAGATGGCTGGACATTTACAATAAAGAACTCCGGAACGGCGGCAATGACATTTGGATTGTCCCTCCAAAATGATTCGGTTTTTACATTGTCATATTACACAATCTCTTCATTAGAGCCACAAGATTCCTTGCAGGTTGGCGTTCATTTTGTTCCCGTAAAATCAGGCGTATTTATGGATACAATATTTCTCACTAGTACAGACCCAGTAAACGGTACAGCGGAAATTATCCTCTTTGGAACCGGTGAAGATACAACCACTATATCAACAAGGACGGACAACATTCCTCTTTCATTTCAGTTAAAACAAAATTATCCCAACCCATTCAATTCCAATACGCAGATCTATTTTGGCTTAACGTATGCATCTCCCGTTGAAATCATCGTTTATAATATCCGGGGCAACCATATTCGCACCATGGTACAAAACACATTGGAAGCCGGGTTTCACTCGGTTTTCTGGAACGGGCGCAATGATGCTGGTCAGACCGTGAGTAGTGGATTTTATTTTTACCGCATACATGCCGGGCTATACAGCGAAACCCGGAAAATGGTGATGATTAGATGAGATTGATATTTACAACGTTGATTCTTCTTATGGCGAGTAGCTTTCTTTCAGCTCAAACTTATGTAAGTGGTATAATATCCACTGATACTACTTGGATACTTTCAGGACATCCTTACATCATAACGGGCAGTACTATGATAGATTCAGGGGTGACTTTAACCATAGACCCTGGAGTGGAAGTGCGCTTTGACTCTGATAAATACATAAAGGTACAGGGCTACCTTGTAGCCAGGGGGACTGCATCTGATACGATATTATTCACCTCTAA
>VAOY01031446.1_pt1 | contig 16918 bp, 14 predicted proteins | sample 3393881 | NCBI WGS metagenome assembly VAOY01 (sample SAMN08290430, study PRJNA428436) | hydrothermal vent metagenome | isolation source: Deep-sea hydrothermal vent chimney | place: Indian Ocean: Southwest Indian Ridge
TAGAATCGAGAAAGATGTAGCCGCCTCTGTCTCTAGAGGCGCAAAACTGTTAATGCAGTATATTATTAGTAACTAACTCTTAGATTGCAAATTGGTATAAGGCCGGAATTAAAATGAAATTATCGAACGCCATCCCTGATGACTGGAAAGAATTGCTGAAAGCTGAAATTGAATCCGACTGGTTCGGGGAATTGCAGATTTTTCTTGACGGGGAATGGCGAAACGAGACGGTTTATCCGCCGCCGGAAAAAATCTTCAACGCTTTAGGCCTGACCCCGCTTTCTGAACTAAAAATTTTGCTTTTGGGACAAGACCCCTATCATGGGGATGGGCAGGCGCATGGTTTATGTTTTTCCGTGCCGGACGGAATAAAGATTCCACCGTCTTTGCGTAATATTTATAAGGAAATGCGTGCTGATTTGAATATTAATACGCCGGACAGCGGCTGTCTGGAGTCCTGGGCTGAACAAGGTGTATTGATGCTCAATACTGTTTTGACGGTGCGCTCCGGGGAAGCTCAATCCCACCAGAAACGCGGTTGGGAAAAGTTTACTGATGCTGTTATTAAACAGGTCAGCGTCAAAGCCAAACCAAGTGTATTTGTGCTTTGGGGCGGTTCCGCTCAAAAAAAAGCGGCTTTGATTGACGAAGAACGCCATCAGGTAATCTGCGCGGTTCATCCATCTCCTTTGTCGGCGTCGCGGGGGTTTCTCGGCAGCCGTCCGTTTTCTAAAATAAATCAGGCATTAAAAAGTTTAGGCCGCGAACCCGTGCTCTGGGATTCGATAGTTTCGCAAACAGAGTTTAATTTTTAAGCGGTCAAGCTTATTTTATAAGTTTAGCGGCCTCGCTTTAAACCCGGGATAATGTTCATCTTGTTATAAATATTTATGACTCAAAACTTAAGGGTAATTATAGATATGGAAATGAGCAAAGAAATAGCTCAGGCGATGATCGCCAGGGCAAAAGCTGACGGATACCTTGACGGCCCTTTAGCGGCCATAGGACAATTAGCGGAATGGGAAAAAGATATATTCGTATTTATGTTCAAGGAAGTCGAAAAATATCTTTCCCGCAAAAAAGAACGGGTTCTCTCTCCTGACGAAATAGTCTCGCTGTTCACCTATATTTTCGCCAGGTCCGGGGAAGCCGTCACGACTTGGTACAGTAATCAGAAATTCACTTTTGACGCGCACGGCATGTTTGATTGTAAAGTCCCCATCTATAATGACGACAAACTTTTGCAGTATTTCAAAACCCTGAAGCTGGCGGCGGACATGGCTGACGCTTTTGGAAAATGGAGCTCTGAAAACGCGGATTTTTGTACTGAAAACAATATAGATCCCATTCTGCCTTTATTTGAAGCCCTGAAATGGACATGGCGGCTTACCCTTACAGTTACAATCGATTATCTCGAGCAACTCGGATACGGGTTTGAGTAAAGCGTCGACACCGGCAAAACTCGGTATAGCTTAGATTCTTGAAAAAAAATAAAACTCGGCCTCGTTATAAAAAAGCCAGCTCTTTTTTGAAAAGCTTTGCTTTTCGAGGCGGAATTATTCAATTGCGCGACTTCGTCGCTTAAGTTTCGCCCGTCGGATACGGTCGCCCAACGTTCCGTCGTTGGATCCCGTCCGGGAACGTCCCGGTGCGATATATTTTTGTTTTTATCTTTTTGGCAGTCGCGTCGGATTAGACACTTTATCTAAAAGTCTTAAATTTTATGCAAAATGATTTGACAATTGCGGTAAACAAGGCACTTTAAAACCTTTTAGGGACGAGTACGCATGTCCCTCGTTTCGAACTGCAAATTATATAACTAATAATAGATTATAATGAAAGCTTGCGAGTTAAGAAAAAAATACATTGATTTTTTTGTCAGCAAAAACCATCAGGAAATCAAAAGTGCTCCTGTCGTTCCTGAAAACGACCCAAGCTGTTTATTCACCACTGCCGGCATGCACCCGCTCGTCCCATATTTTAGCGGCGAAAATCATCCGTCCGGCAAGCGTCTGGTTGATTGCCAGAAATGCGTCCGGACCGGAGATATTGACGAAGTCGGTGATTCTGTTCATTTGACTTTTTTTGAGATGCTGGGCAACTGGTCGCTCGGCGATTACTTCAAAGCCGAGGCTATTGAATACAGTTTTGAATTTTTGACCAGCCCGGAATGGCTCAATATAGCCTTGGACAAACTTGCCGTTACAGTTTTTGCGGGTGACGAAGACGCTCCTTTTGACGAAGAAGCCTGCAATATCTGGCGTCAACTCGGTATTCCCGCGGCACGTATCGCCAAATGCGGCAAAAAAGACAACTGGTGGGGGCCTGCCGGTTTGACCGGCCCCTGCGGGCCGGATACCGAAATGTTTTACTGGACAGGCGGCGGCGAAGTCCCCGAGCTGTTTGATCCTGAAAATAAACTCTGGGTCGAAATCTGGAACGATGTCTTTATGCAGTACAATAAAAAAGCTGACGGTTCCTACGAAGCCCTGGCACAGAAAAATGTCGATACCGGTATGGGCCTCGAACGCGTTACCGCAATCCTGCAAGGCAAATCCAGTTGTTATGAAACGGAGTTATTCCAGCCGCTTTTCGCTGAATTGGATAAAATTCGCGGAATTGACCCGCCGGATGAGCGAAGTGATTCGGAACGCATCATCGCGGATCATATCCGGGCGGCGGTTTTCATCAGTGCCGACGGAATAGCGCCGGGCAATGTCGATCAGGCCTATGTGCTGCGCCGTTTAATCCGCCGCGCCATTCGCGAAGCTAATAAAATCGGCATCGCCAAAGCCTTTGTCGTTGGGCTCGCGCAAATTATCATTGATGATTATAAAGACAGCTATCCTGAACTTGCCGCCAACGAAACCGGAATCAGGGAAGAATTTGATATTGAAGAAAAACAATTTGTGGAAACTTTGACCAAAGGCACCCGCGAATTCGAAAAATTAATCGCCAAAGTTCCAGCCCGTATCAAGAAAAAAATTATCAGCGGCAAAAAAGCATTTTTCCTTTATGAAACTTACGGTTTCCCGCTTGAATTAACCGAAGACATGGCCAGGGAAAACGGCTTTGAAGTTGATCGGAAGGGTTTTGACGAGGCCTATAAAAAACATCAGGAAATGTCCCGCAAAGGCGCGGAACAAAAATTCAGGGGCGGCCTGGCCGACGCATCCGAACAAACCGCTAATCTACATACCGCGACCCACCTTCTGCAGCAGGCTTTACGGCAGCTTCTCGGCGATCATATTCAACAGCGCGGCTCAAATATCAACGCTGAACGTTTGCGCTTTGACTTTTCTCATGACGAAAAAGTCCCGCGGGAAGTTTTAGATAAGCTTGAAGCTATTGTCAACGATGCTATTGAACGGAAATTAGCTGTTAGCTGTCGCGAAATGACGGTTGAAGAAGCCCGCCTTGAAGGTGCTGTCGGACTTTTCGGCGATCGTTACGGGGAAAAGGTCAAAGTTTATGATATTGCCGGTTTCAGCAAGGAAATATGCGGCGGGCCGCATGCGGCAAATACTGGTGAACTGGGCAGATTTAAGATCAAAAAAGAAGAAAGTTCCAGCCGCGGTGTTCGACGGATCAAAGCCGTGTTGGTAAAGTGATTATTTTAGAGTATTGTAATGCGAACTACAGGTTTTCGGGTACTGAAAACACAGGGAAAATTGTTTAATGAAAAAGGCCGATTTGTTAATAGCTCATAATAAAGGAGCTTATACGATCATGGTTGAAGGGCGGGCAAATTTTGACTATGGCCTTCCCTTGCGTAACTTCGCCAGGAACCTGGATAATAAATTCACCCAGATTGCGATTGATTTACGATCCTGCATCGGCATGGACAGTACCTTCATGGGCATTATGGCCATGATCGGCTTGAAAGCAAAAAAAAATAATGTCCAGGTGGAAATTCTCAACGCCGATGAAAACAATCGTTATTTGCTTGAAGGCCTTGGATTAAACAAACTTTTTAAATTTGTCAATAAGGACGCTGGCGACATTTGCAAAGAGCCGGCCGCTCCGGCTCCTGAAGCGCCTCTCAGCCCCTTGAATACGGCTGAAACGGTCGTGGACGCCCATAAAATCCTGATGGACGTAGACAAGAAAAATGTTTTGAAATTCAAAAAAGTCGTCGAATTAGCCCAGGAAGATGTCGACACCCTGAAAGATAAAGGCAAAAATAAATAAACACCATCAAGCCTAATTTGCGACAATATTAAGCAATCGTCCGGGGACGCAGATAACTTTACGGACAGTTTTGCCTTCAATGGCGCTTTTCACCTGTTCGTCAGCAAGAGCTATTTTTTCCATTTCTTCGGGCCTGGCGTCAGTCGGCATCATAATACGGGCTTTGGGCCTGCCCATTACCTGAACGAGAATTTCAGCCTCGGCGATTTTCAGGAATTCTTCTTTGAATTCAGGCCAGGGCTCGTAAGAGATAGTTCCTTCATGTCCAAGTTCCTCCCACATTTCTTCGCCGATATGCGGAGAAAACGGCGCCAGAAGCTTAACGAAAGCCTCGGCGGCTTCACGCGGGATTTTATCGAATTTGGAAAATTCGTTGACAAAAATCATCATTTGGCTGATCGCGGTATTAAAGCCGAAAGTTTCTATGTCATCGCCGACTTTTTTGATTGTCGCGTGCATAATGCGTAATTGTCCGCCGGTACAGGCCTCGTCAGTAATTTCGGAACAGACAATCATACGCCAGGCGCGTTTGAGAAAACGATAAACTCCTTCGACACCTTTGGTATTCCATGGCTTGGTCGCTTCGAGCGGCCCCATGAACATTTCATACAAACGTATACTGTCCGCGCCGTAAACTTTGATTATGTCGTCGGGATTAACCACATTTTTCAAGGATTTTGACATTTTGGCCGGGAATTCCTCAAGTTTTTCACCGCTTTCTTTGTTGACCGGGCCGTCCGCGGTGATTTTAACTTTATCCGCCGGCACCAGGGCTCCGCGCGTATCCCGGTAGGACAAGCCGAGAATCATTCCCTGATTGACCAGCCTGGTAAACGGTTCCTTAGTATGAACCACGCCGATATCATACAAAACTTTGTGCCAGAAACGAGCGTAAAGCAGATGCAGTACCGCGTGTTCCGCGCCGCCGACATACAAATCCACCGGCATCCAGTAGTTTTCTTTTTCCAAATCCCATGGGACTTCGCTATTATCGGGATCAAGGTAGCGCAGATAATACCAGCATGAACCCGCCCATTGCGGCATAGTGTTGGTTTCACGCCGTCCTTTCATGCCGGTTTCAGGATCCGTATAATCGAGCCACGCCCCTGCGTTCGCGAGCGGGGATTCTCCTGTCCCGGACGGTTTGAATTCTTCCATCTCAGGCAGCGCCAGGGGTAAGTCGTCTTCCGGGACAAGTTTAATGGAACCGTCTTCCATGTGAATGACCGGGAAGGGTTCGCCCCAGTAGCGCTGACGGCTGAACAACCAGTCGCGCAGCTTGTAATTAACCGCGGCTTTGCCAATGCCGCGTTCTTCAAGCCATTCGGTAGTGATTCTCTTGGAATCTTCTACTTCCAGAGAATTAATGTCCAAACCGTCGTTGTTCGCGGAATTTATCATTTTACCCTTACCGGCCCAGCAGGCCCGGCCGGCGAGAACGTCTTCCACGCGTATGCCTTCGGTTTTCGCTTCTTCCGCGTCCGGTTCAATAATGCATATAATCGGAATTTTGAATTTTTCAGCGAATTCAAAATCGCGCGTATCGTGCGACGGAACCGCCATAATCGCGCCGGTTCCATAAGTTATCAATACATAATCAGAAATCCAAATCGGAATTTTATCAGCGTTAACCGGGTTGATCGCGTATGCCCCGGTAAATTCTCCGGTCTTTTCGGTATTAAGCTCGGTACGGTCAAGGTCGCTCATGCGTTCAGCTTTGCCGCGGTACTTTGCGACAGCTTCGTGATGTTCCGCAGTGGTGATGGTTTCAACGAGCGGGTGTTCGGGAGCCAGAACCATATAGGTCGCGCCAAACAAAGTATCCGGACGGGTTGTGTAAACAGTGATTTTATCGCCGCTTGAAACAACTTCGAAACTAACTTCAGCGCCGGTTGATTTTCCAATCCAGTTGCGTTGCATTTCTTTGATGCCCTCCGCCCAGTCAAGCTCATCAAGGTCTTCAAGGAGGCGTTCAGCGTAAGCGGTGATTTTAAGCATCCATTGGCGCATCGGTTTGCGGACAACCGGATGGCCGCCGCGTTCGCTTTTGCCGTCAATAACTTCTTCATTGGCCAGAACCGTACCGAGGGCAGGGCACCAGTTTACGGCGACTTCATCAATATAAGCGAGCCCTTTTTTGTAGAGTTGCAGGAAAATCCATTGTGTCCAGCGGAAATATCCGGGGTCGGTGGTCTTTACTTCGCGGTCCCAATCGTAGCTGAAACCCAGCGCGCGGATTTGTTCGCGGAAAGTATCAATATTTTTGTCAGTGGTAATGGCCGGATGAGTTCCGGTTTCGATAGCGTATTGTTCCGCGGGCAGGCCGAAAGCGTCCCAGCCCATCGGATGCAGTACATTGAAGCCGCGCATGCGTTTATAGCGGCAAATAATATCGGTCGCGGTATAGCCTTCGGGGTGTCCGACATGCAAACCGGAACCGCTGGGATAAGGAAACATATCCAAGGCGTAATATTTGGGTTTATCGCCAAAATCTTCAGTCTTAAAGATTTTATTATTCAACCAGTAATCCTGCCATTTTTTTTCGATTTTATCGAATTCGTAATGCTCTTTGCCCATTTTATATCCGAATTATTATATGAGTTTAAAATTTTAATCATCGTAATATGTAATCTAAACAGCTATAATGCAACAGGCATAGAGCAAAAAAACAAAAATACACATTGTTTATTTGACAAAATCAAATATAACACTATTATTATATAATAAAGATATTATATTTAATAAAAAATAAAAGGTCATTGATTATGTCGGAAAAAACTCAAACAGTAGTAGTATTGGGAGCGTCGCCTAAGCCGGAACGCTATTCCAATCAGGCAGTTTCCACGCTCAGCGAATATGGCTATAATGTCATTCCAATAAATCCTTCCGGCACTGCGATCCATGGTTTTGTCGCGACAAAGAGGCTGGAGGATATTGAAATACCGGTCGGAACCTTGACGCTATATGTTAACGCGGAAGTGTCTTCCAGGCTGTGTGAGGCAATTTTGCAACTCGAGCCGGGACGTGTTATATTCAATCCCGGACAGAGAATCCGGAACTGGAGAAAGCATTGGCGGGCAAGGGGATAAAGTTTATTTACGCCTGTACTTTGGTTTTGCTGCGGACAGGGCAATTCGAGGAGGCCTGACATGTATGATAAAAAAAACATCGCGAATCTACTGAAGGTGCTGGGACATCCGGTCCGGCTGCGGATACTGCATTTTCTGCTCAAGGGGCCGAGCTGCGCGACTTTGACCAACCGTAATATTGCCGTCTCGCAGCCGAATCTTTCGCAGCATTTGAAAGCCTTGACGGACGCGGGAGTGCTGGATTTTCGCAAACTCGGCACGAAAAGATGTTTTTACATTATTCGCCCGGATTTTGTCAAAGAATTGTTGGGCTTGTTTGATAAAGACTGGAAACGGGTTACTTTTAAAAAAGAAGATTTAATACCGATTTGCAATCTAAAGGTTATTAACTATCCAATTAAAACCTGAAAAACTTTTAACTGTATCAGGTGTCTGGTTCATGAAAGTTAACGCTTCCATTAAGCGGTCTTCAACTGCATCAATGTTGTTGAATACTTCATTGGAAAAATACTTTTCCCTGACTTCTTTCCATAAGTGTTCGACAGGATTAAGCTGCGGACTGTATGGCGGCAGGAACAGCAACTTCATGTTGCCTGGAATCTTGAGCTTACCTGCAGTATGCCATGGTGCTTTGTCCATAAACATGATAATGAATTCATCAGCGAAGCGTTCCGCCACCTGCTGTAGGAATATCGCCATAACTTCCGTATCTGCACGAGGAGCAACCAGTGAATCAATAATACCATCAAGAGGACTTATCGCAGAATAGGCATAAATGTATTCCCTAATTATCTGAGCTCCGCAAACAGGTCTGATTCCGGGCGGAGCCCAACAACGGTGCGGTAAACTGATTCGTCCAAAGCGAGCTTCATCTTGGAACATTACGCGAACATTTTTGCCCGATTGAACGCTGAGAGCAACTTCGTTGATTAATCCTGCAAAGTTTTTTTAAAAGCTGCTTGAGCTTCCGGGTCTGTTTTGGGATGACATGGTCTGGGAACAATCTTGCGCCAACCATGACGTTCAAGCATGCGGTAGATGGTTGATGGCGGCACTTTGTGTCTTATTTTCTGTTCATAAGCCCGCTGGATACTTGAAACTATCAACATTCCACTTTTTTCTGCTTTTGTCAAAAATGGTTTCAGTAGTTTCTGTTCTTGAGTGTTTGACAAATTTTCACGATATCTTCCTCCATGTGGAGTTCCCTTGAATATTGTAACACCTTTCTTGAAATAGCGGGAATGTATTCTCCAGATACTGGCTGTATTAAGTCCGATAATCTTGCCGATCTCAGCAGCCCTCATCCCACATTCCATACGTAATAAAACCGCCTGAACTCGTTGAAATTCCTCTTTGCTGACTGCTGACTTTTGCGCTTGCAAAACTTCTGTACGCTGACGGTCTGTAAACTGTTGTCTTGGTCTCACTTATACCTCCATATTAAATTATGGAGTATAATATACATTACTAACCCTTAGATTGCAAATCGGTATAAGATATGATAGCCTGACACTTGTGCTTGATATTTTTCCTGCCCATAAGCAAATTATGTAAAATCAATTCTTTTCAAACCTAATAAAATCAATTAACAGATAATTTCCTGACTTATCTGTAAACTTTTCTTTTTGAAATTTCTTACCCCTGTATAATAAAAACGAACAAATAATTTTCTTTTTCCACCACTCCCCAAAAGCTTACGTAAATTGGCGCCCTGATAATTATAGTATGGGGGGTCAATGCCGATTCCCAATTGAGACCATGTCTCCGGTATCGGCATCAATCACTTTGAGTGCATGTCCAGGATATCGATCCAGTTTCACATGGTCTTAATGTAAGAAACGTTGAGTTCGGTGTGTTAGTTGCATCCATTTTATCATTAATATCCCAGTTAAATTTATCTGGAAAAATCTCAATAAAATCATTGGCATCATCTTTCTGCTTATGCCCTTTCAATGTGAGTCCTGCAGCATCAGGGATTCTTTTTGATTTAATTTCATTCACGGCATTGGTTAATAGTCTTTCTGCTACTTCATCAGTAATTCCAATCTTTTCAGTAGAACAAACAGGGTTTTTCAGTAAATCAGGAATTTCTTTTTGGACCGGTCCGACATTGGACCGGACCGAATATTGCAGATATTGTCGGGAAATGCCGGAAAAGTAATTTACTAAATTCACTTTTTTATCAACGATAATTGGTTTAGCTCCGCACAAATCATTGCCATTTACAATAATCATATTGGGAACTTCGACACAGTAAACTGCACAATTTGCATTATTAGAAGCATTTGCGGCAACCCAGCTATTTTCTACTATTACACTTGAAGTCAAACCCCGTTTTCCAGGTTTGGCAAAATTGTATACTGGCGTAAAGCCACCTCCCTCTCCGCCAAAACGAGTTGATCGACAGATTACTTTATGTCCATAATTATCAATCCAGCGCTGTCTTGAACCGTGAGGCAGAGGAACTAATACCATATCCGTATTTGACAACGCTTGTTCACACTTTCTAAAAGTACAATATTCCACGTAAACAATTGTTGAACGCATATCAATTTCAATAGCCTTTCCTTCGGCATGATTAAACCGACAATAGGAAATCAACACCATGCCATTATCAAGATTCTCGTTCTGTATTTTTAAGTGATTATGCCCGTTTTGAAAGGTAAGCCCCTCTATTCTCGTGCGCCAGACATTTTTAATAGAAAAAATATCCTTCCCTTTGGTAAGCATGCGAATAATTGGATTCCCATTCCCACTGATGTTACACTGGGAACCGGAGATGTTAATAGTATCATTGATTAAGTAACGTCCCGAAGGAAAGATAACATCAGGTTGAGTGATGCTGGCGCCGCTTTTGTAATTTTTACTAATATTGGCGCTTCCTTTTAATTGTTTCTTTGCCGCATCAAAAGCTGCTTGAATGGCTTTTGTATCATTAGCTTTTCCATCACCTTTCGCTCCAAAGTCTTTAACATTGATTTGTGCATAAGTAGTACAGGCTGTTATAAACGAACTTTTAATTATTGTTGCGAACTTCATGAGTATTTCCTTCCATCTTTATTTATTTCTAAAAATATAGAGACAAAAGTTTTTTCCCGGAATCGTTGCTTTTGCTATTGTTGTTCCTGGAGCAAGGTTAATTCTTTTTTCTGGATATAACATTTTTACAGAATCGATGGTTTTCATTCCCAGTTTTGCCGAATTGATCTTCAGATCTATTGATTCATCCTTCCAGGAAAAATTCATAACTATCATAAAAGCCTTTTTTTTGTCTGGAGAGACAAAAAAACTAGCCTTGAGATTGTCAGGCAGTTTTATAACTTGCTGTCTCCAGTAACCAATATACTTGAATGTGGAATCAAGCCCATTCTTGTCAAATGTGTAATAAAGTTTCGTTGTTGGTTCAACCGGGATATATGCAGGAACCAAAAGTTGAGAATTATGCAGAAAAATTAAACCAAGTAAATATTCTGCATGTTGATACCCCAGTTTTTCCCACTCATCTTTTCGTATAGCCCCGGAGCGCGAAAATTGTGGCAGAACAATTGAATATGGTCCAAAGTTATTCTGCGCCGCATATTCTGCCGCAAATTTTTCAAGGGTTAAAAAATTCTCCATTCCACGATTGCTTTTTCTATCATGCAAGGAACAGAAATTTTCACCATCAACCAACGCGTCAGTAAAAGACCAGCACGGCATCACCGGATACCCTGACATATGAAAAAAGATTAGTCCATCAGGATGTTTTTCTTTAAGGAGTGTATAGATTCGCCGAACTAATTGGCGGGTCCCAAGTATGTTCTTCGTAAAACCAGATGGCAAGCCATGTCCTCGAGAGATACCGCAACCATGATAAATATTGTTACAGTCATGAGGTTTAGATACGTCAAAATAAAAAGCTTTTACCGTTGAAGAATTCAAGAGTTCATTCAGTCCATACAGTGTAAAATCCTGAAAACTTTTCGAATTCTGGCAAACCTGCATACTCCACAAAGCTTTTTTTCGTGAGTCATCAGGAATATATTTCTTGTTCGTGTTACTTGTCCATTCATCTTTAAATAAAGCAAATTCTGGACTTGCGGCCCAAGTCTGCTGTAAGCGTGCATATGGAGCATACTCAATTATTTTTCCGTACTTTGTTGGCAATTGACCATAATTTTTACTTATAGTCTTCTTGGGAAGAGGATAAAATCCTGTTCGATCAGCATTTCCTTTATAAGCTTTCTCTGTTTGCCACCAGCCTTGACACCAAAGCGTAAAAAGTCTAAGGTCTTTATGAGTAGCAAAAGCGTTTTTAAAATACTGCCCTGAGGGGCCAACACCATCCCTGACGGGAAACAATCTACCACTCATACTCATGATGTCCCGATGACGGACGGTTTTTTTCACTGGAGTAACAATCAAACCAAAAGAAAACTTCAATGGCTGGCTGATTGTTACCGGCTTATTAATCAAACTAAGCTTCATCACCACTTTGTCACTGTTATTGATGATTTTAAATTCTTTCTGTTTATCAACCACAATCCAGTTCTGCGAAGATTCTGCAAAAACCTGTACTCCGCCTTCCTCATTACCGAGCCAACACACACCCATTTGGGATTGATAGCCCTTTTTAAGCAATTTTCCACTTGACCTTAAGCTGTAATCACAGTTGTTCAGTAAAGTCGCGTACTTCTTTTTTAACGGTATGGAAAAAATGAGCCTGTCAATTTCCACATTCTTTTTGCTTGGAGCAACTTCTAGTTCAATCCACATCATCCCGTCAAATTCAATGTAGGATTGACTGGTGATTTTAACCCCGTTAAGGACTTGGCTTCGCGTGAAACCTACTTTACAATCACTTTTTTCTGTCCATTCGGTTTTCACCAGTGAATCATGCGATGATAACAGAGTACCGGAACTTGTTTTGCACTGTAAGTTAATCGGAGCAGCCAAAATATTTTCACCATGATTGATTATTGCACTTGGAAAAAGCTGACCTTTAAAATCATAAATTCTATTCCACATGGAAACCGCATCGTCGCTTATTTTCAAAGGAGTCCATGGAGGAGGAACCTTATCTGAAATTCCCAGTTTATTACCCAGCCAGTCAGGCCGTGATTTTTTTTCATAATCCAGTATCTTACTGGCTATATTTTCCCCATCGGAATACAGCGAAAACACCACTTTATATTGACCAATCGGAAAGGTTTTAGAATTGATGCTTAAAGCTCCATCTGGTGAATTCAGCGATTTGATTTTTTTTGAGAATATTTTTTCCCGGGATTGTATGGATAAAACATCAATGCGTATAGAAATGTCTTCAAGCTTTTTCTTCAATTGGCGTAATTTCCAAGAGAAAATTATTTTTTGCGTTGATGGATATTTGCGCAATGACAGGTTTAGTGTATCCAAATCCACGGGTAGTTGTATATCATGGAGCCAATGAACCGTTCCATCCTCTTCCTTCACAGTTAATTGACAATTTCGATCCTTTTCACTGCGCAAGTCGGCTTGTACGCTGAAATCAACTTTTTCATAGGGTTTGAGTGTATAATTTTTAATCCAGAAAGATTGCTTCTTATTTTTTAATTCGGCGATTAATTTTCTTTTCTTCTGCCCATTGGAAAGCCTTGCACGCAAATTAAGCATATAGCCGCCTTGGAAATTCAGTGCCTTTAGGTTCACGGCAACACCATTATTCCCCTGAAAAACAATAGTTCCCAAACCGTCGCCGCGTTCTTTTTTAGGAGCATTATAATATACCCAGGAATCTTTTTCGTCTTTCAATTGTTTCCAAATGCGATAAAACTGAAACTTCCACTGTTCGCCATCGGAAATTTTATCAATATTCAAATCTTTAAGAGGAATCCGGCTTTCCAAAAACCAACCATCAATACTTATTTGCGATTTAACTTCCCAGTCAGGATCCCAATTCAAACTTACTATTTTTTTGGGAGAAATTGAATATTCATAGCTGGTTCCAATGCCGTTAACAAATAAGCGATACAGCTTTCCTTCCGGGTATCTGGGAATAATTTCAATCCCAAAAGAATCATCATGGTCAACATTTACATCATGTTTTGCTTTAGTATTTTTAAGTATGCCGTGCAATATAGTTGTTTCAGGCATATTTTTGGCTTCAGCAGGAAGCTCGCTGTGCATGGCAAAATATAAATATTTATCATCATAAGTAATAAAGATACGACTGCTATCTTCAGCCAAAGAGACAGTGCTGTTATTAATCAATCCGCCAATTACCGTTGCATTTATCCAGCCGGGATCATCCAGTTTGCCATCAATAATAATGTCCCCACGCTTTTTCAAAACACTTGCTTGTTGATTAATGCTAATGCCTCTTGCCTTTTTGTATTCAGTTAATATTTCAGCACCTGTCAACGCCTCTGGATAAATTTTTAACTCATCCATAACCCGATTCACTTTTTTATCGCCGCCAAAAGACTGCCCAAAGCGTATAAAACTAGGATTTTCAATTGAAATCATAGCTGTATCTTTAGCTGCAAGGTATCCGTTTAGATAAATTTTAACACCATCACCTTTCCGATAGGTCAGCGCAAAGAAATTCCAATCTCCGACATTCATTTTCTTTTGCAAAAAAATATTTTGGGTTATATTTTGATTATTTTCCCCTTTACGGGTGATCAAAAATTGCAGTTTATCCTTATTTTTGTATTTGTAGAAACGTATCCAGCCATTCTTGCCTCCCATTTCAAAAAGTTGTTGATGTGGCATCTTGGGCTTTAAATAATTTCTCCCATCTATACCTTTTACCCAGAAAGTTACTGTCCAGTTTTTAGGATTAATATTATCTTTAGCTTTGTAATAAACAACCTGTCCGTTTAATCCAGATACAAAACCATTCCCTTTGAACCCTGGCATCAATTTGGACAGTTTATTTTGTCTATCTTTGTTATTTTTCGAAAAATCACGCAAGTTGAAAAAACCAAACTTATCTCCCTTTGCAATATCCGCGTTTATGCCTTTATCAAATGATACATAAAGAATGGGCTGTTTCTTGGCAGAATGGCTTGTCAAAGAAATCATTATGATAAAAGCTATATAAAACATTTTTGATAAACTGAATTTTTGTATCATCCTCTCAATCCTATTTTTATGATTATAAAATCTATTTATGCTTTCCTATTCTTGACTGATCAACTTTCCACAAACTTTCATCATTAGAAGCTGCGTAATTGGGATTGGTGTCAGTAAAACTAAGAGCTTCAGCATGTCCGTCAGAAAACAACCAGTTGGACATATTGCCATGTACTCCATAAAGAGTAGAAGTTTTCCAGATCGAATAATTCCCATTCATAGATTGCCAAGTTTTAAGAGATCTAGTATTAGCACGAATAGCTCCATTCCCTGAATCATGAACCTCTACATTCATTATGGTGTTAGTTGATATCCTCGCCAATTTTGCCGAGCCATACCATAAATCACCATTCACATCCATTATTTCGCTTAGCATGGCATTAAAAGAATAACTTGATTTGAGCCCACCCCAAGCCAGGAGATAAGCTGCCATTTCCGTATTATCAGATGGGCAAAGATATAAATCCCAGTTTTTACTGTAGAGATACATTAAAGACTCCCAACTATCTCCGAAGGTGTTAGAATTTGAAGCTAGAGGCAGGTATCCTTCATAATCATCAGTATACATGATTATTGCTGTTCCAATTTGCTTGAGGTTGCTAAGACAACTAATACCTTTTGCTTTTTCTCGAGCTTTGTTCAATGCTGGCAACAACATTGCGGCGAGGATTGCTATGATAGCGATCACGACGAGGAGTTCAATGAGAGTAAATCTCAATTTACACACTTTTGATTTTGTAGACATTTCATGTCCTCCTGTTTGGTTATTGTTTTTTTTATAAGACCATGCCATATGGCAAGGGCTTCTTCAGCGGCATCTTTGCCGTTAATTTCCTTATTGGATATTTGTTCAAAAAGCTCTTTTAGTGAGAATGTGATAAAATCACATTGATATTTTCGTTGAAGCGGATTCTGATAACTCGATATTCTTATTTTTTTTAGATATTTATCGATGGTTTCAGGTGTATAGTTTAACATTTTGTATAATGCAAGCATTGCTGCTTTGACGTATGGGCGAACAAAAAATGTTGCTGCAGTAAAAGATTGGGTTTCGGTTGAAAGCATAAAACGCAAAAATTCTGTAGCTGCTGCCAAATTGTTGGTATTTTTATTTATTGCCAAACAACTTGCCGGGAAAAATACCTTTCCATTCAACGGAAACAATGCTGTACCATAATTGAAGCGGATTTGTTCTTTAATCGGCAGAAACATAGTATTTGAAGTTAGAAAAGTCATAAAATGCAATCCTGCAAAAAACTTTTCCATCAAAGGATAATTTTTAAAATATAAAGGAAAAATTCTTTCGCAGGAATAGTTGTTTTCATTAAGCGCACGGCACAGCGGAACAAAGAATGACTCCATGAAGGTTATATCAATATCATTTGGAATCTCTGGATGTCCCCAAAAGCGCATCAAATTCGGTAGCTGACCAGCAATATTTATGTTTTTCGGTAGTTTTGCAGCAGCTTCGCAGGCAAGTTCAATAATCTTACCGTCTGAGAGCTGTTCCTCTATTTCGGTAATTTGATATTCATCAGCCATTTCCTGATTCCACACGCACAGTGGGAGCGGGGAATAAAGCGGAACAATTTTCTGAAGAAGACGTTTCCCCCCGTCTTCCCACTGTTCGCTGAAACACTTTTCGCCTTGGAGAAAGCTAGTGATATCCTCTGGCAAGTCAGCAAAAATATCGTGTTCGGCTTGACATTGAATAACATCAGGTATACGAGAAATATTCTTGAAGTGGGCATCAAATTTATCCTTTTCCTGTAGGCATACTTCCATAGGCAACCATTCTATGACAACTTCATATTCATGAAGTGAGGCATTAAATATGTCTACCACTTCTGTCCAGTACTTTTTCTGATGCGCCATATTTTCATACAATGCCAGAGCCAATGTCTTGACCGCTTGCGGCTCTTCAAATATATATGCATCATATCTTGCGAGCGGGTGTGTCGGTTCAGACGTCATTTTTTTCTGTCCCAGCACGCCATGACGTTTCACTTCCACTTTATTGACCTTAATCCCACTACCGGGGATACAAGTTACCAGTTTTTCACCTTCCAGTAGCTTGATTGATCGATTGACGGTCAACAAGCTAGCCTGATAAGTTTTTGATAGTTTGCGCAGTGAAGGAATTTTCCCTTTCTGATACTCTCCCGCAAGCATTTTTCTTTTCAAATCGTTCTTTATTTGAAGATATTTAACCATTACAGAGTCATCCATACAATAAACTGTTATATTATTTACATAATTGTATTATAACAGTTTATCACAGCTATGTCAAGAGCGATTTTAAATAAATTTGGAAAATAAATAAATAAAATTCTGCCGCCACGAGCATCTTCTATAGTTGAACGGGTTATGCGTGAACTGGCGAGGAGAATTAAACGTATAGCTTATGGCTGGAGCGACAAAGGCGTGATGAAAATCGCCAGAATCATATTAAAGAGGTTTACGAACGAAAAAGAATGGGAGGAATACTGGAAAAAGAAAATGAATATTATCGGCAATGTCGTCATTGACATTGGAAACTATAA
>VAOY01007191.1_pt1 | contig 16873 bp, 17 predicted proteins | sample 3393881 | NCBI WGS metagenome assembly VAOY01 (sample SAMN08290430, study PRJNA428436) | hydrothermal vent metagenome | isolation source: Deep-sea hydrothermal vent chimney | place: Indian Ocean: Southwest Indian Ridge
ATGAAGAGTGGTGCGATTCTTGCGAATTCAGGGCACTTCAATGTTGAGATAGATATTAAGGGTCTTGAGAAAATTTCGGTGAATAAGAGAAGAATCAGGGAATACGTGGATGAATATACTCTTGAGGATGGAAAAAAGATTTTCCTTCTGGGTGAAGGAAGACTCATAAATCTTGCTGCTGCTGAAGGTCATCCTGCAAGTGTTATGGATATGAGTTTTGCCAATCAGGCTTTCTGCTCAGAGTATATAGTTAAGGAGGGTAAGAAGCTTGAGAATATTGTATACTCTGTGCCCGAGGATATTGATAAGGAAGTGGCAAGGCTGAAGCTCAGCAGTATGGATATTAAGATAGATGAACTTACTGAAGAGCAGAAGAAATATTTAAGTTCCTGGGAGATGGGGACTTAATCCTATTTTTTTTATATGCTCCTGAGTGAAAGTCACCACCAGTACCCAAACTATAATTTTATATAATTCATGTACAATAATGTTGTCATGCAACTTTATGACTTTTTAGCAATCAACAGTGAGTATCTCTTAATTTACTCCACAGTTCTAAAGCTTGTTTTTCTTGCCGGTGCTTTGAATTTTATCTCTGCTCTCGGCTATCTCCTTAAAGGTAAGGGTAGTGGAAAATTTTATAGAGCATCACGTTATTCTCACTATAGTCTGACTGCTGCATTAACACTTTTATTTATTATTCTCATAGAATACCACCTGACGCTCTCTTCAATTACATATTTTAATCCTTTTGAAGGAGGCATGGTTAAATTTTATATCCCTGTCTGGATAGAAAAGGAAAAACTTCTTTTCTGGCTGTGGATTTATACCATGATGGTTATTTATGCTGAGAGATACAGACTAAAAAAATTCTTAGCATCTTTATATCTCGGCTCTTCTGCCTTTCTCATTATAATCTACCTTACAAACTCCTTTGTCCCTCTGCCAGAGATGAGTACGCTTATAAAGCAATATCTAATCTGGCAGGCTCAGCCCTATTTCAACAGCAATGCTGTTATACTCTTCAAAACAATCATTGGAAAGTACTATCTGTATACAACAGGGTATATGTGGATTCACCCTCCCATGATTTTTATAGCCTATGCAGCCTTTACAGTGAATTTTTTTGCAAATATCTTTTTGATTATCAAAAAAGATTATATTTATGACAGAGTTGCCTATGCCTATGCAAAATTTGGATATTTTCTATTAACTGTGGGTTTACTCATAGGGTATCCATGGGCTCTTAAAGCATGGCACGGGCAGAGCTGGTGGTGGTCGCCAATTATAAGCTCTTCATTTGTTCTGTGGTTCTTCTACTCTGCTTACCTGCACTCAAGGCTTTATATCAGAGATAGGGGAATGCTCAATGTTACAGCAGCTTTCGGAATTCTTGGTTATCTCGGTGTAATTCTGGCATATCTTGTGGTTTACCTGTTACCCGGTGTGCATGCCTATGCCTGAACTCTTCCCACTCCTGCCATATATACGACAGTTTCAGTTTTGCCATCAAGATTGAGGATTGAATTCACCTCATCGTCAAAACAGGCACCAATAGCGCAGCATCCCAGCTTCAGTGATGTGGCAGCAAGGTAGAGATTGGCACATATATGGGCTGCATCTTTGTATATATATCTCCATCCACGCTCTCCGTATTTCCGCCTGGTTCTCTGCGGCACAGCAACCCAGATAAATACAACGCTAGCCTTTGATAGAAAGGATTGCTCAAGTGCGGCTGAAGATATTTTATCCGAGAAATCACCTTTTTTCAGAAACTCCAGATTTGAGTCATGAATATTATAATGGTAAATTCCAGTTTCAATCTCTGCAACACTGTTTATAACAAGATACGTTTCTATTGGATACAAAGCTCCTGCACTGGGTGCGGCCCTCAGTGGAAACCCCTCAATATCCCCGGTTATACCCTGGGTGGCATATAAAAGCTGGGAGAGTTCCTCTCTGGTAATAGATTCTCCTGTGAAGTTTCTCAGGGACCTCCTCGTTGAAATACATTCCCAGATAGGCATACCTCCCTGTTTCTGTGACTCTGGCAATTCTATCTTTTCAGCATCCGTATATTCGATAAAAAGCTCTGGTCCTGCTTCTCTACTTATTCTATTGCTTATATCTCTGCGGGAATATTTTGTGTATTCATGATATAAATCACCAATTCTTTCCATAATACACACCCAGTCTATTTAAGAAAAATAGAATAAACAAGATATAAAATTAAAAAAAGTTAAACAGAGATAACAGATTACATTGTAATCTCAATTTCCAGCTTTTCTGCTATCTCTTTATACCTATTCCTTATGGTCACTTCAGTTACTCCTGCAACTTCACTTATTTCCTGCTGTGTCCTCCTCTCTCCTATAAGAACAGAAGCAATATATATGGCTGCTGCAGCAACACCGGTTGGCCCTCTTCCTGAGGTAAGCTGCATATTCATTGCTTTATTCAGGATATCGATAGCTTTAATTTCCACATCCTTGCTCAATCCAAGAGCAGAGCAGAATCTTGGTATGTAATCTATGGGTGTTGTTGGCGAAAGATTAATTCCAAGCTCTCTCAGTGTGAATCTGTATATCCTTCCTATCTCCTTCCTGTCAATCATTGCAGCCTCGGCAATCTCATCGAGAGTTCTCGGCACAAGACACTTTCTGCAGGCTGCATATATGCAGGCGGCAACCACTCCCTCAATACTCCTTCCTCTTATCAATCCCTTATCAACAGCCTTTCTATAAATAACAGCAGCAGTTTCTCTAACGTTTTTTGGTAAATCAAGCTTTGACGCAATCTTATTCAATTCGGTCAAAGCAATGGTAAGATTCCTTTCTTTTGCATTGCTCACCCTTATGCGCTGCTGCCATTTCCTCATTCTGTAAAGTTGAGCTCTCTGTTTTGAAGGAATATCTCTACCAGAGCTATCTTTATTACGCCAGTCAATAGTTGTACTCAACCCTTTGTCATGAATCAGATATGTCAGGGGTGCCCCTGTCCTTGTACGTTTAACCACCTGTTCACTGTCAAAGGCCCTCCACTCAGGCCCTGAGTCAATCATATTGTAATCAACCACTAAACCGCAGTTATTACATATTATCTCTGCACGGTCGTAATCATGATATAAATCACTCCCGCCACATTCTCGACATTTTAGTTCATATTCAGAATTTGAGGCTATACTATCCACCATCCTGCAGTTTTTGACTGACTTCAAAAACCCCAATCAACCAGATAAAGAAATATAACGAGTGTAAAAATAAAATTTAATTCTGAAGCATACACATGCTACCCGGCAGCATAAGAAGATTTTACATTCCGTTTGCAAGGTCAAGAAGCACCTCTTTTGGATTTTCTGCTTTAACAACACCGCTTGCCAGAAGCACACCTTCGGCACCCAGTTCAAGAGCGGCCTTAACATCTTTCCCTGTGCTTATACCTGCACCGCAAAGCACAGCTATATCCTTATTTATATCCTTTACGGCTTCCACACTCATTTCAACTATTTCCGGTTCTGCCTTGGATACCGGTATACCCGAACCTATCAGGTCTGGTGGCTCTATTGCTATACAGTTCGGCGAGAGCTCTGCTGCTGCCCTGCTAACAGTAGTATTGTTTGTGCATACAACAGTATAGAGGTTAAGCTTTCTTGCCTCTGAAACAAGGAAATCTATATCAGCAAGCTCAAGTCTGTGCTCAGAGTGATTGATTAATGTACCGGAGGCTCCAGCCTCTTTAACAGCCTCCAGAACAGTATAACCTGTTTTTGACCCTGGCAAAAAAGCTTCTGCATGCTGGGCGAAAACAGGAATATTAACTTCTCTTGCAACGAGAGCCAGGTCAACCATCTGTGGTGCATATACTATACTTACACCAAGCTCCTCCTTCACCTCTTCGCACGCCCTTGCCAGAGCTATATCCTTATCCCCCATACTCTCACTGTAAGCCTTTACATTGACCATTATTACAGGCGTTTCAATCTTCATATTAAGTACCTCCATAAACTTAAATGGGGCTGCTGAGATTCGAACTCAGGTCCACGACTCCCGAAGCCGCGAGGATGGCCAGGCTACCCTACAGCCCCGTGAAAAAAGGAAGAGGATTAACAACAGAAAATACGGCAATTACCGTAGCAATATGGCAATTTTGCCGTAAAGGTTATATTGGAGGAGGGTGTAGTAAGTAGAGGTGAAGATGTGAGTGTAAGAGAGGAACTTGGCACAAAGATTGCTGGAGAAATAGTGCTGTCTGAAAGTGTTGGTGATGCAATGAAGAAGTGGAGAGAAATCTTCGGGCTTACCCAGAAGGAGCTTTCAACCTCTCTGACAATTTCAACCTCTGTAATAAGCGACTATGAGAATGGAAGGCGAAAGTCTCCGGGCGTGGGTATGGTAAAAAAAATAGTGGAAGCTCTTCTCAGCGAAGATGAAATGCGCGGAGCAAGAATAATAAGGGCCTATGAGAGAATGGCAGGGAACAACATTAATACGTCGGCTATTATTGATATTCGTGAGTTTTCAGTTCCCATGAGATGTGGAGACCTCGCAAAGATTGTGAAGGGTGATATTATAGCCAATAGAGACCTTGCGAAGAGGAAAGTCTATGGCTACACTGTAATTGACAGTCTCAAGGCAATTATAGAGCTCAGCAGCGAAGAGTTTTTAAAGATTTATGGTTTAACTTCTGAGAGGGCTCTTGTGTTCACCAAGGTTTCAAGTGGAAGGTCACCTTTTATAGCCATAAGGGTTTCAAGTTTAAAACCTGGCCTGGTTGTGCTACATGGTCTAAAAGAGGTAGACAGACTTGCTTTAAAGATAGCTGAGAAGGAAAGGATTCCTGTAATTATATCAAGGCAGGAGAGTAGTCAGGAGCTTGTAAGAGACCTCAGAAGAAAAACCAGATAGGAGGTATAAATTTGGAAGGAATAGTCGGTTATGGTGTTTATATACCAAGATACAGAATAAAGACTGAGGAAATAGCAAGGGTATGGGGTAATGATGGTGAGAGTGTCAAGAAGGGTTTGATGATAGGGGAGAAGGCAGTCGCTGGTATAGATGAGGATGCTGCCACAATAGCAGTTGAGGCTGCCAGAAATGCTCTCAGCAGGGCTGAAATCAGTGCAAAGGAGATAGGTGCGATTTATGTTGGTTCGGAGAGTCATCCATATACTGTCAAACCCACGGCAACCATAGTTGCAGAAGCAGTGGATGCAACCCCTGAGCTAACTGCTGCTGATTTTGAGTTTGCCTGTAAAGCAGGGACTGCTGCAATGCAGGCAGCTCTGGCTCTTGTAAAAAGTGGGATGGTTAAATATGGTCTGGCTATAGGTTCTGATACTGCACAGGGTGCTCCAGGCGACCCGCTTGAATATACAGCAGCAGGCGGGGGTGCAGCATATATAATTGGTAAGAACAATCCACTGGCAACAATAGAAGCAACCTACTCCTTTACTACAGATACGCCTGATTTCTGGCGTAGAGAGGGCCAGCCATATCCAAGGCACGGAGGAAGATTTACCGGTCTACCTGCCTATTTCAAGCATGTTTCCAGTGCAGCAAAAGGTTTGATGGATTCACTGGGTAAGGGGCCAGAGGATTTTGATTTTGCAGTTTTCCATCAGCCTAACGGGAAATTTCCGAGAGTTGTTGCAAAGAAGCTGGGCTTTGAAAAGGAACAGTTTGAAGCAGGTATTCTTGTGGACAGAATAGGTAATACCTACTCTGGCTCTTCAATTCTGGGCCTTGCAAAAGTGCTTGATATAGCAAAACCAGGACAGAAAATACTTCTAACTTCCTTCGGCTCAGGTGCCGGTAGTGATGCTTTTTCTCTTGTTGTCGAGGATTCCATTGAGGAAAAGAGGTCTTTAGCGCCTCTGGTGGAAGATTATATTTCAGATAAGGTTTACATTGACTATGCTATCTATGTAAAGCTGAGAAAGAAAATAAGGGTGTGAAAAATGAATAGAGTCGCTGTTATTGGTCTTGGTTTAACGAAATTTGGAGAGATGTGGGATTCAAGCTTCACAAGGCTTTTTGTTGAGGCCGGTGCTGCAGCTGTTGAAGATGCTGGCATGGACGGAAAGGATATCGGTGCCATATATATTGGTAATATGTCAGGCGGCAGATTCATTGACCAGGAGCACATTTCAAGTCTGATAGCTGATAGAGCAGGACTCAATCCTGTTTCTTCCACACGGGTTGAGGCTGCCTGTGCCTCTGGTGGACTTGCTGTGAGGCAGGCTATAATGGCTATCAATTCCGGGATGCATGATATTGTTGTGGCTGGCGGTGTCGAAAAAATGACAGATGTGCTGACTGAGAAGACAACCCAGACACTTGCAACTGCATCTGATACCGAGTGGGAAGCTTTTCTTGGAATGACCTTCCCTGGGTTATATGCAATGATGGCAAGACGCCACATGTATGAGTATGGCACAACAAGAGAACAGCTAGCAATGGTGAGTGTCAAGAACCATAGAAATGCAATGGATAATCCCTATGCCCAGTATCACACAGAAATTACTGTAGAACAGGTTATCAACTCTCCTCTTGTAGCTGACCCTCTGAGACTTCTGGATTGCTCACCCATAACTGACGGTGCTGCCTGTGTAATTCTTGCCAGTGAAAAGAAGGCAAAGGATTTTGTGGATAACCCGGTATATATCACTGGCTCTGGTCAGGCTTCTTCTACCATATCTCTGCACAGCAGGGAGAAGATTACTGTTGTTGATGCTACTGTGAATGCAGCAGAAGAAGCATACAGGCGAGCTAAAAAGGATGCGAAAGATATTCAGGTGGCTGAGGTGCACGATGCCTTCACAATAGGTGAGATTATGGCAATAGAGGGTCTTGGCTTCTGTGAAAAGGGTAAGGGTGGAATAGCCACTGAAGAAGGGCTGACTGAGAGGGGTGGAAAGATACCTGTTAATACATCTGGTGGACTTAAAGCAAAAGGGCACCCTGTTGGAGCCACTGGTGTGGCACAGGTGGTTGAGATTGCCCTTCAGCTTAGAGGCGAGGCCGGGAAACGTCAGGTTGATGCTGATATAGGTCTGACTCACAATGTAGGCGGCAGCGGTGGCACGGCTGTTGTGCATATTCTTGAGAAATGAGGTGATATTATGAGTATTCCGAGATTCTGGAGAAATATAAAGAGTAGGTATGATCTTATAGGTAAGCAGTGCAAAAGCTGTAAAAGTATTTACTTTCCTCCCAGAAATTTCTGCCCGAAGTGCAGGAGGATAGGTGAACTTGAAGATTATAAGCTTAAAGGTAATGGTGAGGTGGTTACATATACTATTATAAGAACTCCACCGGATGGCTTTGATATGGTTTCTCCCTATATAATGGGTATAGTTGAACTTGAAGAAGGGCCAATGCTAACCACTCAGATTGTGGATGCTGATGTTAATGAGATTTATATAGGAATGCCAGTTAAGAGAGTCTTCAGGAAGATAGGCGAAGATGGTGATGCAGGCCTGATTTATTACGGATTTAAATTCAGACCAGCTTCAAAGGAGGAATAATATGAATTGTACTGCATCAAAACAGGAATTTCTTGAGATAAAATGTGATAGAGAGCAGGATTCCTGCGGTATGTGCTGTATTCACCATATCTGTGAACATAACTGGAGAACAAAAGAGGTATGGAGAACCTGCGATAACTTCACTGCCGGAAACTGCAGCTTTAAGGGCTGAGGATTCCCCTTTTTTTATTTGAATATTTATCTTTTAACAGTAGTTCGCAAAAAACAGAGCTATCTGCTTTACATATAATCATGGTGATATGAAAACTACATTATCTCCTCTTATAATAACAAGACCAAGCCTTCTAACCGGGTCACCGTCCTTGAGTTCATCAGCATTTTGAAGAACAACATTCATGTGCATATCATAGCCTTTCAGTGTACCTCTATATTCTCTTCCACCTTTAAGTCCAACCAGCACTGGTGACTCCAAACTTGCATGTAATACGTCCAATGGTCTTTGTGCCATGTATTTCACTCCTTTCCCTTAGTTTTATTGGCATTTGTATTTAAATTTTGCGCCATTCCTGAAATCTTTCTATACCGAAGAGAAGAATTATTAACTATTGTATGAGAAGTCTATCTTATGAAAAGGTTTTATAACATCGCTTTTATTGTACTTTTCACCATACTTCTAATAACTGCTATCTTCAAGTTGAACATGTGGGAGATTTTCAGGATAGAAGCAAATGCAGAGGGCAGTCTTATTGCTCTTGCCGTCCTCCTGACTATTTTCAGATTTCTGATATGGAACTATAAATGGCAGCTTTTAATATCCTCTACCGGCACCAGAGTATCATTCTTCAGGCTGCTTCCGATTCTTATGGCAGGAGTATTTGTGAGTACATCCACACCAGGTGCGAATATTGGAGGAGAACCTCTGAGAGCTTACTACCTTGCAAAAGAAGCTAAAATTAAAAAGAGTGCTGCCATGGCAACTATTATTATGGATAAGGCAGGCAACTACTTTGCCTTCCTTATATATTCTATTATAGCTTTCATTCTCCTCATTGAATATTTCGAGGCTGAGGTGATTAAGCTGCTCTTTTTTAGCTTTCTGGTTGTAACTTCTATTGTATTGATATATGTTAAAATGAGAAAAAACAATACTTTTATTGAAAGCCTCCTCAGATTTATATATCCTTTAATGAAAATTTTCAAATTTCACTTTGAAACCTTTGAGGACTTTGATAGCTTCATATATTCGAGAATAAGAGTATTCATTGACACTCTGAAGCTTATGAGGAAAAAACCTTTAAATCTTGTCATAAATTTAATTTTATCTTTTGTCCTGTGGCTTACATCATTCATAAAAACCTATCTTGTTTTTCTTGCTCTGGGAATTAATGTTGCATTTTTATTTGTGGCTGCCATAAAGACTGTATCTATTCTTGCGGGAATGTTCAGCTTCATACCAGGGGGTTTTGGAGTTACAGAAGGTGTTATGGTTGCTCTATTTACTTCATATGGTATTAATACAAAGCTAGCCCTTGCTGGTGTGGTATTGTCGAGAGCTATCTATTATTTTTTCTCAATTGGTACAGGATATATCTGCCTTCTCTGGCTTAAAGTTCAGGGTACAAAGAATTAGTATATTGAATTCAACTTTGCCAGCTTTTTAACATATCTTTCAGCAGCCTGAGGTGATTTGAGTACAGTATCTATAAAATCTATGTCTCTCAGTGATAGCAGACCGGAAGCTTCAAGCTTTTCTGTGTACCCTGCTTCTATAAAACTATCATCAAATCTATCTGATTTAAGAGAAATTTCAGATACTTCAGCAGCAATTATGCCTGACTTCATGGCATAGTATATACCCTCGCCAGTGCCAGGATAAACAAAACCTCCCGCATCTCCAGCCAGAAGCACTCTGTTTTTAACAGTGGTTTTCATAGGGCCATGCATTGGTATTCTATGAGCCTCGTAGCCTGACAGCTCTGCACCTTCAAGCTTATCTTTTACTATGGGTGAAACAATAAAGCTGTCCAGAAGCTCTCTGTTATACTCTTTTCCAAGACCTCCAATTCCCACTTTGAGAATACCTTTCAGAGGGGTTATCCATCCATATCCTCTGCTGAAGTAGTAGTAAACCTCAAACCAGTTTCCGATTCTCCTTTCAATCTCCCTGTTGTTCAATCTGAAACTATACTGTAGAGCTGTTGCAAGTTCAGGGTAGTTCATACCAAGAGATTTCCGTACTATTGAGTTTGCTCCGTCACAGGCTATAACAAGAGAAGCTTTTACTTTTTTCTCACAGAGAACTTCAACTCCTTCTTTAACTGCTTTAACTCCCCTGACTCTGAGTCTGACTGGCTCTTTATTGAGTCTTGAGATAAGGTAATAGTCAAATTTTGCTCTGTCCACAAGAGCACCTTCTCCCGGAAATGATGTTTCGACTTCAACTCCACCTCTTGAGAAAATTCTATATCCCAGAAGAGGCCTTTCAAAAGCCTCTGGATTCAATTCAAACTCCTCAACTGCTCTGAAGGGCAGGACACCTCCGCAGGGCTTGTTTCTTGGAAAGGATTGCTTATCTATAAGAATGAAATTTACTCCCAGTTCCTCAAGCTTTAAAGCTGCCGAGACACCACAGGGACCAGAGCCTATGACTGCAACATCGTACATATATGATAATATCTTCAGGAAGTTAAAGAATTTTCTGATGATTATAAATGCAATATTCTATATTCCTTTCACACATTATTGAGGATTGCTATGCTATGCAGGTTGGTATTGTGGGTAAGCCCAATGTGGGAAAGAGTACCTTTTTCAATGCAGCGACTTCAGGTAAGGCTGAGGTTGCCAATTATCCTTTCACAACAATAGATGCAAATAAAGCTCTTGCGTTTATAAGGATACGCGAGCCTGCCAGGGAGTTCAGGCTTGAAGCTAACCCCAGAAACTCAAAGAGCTACGGAGGTTACAGGTTTGTTCCTGTGGAAGCCATAGATGTTGCCGGTCTTGTACCCGGGGCGCATCAGGGGCGTGGCCTGGGTAATAAATTTCTCGATGACCTGAGGCAGGCAAATGTGTTTATTCATGTTGTTGATGCTTCGGGTTCGACAGATATTGAGGGAAAGCCTGTTAAGCCAGGGAAGCATGACCCCTGTGAAGATATTAAGTTTCTCGAAAGAGAGATTGAGTTGTGGTTCTTCAATATATTCAAGAGGAACTGGGATAAAACTGCCAGAAAAATTCAGATGCAGGGCAGGGACTTCTTCAAATACTTCACAGAAACTTTTTCAGGACTTGGAGTCAGGGAGAAGGATGTCCACAGAGTTATTAATGAGGTGGATGTTGACCCCGAGAAGCCTGCTGGCTGGAGTGATGAGGAGCTTCTCAGATTTACAAGGGCTTTGAGGAAGAACACAATGCCCATGGTAATAGCTGCAAACAAGATTGATATTGACAATGCTGGGGAGAATGTTAAAAGGATGAAAAAGGAGTTTCCGGAATTAAAGATAGTTCCCACAAGTTCCATGGCAGAACTATTCCTGAAAAATTTATCTCAGGAGGGTATTGTTGAATATATCCCCGGGGATGGCAGTTTTAAAGTGCTCAAGCAGGAGAAGTTGAGTCCAAAACATAAAAAAGCTCTGGAAATTATAGATGAGAAGGTTTTTAAGCCTTACTCCAGCACAGGTGTGCAGGAAGCTCTGAATATAGCTGTCCTTGATGTTCTTGATAAAATTGTGGTTTTTCCTGTGGAAGACGAGAGCAGGCTGAGTGACAAAAAGGGCAATGTGCTGCCTGACGCCATTATACTTGGGAAAGGGTCGACTCCCAGGGACCTTGCCTATAAGATTCACACGGACATAGGAAAGAATTTCATTGCTGCCATAAATGCAAGGACAAAGATGAAAATATCAAGCGATAAGGAGCTTGAGCATCTTGATATAATAAAAATAATAGCCAATGCCTGAAAAAAGTTTTCTCAGGAGCAGTTGCTACAATCTTCTGCCGAGCAGAACAGGCTTGCATGTTTCAATATTTTTTTATTTCTATCGAGGCAGGTAGCAATCTGCTGGGCTGATAGATTTCTTTTCAGATAAAGTGCTCTGTATTTCTTTGATGCTCTGAGAGCAAGTTTTCTGTCATGAGTAACTATGAGTGAATTGAACTTGCTTGTTATATGCAGTATATCATCATCGCTCATTGTTGTATCTACATCTCCTATATGAAGCACTCTGGTACCATTGTTCATCTTTTTTACCTTCTTTGGTATGTTGACATCCAGAATTATGTCAAGAATCATATCAATTCCCCTGTATTTTGAACCTCCAGGACGGTGCATCTGCTTCGATAAGTTTATTGAAGGTTTTTCGAAGAGCAGAAGGGCTTTCAACTTCGATAACCTCAGCACCCACACCATGCACTTTGCTCTGAAGTTCAGAGTTAATCTTGAGGCTTTTACTTAACCTGGTTTTCCCTGTGTTCATACCTGTGCTGTAGAAGATTTTCCCTGTGTTCTTTCTACCCTTTACCTTTGCTTTTGATGGATATAACCCGTAATCAAGCTTTGCAAATCTTGTGGCAGCGTCAAAGTCGTCTGTGGGCACAAGCACGAAATTCTCTCCCTCTGTAAGCCTCCAGTCTTCCACATTTGACTTCAGAGCTGTAAGCACTCTCAGGGCGAACTCCAAGGCACTGCTGCTTTTATGCATCTCTTCCCCTGTGAAGGCAAGACTCATCTCATTCAGGCCAAGAAAGCCCACCTCATAGAAGAATTCTGCTTTCAGTTTTGGCGCAATAACCTTTTTAATAACCTTCTTTTTTCTGAGAAGCACCTCTTTTATAATTGGGAGCAATGTATGCAGTTTTTCGAAGAATTTCTTCTCATCTCCTTCAGAAAGATATGCTATCCTTGGAAGGTTAATTGTGACTTTTAGGGCTGATGATAAGACTCTTTTCTCTGAAGCTGGTAAAATATAACCTGGTATTTGTGAAGACTGGCTGAAGAAGGGTGATATTTCATTCCAGAAGTCAATTTTATTAAGATGGCTGGTGTACAGGAATTCTTCAGCCCCACTATTAACACTTACAGAAAGTTCTGGAAGCTTTGCCTCTGCCTTTTTGTATCTGTCCAGAATAATTCTGAGGGTGGTGTCTCCCGAATTAATACCCAGTTTTATTCCAAATTCTCCTGCCTCGGCAAGAAAATACTTGAGAAAGCTTCTTACTTCTTCCATTGTCATATTTTCAATATAACCGGAAAAAGGCGAGGTGAAGTGGGGTATAGTTATACTTCCTGAGGAGAGTTTTCTGAACTTCCTTATAGTGCTGAAAATCGTTGAGGCAGCAAGATATGCATTTCTGGCTGTACCAACCTCCGGGCTGAGATAGATATCTCCTGTTGAAATAGCAAAATTCTCAAGGGAGTGAATATGTATGTAGCCATTCATGTGTGAATCAGCTATATGCAAAGGCAGAATTTTCAGAAGAGTGTATTCCTTCAGAACCCGTCCTGCAATCTCTCCTTTTATATTTTGACTGCCACTTCCGCTGCTTATCACCTTCATTGCATCGTAAACTGGCATTCCCACTCTTGTGTAGTCCCTTCTTGCCTCTTCAAACCCATTTTCCAGGAGTTTTACATTTACAACCTCCCTTATCAGCGGGGCAGATATAAAGTCAAGTTTGAGGCGCCTGAGCTCCATCTCGGCATCCTTTGAGATATTCTCTGCAATCTCTTTGGGTAGTGTGGTTTCATTGAGTAGAGATTCTTCAATTTTCTTTCTATCAAAGCTATCTATTGTATTTCTGGAGGTTCTTACATACATGCTGTGGAAACGCTTGTAACGCTCGGCAGCCTCCTGATTTTTTTTCGATAGCATTTCAAGAGTAGTTTTCTGAATTTCGTCGCTGGAAATTCCATCGTATATCTTCTTTGATACCTCAAAAGCTACCTCTGCAGCAGTCCAGAAGTCTATTCCCGCGTCCATGCAGTCGGATGCTATAAGGTTGGGGTCAAAAAAATCAAGGTCACCCGAAGTTTTGACCACTCTTACTTTCGATATTGAAGAACTCATCAGCATATCCCCATTAGAAAATTTAACTTTTTAGTACAATTTTCAATGTTTAATATAGGGTTGTGATGACGTATAAACTTTACTACTTGGAAAACTAATTGAAACTTCAGATGCGGCGATGTATTGCGAACCAAATCGTAGCAGTGGAAGGCGGAAAAATTAAATAGGTTAGGAGGTCTAAAGGAAGTATACCCTATGCCGGGTAGGCTTCCGGTGGTGATTTTATGGATGATACAGACAAGAAGATAATTAATATTCTTATTGAAAACTCAAGGACATCCTACAAGGATATAGCAAGTAAAGTTGGTATATCTGATGTGGCTGTTAACAAGAGGGTCAAGAGGCTTGAGAGGAATGTTATAAAGGGCTTCATACCTATGGTGAAGCAGGGCGCTCTCAGTCTGGATATAACCTGTATTGTGAGTATAAAGTGCAGTCCCGGCGACAAACAGAGTATAGCTGAGGACATTGCAGGATTTGATGATGTGTATGAAGTCTATACAACCATAGGCGAGCATGATATTATTGCAAAAATAAGGACAGAGGATACTTCAACCCTGAAAAAGCTTGTGGATGGCAAAATTTCCAGAATAAATGGGATAAATGAAATTCGCTCAAGTATAGTATTTAATTGCTTCAAAGAGAAGGTATGGCTGGTGATATGACACCTCTTATAACATGTTGAATTTACATTACGACTTCGAACAGTTCGAAATCGAAACATTTATATATTTTCATATCTATGTAACGTCATGATTATAGAAACTCGCAACCTTACCAAGGAGTATAATGGCATTAAAGCTTTAAAGGGTGTGAGCTTTTCAGTTAAGGAAGGAGAGATATTTGGATTTCTGGGACCCAATGGGGCAGGAAAGACCACAGCAATTAAAATTTTAACGACTCTTCTCATGCCCACATCAGGGGAAGTTTATGTGAACGGTTACAATGTTGTCGAAGAGGCAACGAAGGTGAGGGAGAGCATAGGTCTTGTGCCTCAGGAAAATGTACTTGAAAATGATTTAACTGCCAGGGAGAATTTAATTTTCCATGGTATGTTATACAATATTAAAGGTAGAGAGCTGGAGGATAGGGTGGAGAGGGCTTTAAAGTTTGCAGGCCTTGAATCCAGAGCAGACGAGAAAGTCAGAAACTTTTCAGGAGGAACGAAGAGGCGTCTGGAAACTGTCAAGGCTTTTCTGCATAATCCCAAGATAATTTTCATGGACGAACCCTCTTTAGGCCTGGACCCTCAGGCGAGGAGATTATTCTGGGATTACATAGAAAAGATAAATAGAGAGGAAAAGATAACCATATTTCTTACAACTCACTATATGGATGAGGCTGACTATCTATGCGATAGGGTATGTATAATAGATATGGGTGAAATTCTTGACCTGGATACGCCCAAAAAGCTCAAAGAAAAGTTTGGCGAGGGCGAGGTGATTGAGATAACTGTTCCGGGAGCAAGGAAATTTGCAGAAATTTTAAAAGAAAGGTGTGAATGCGATATAATTAAAGTTGATGAAGAAAGACTTAAGATAAGTTCGAAGCATAAGGAGAGGGCTCTTGCTGAGATATTTAAAAATGCTGATGAACTTGGTGTAAGTATACTGGATATTTCTGTCAGGGAACCTACACTGGAAGATGTTTTTATCCACTACACAGGTAAGAGCATAAGGGAGGGTAAAGGAGATTTTACCAAAACTGTAATAAAGAGGTTCAGAGGATGAGCCTTGTAAGCTTTTTCAGGGAGTCTTATGTTGTAGCCTGGAAGGATATGCGCCTGTGGGTGAAGAATCCGATGGTTCCGTTTACGCGCTCACTGATGCTTCCTCTGCTATGGATTGTAATCTTCGGTACAGCCTTTGGAGGTGCCGTAACACATGTTCCTGTGGCAGTTGTTATGCAGGACCATAGCACAATTGCGACGAATTTTGTATCAGAACTCGGTACTGGAAATACTCTTAAACTAATTCCAGCCAGTGAATCTGAGGCATTCAGGATGCTGAAATATATGAAGGTATCTGCTGTTATTCTGGTTCCTGGAGATTTCAGCACAAAAATTAAGGAAGGTGGAAGAGCTGAAGTTATGTTAACCCTGGATGATACAACTCCACAGATTTCCACTGCTGTCAGCTCTAAAGTTTATGGGATGGCCAGAGCTTTTTCTTCTTCCGGTAAGGGTATACAGGTTGATAAAAATACACTTTATGGAAAAGGGATAACCTATCTTGACTTTCTTGCTCCCGGTGTGATAATAATGACAATAATATTCTCTTCCTTCTTCTCAGGAGGTCTGAGCCTGATTATGGACCGGGAGTTTGGTACAATCACAATGCTTCTTGTCTCTCCAATATCAAGGGATGCGATAATTATGGGCAAGATTTTCGCGGGTGTACTTCAGAGTCTAACCTCCGGGATTGTTGCTCTGGTCATAGCTTTAATCATGGGTGTGAAAATCAGAACAGGCTTTGATGGATTTTTAATTATATTGCTGATACTGTTGATAGCAGGCTTTGGATTTATTGGAATGAGCACAGCCCTGGCTGTAAAGATTAATGAGCTAGATCAACTCATGGTTGTTACTCAGACTATAATCATGCCTATGTGGTTCATTTCAGGGGGTTTATATCCTATTGCATCTATGCCTCACTGGATGCGCATCATAGCTATGCTAAATCCTCTTACTTATGCTACAGATGCTCTCAGAGCAGTAATGCTCAGGGGAATAATCTGGCAAACTCTTACTTTCGATATAGCTGTTATTACAGTTTTTGCCTTTGTAATGCTTTTTGTAGGAAGCTATTTATTTAAAAAGTCAATTTCTTGAGGTGATTAAAATGAAAAAGTCGATTGGAATGTTAGTTGGAATATTAGTCTTGGTTTCAGCAATGGGTTCAGTGAATGCCCAGATTATTGGTACAGGTAGTACAGGAAATGCTCTATTGATTACAAATCTAACTATACCTGCAAAAATCTATCCCGGTGAGAACTTCACTCTCAGTTTCAGAGTTAAAAATACATGGAGAGAGCCTGGCTCTGTTGAGGATGCCTATGTATATCTTGAAGGTGGAGAGCCTTTTATGAAGGTGAGTCCATCTGAGCCACAGCTCCTTAAAGGTCTTGGTTACTCATCTGAATGGTGGCTTGTCAGGGAAGTGCCTGTTAATTTTAATTTAAGTGTGGACAGATTGACAACTTCTGGCACATATTCTTTGAATGCTGTTTTAGTCTACTCAAGGTTTACAATGGCTCTTGGAGTGAATGGTGCCACTGAAAGGTTCAGAGAGGTAATTCCCATAAGGATAAGAGTACTGGG
>VAOY01025897.1_pt1 | contig 16841 bp, 16 predicted proteins | sample 3393881 | NCBI WGS metagenome assembly VAOY01 (sample SAMN08290430, study PRJNA428436) | hydrothermal vent metagenome | isolation source: Deep-sea hydrothermal vent chimney | place: Indian Ocean: Southwest Indian Ridge
CAGTACGCAAGCGAGTAATAACGAAGAGCCCTGTGCGGGAAAACCGCACGCAGGGATCTGTCGGAGGGTCGCCCAGTAATGGGCGGTCCTATCCATATAATATGTATAACAAAGGCATAAAAGATTTGCCGGAGCCCTTGAAATCGCGCACTCGTGTTTTTAAAGATTTCGAAGCGTTGAATAAATTTTATGCTGTAGATTTTTGTGATGAACTGGAGAAGAAACAAGAGTCAGGCGGGATGCTGAACGTGATTTGTCCGGTTGGCCCGATTGACTATCGTTACTTCGCCGCTGAAGTGAAGCGCCGCGACCTGTCCTGCCGCAATTTGCGGATGATCAACATGGATGAATATATAAGCGGGGATGGGGAGCTTATTCCTGAATCTCATCCTTTGAGTTTTCGTCGTTTTATGAATGAACAATTCTATAATTTAATTCCTGAAGCCAAAGCTCCCCTGCTTGAAAACCGGATATTTCCCGACCCTGAAGCTCCCGAAAAAATTACCGCGTTAATTGATGAAATCGGCGGTGCCGACATAGTTTGGTGCGGCATGGGAATTACCGGGCATGTTGCCTTTAATGATCCCCCGGCGATGCTTGGCGAAGCCGATGACCTGGAAAGTTTCCGTAATTGCAAAACCCGTATTGTGGTTACCAGTCCTATGTCAAACGCGCAAATGGCAATGGGCGGAACCAACGGGGTTCATGAGATTATTCCAAAATCCGCAGTTACTATCGGGGTTTATGAATTATATAAAACGAAGAAATTTTACTGGACATTTATGCGTAATTGGCATGCCGGTTTATGGCGGAGAGCGATATTCGGTCCGATTACCCGGAATTTTCCGGGGTCAATTATGCAGGACCACCCGAATTTATACATGAATTTGACTGAAATCGCCGCGGCACCGCCCATGGTGGATACTCAGCAGGCTACAGGGGAGAAAAAATAATGCGTTTTGTAACAGCTGCTCAAATTGTTAACGATGCCCGCGATAAAGGCTATGCGGTTCCGGCGTTTAACGCCAACGGTTCCACCTATGACATTGCCCGGGCCGCGCTGGAAGCCGCCCGGGAAACAGGTTCACCGCTTATTCTTCAATCATACGAACCAAATTTAGAATATCGTGGAGCTGAATATTTCGTCAAAATGACTGCTTTATTGTGTGATGAACTGAATATTACTGTTCCCGTCGCTTTACAGCTTGACCATGGACACAGCCTGGAATCAACAGTAAAAGTCATGAAAGCTGGCTTTACTTCTGTCATGTTTGATGCATCGCATGATCCGCTTGAAGACAACATTCGAAAAACTTTGGAAGTTATTAAAATTGCCGAAATTATGGGCTGTTCGGTTGAAGCGGAAGTCGGCTATGTGAAAGGTAACGAACCAAGTAAGGAGAAGCAAATCGGGCGCATTGCTGTTCCTGAAAGGCCGCTTATTTCTCCAGCAAAAACTAATATTGACGAAGCAAAACGCTTTGTAAAGTTTGTACCGGTTGACATGCTGGCGATATCGGTTGGTACTACGCATGGTGTTTATGAAACGCAGGACGGAATAGATTTTGAACTCCTGAAAAAGCTGCGGCGGGAAATCGACATTCCTCTCGTCCAGCACGGAACTTGCGGTATTTCTCCGGAAGATATTTCTAAACTGGTCAAGTGCGGTATGAGTAAAGTTAATTTCGGAGAACCGTTCCGTTTTAAGTATATCGAATATTTCAATGAACTGACCGATAAGATGGAACATCAATGGCACGCCTGGCGAATCATGCGGGAAATAAAAAATCGCTTAAAAGCTGATATGATTGAACTCATTGATGTGCTTGGAGCCGCCGGAAAAGCTTAGCATATGAAAAGTTATTTGTACATAATCGCGGCAACTTTGGCGCTGGCGCTTGAATATTTACTGATTAAAGCAGCTAAAGATGTCCCGGTGTATCTCATCGGATTGATCGTATTTGCCACTGCCGGAATATTGCTTTCAGTAGTCGCGCCCCGGCAAAAAGCCGTCCCCGGAGCGTGGAAACGGTTTTTACCGGGTGCTTTTGCCATTGGGATAATCGGCTCCTCGTGTAATATATTATGGATTAGCGGGACGCGTTTAACCAGCGTTGCCAAAGCTTCGGCCCTGGGGCGTATGGACGTTGTTTTCACTTTGCTGCTGTCGGCTTTGATTTTCAGGGAGAAAATACCCCGCCGAATGTGGCCGTTCATAGGAATAACCGTATTGGGCGGCGGCTTGATTGTACAGTTGTTCAGCCTGGATGTAATGAGTTTGGGAAATATTGGCGACGGTTTGATTATCGGCGGCGCGTTTCTGCTCAGTTTGAACAGTTTCATCATCAAGCGCCTCAGTGCGCCTTTAGGCCCGGTGCGGCTGGCGGCATTTAATTGTGGAATAAACGTATTGGTATTTGCTGCCGCGTTGATATTCCGGGGCGATGTGAATTATGTCCGTGAGCTGTCGGGACAAACATACTTAACGCTGTTGCTGTGCGGTGTTTGTTCATTCGTCTTTTTTGCCGGCTACTACAGTGGAGTGCGGGAAATACCGGTTTGGAAAGTACGTTTGATCGCCTTGGGCGCGCCCGTGTTTACCGCCGCAGGCGGCTGGTTATTTCTCGGTGAAACGCCGTCAGGTCAAACTTTTACCGGAATAATTTTGGTATTAACCGGAGCTGCCGCTTTAATAAAAATTAACGATAAAAAAGAATTAAAATGTAGCACAACCGTCCCGGTTGTGAATATTCTCAAGCGAGACGCTTGAGCCGCATTAACTAAAACAAGGATAAAAATATGAAAAACGAAGAAATTATCGGCAGTTTGCTTGCCCGGGCCAGAAAGGCTCAGGCGCAGATAGAGAATTATACCCAGGAACAAATTGATGATGTTTGCCTTTCGGTCGCCTGGCAGGTTTACAACGACGCTAATATTCACGAATGCGCGAAAATCGCGGTTGAAGAAACCGGTATGGGCAAATATGAGGATAAAATAACTAAACATAAAGTGAAAGTGCTCGGCGTCATAAACGATGTCAAAGGAGTAAAAAGCGTCGGACTCATAGAATACGACGAAAAGAAAAAAATCAGAAAATACGCGAAACCGGTTGGCGTCATCGGGGCTTTGACTCCGGTTACCAATCCAACCGCGACCCCGGCGAGCAACGCGGTATCAATACTGAAGGGCCGTAATGCCGTAATTTTCGCGCCGCATCCGAAAGCAAAACAATCATGCAAAGTGGTTTGTGATTTTATGCGGGCGGGATTGAAAAAAGTCGGAGCACCCGAGGATTTGATCCTGTTTATTGAAAATCCCAGCGTGGAACTGAGCCGGGAATTGATGAAACAGGTGGATCTGGTTATGGCGACCGGGGGAGCGGCAATGGTCGGCGCGGCTTATTCGAGTGGAACTCCGGCCTATGGGGTTGGAGCCGGCAATCCGGTAATCATTGTTGCCGAGGACGCGGATATCGCGGATTCCGCCAAAAAAATAACTATCAGTAAATGTTTTGATAACGCCACCTCCTGCTCATCCGATACCTCGCTGATTATTCAGGAAGGCATTTATAATGATATGCTTGCAGCATTGAAAAAAGAAGGCGGCTATTTATGTTCCGCGGCGGAAAAAGAAAAAGTGAAAAACTGGCTGTGGACAGCGAGTAAAAAGACCGGGAAAGTGGCGCTTAATCCGGCAATTGTAGCGCAAAGTGCGGAAAAGATTGCCGGGGACGCCGGGATTTCCGTACCTGAAGGAACAAAAATGCTGCTGGTGGAATGTAACCAGCCGGGTGTTGATAAATTCAGCGGCGAGAAAATTTCACCGGTTTTGGCTCTCTGGAAATATGCTGACTTCGACAATGCCCTCGAAATTCAAAAACAACTGACTGAATACGCGGGAAGAGGACATTCCTGCGGTTTGTATTCATTCAATCAGGAGTATATTGACAAAATCGGACGCACGGTTAAATCAAGCAGAATAATTATCAGACAGCCGCACGCTCCGGCCTGTGGAGGAAATTTTTTCAACGGGATGCCTTCGACGGTTACTCTCGGCTGCGGTACCTGGGGCGGAAATATTACTACGGAGAATATTAACTGGAAACATTTCGTCAATATTTCCTGGCTTTCCGAACCTTTTGACCCGGTCAAACCCTCCGATGAGGAAATATGGGGCGAATTCCGGGAAAAATACAAAAAATAAGGATAGCGGAGAACAGTTATGAAGTTATTTGAATATCAGGCAAAAGAAATTTTCAAAGCCGCGGGAATCGCGATTCCCGAGGGTAAACTTATTGCCGGAGAAGAAGCTGCCGGCGATATCCGGCTGCCATGCGTTATCAAAGCACAAGTGATGCAGGGGGGCAGAGGAAAGGCCGGTTTGATTAAGTTCGCGGACAGCGCGGACGAGGCGCGGAAAATGCTGGGTATTCTCAGGTCTGCTCCCGCCAATGTCAAAAAAATATTAATTGAGGAAAAATTAAATATAAAGCGGGAAATATATTTGGCAATAACAATTGATCCGCTTAATTGCACAGCCCTTATCATGGCGTCTTCCGAGGGAGGAATGGACATTGAGGAACTGGCGAAAACAATGCCGGAAAAAATTATCCGGGAAAAGGTGGCGGCATTTCGCGAACTTCAACCCTACCAGGTGCGGAATGTTATGTTCGGCCTTGGCTTGCAGGGGGACGTGTTCAAACAGGGCTGCAGTACCCTGATGAAAATGTTTGCTGCTTTTCGCAAATATGACGCCGAGCTGGTTGAAATCAATCCCCTGGTTGTTACGCAGGAAGGCAATGTTGTCGCCGCGGACGGGAAATTTATCATTGATGATAATGCCGCGTTTCGTCAGCAGTCGTACCCGCTGACCCGGGATCAATTTGACGGCGTTATTGAGTTTGAAGCCGCCAGAGAAGGTATTCCATACCTGCAGTTTGACGGCGACATCGGCCTTATGTGCGCGGGTGCGGGCCTGACCAACGCGATATATGACCTGGTGAATTATTTCGGCGGGAAAGTCGCCAATTATCTTGAATTCGGCGGGCCCAATTACCGGCGGGCGGTCGAAGCGATGGAATTTACCCTGAGAAACCAGCCTAAAGTTATTTTAATAGTCACTTTCGGGACAATTGCCAGGGCTGATATTATGGCGCAGGGAATTGTCGACGCAGTCAAAAAACTTAAACCGGAAATTCCAATCGTTACCGCGATTCGCGGTACCGGAGAAGACGAAGCCGGGAAAATTCTGCGAAAAATAGGTTTTGAAAATTTAAGCGATACGGAAGAAGCGGTCAAAAAGGCTGTAGCACTTGCCGGGGGAGGCGAATAATGAGCATTTTTATTGAACAAGACACCCGGGTCCTCATTCAGGGAATAACCGGAAGCGAAGGCAGTTTCTGGACTGAACATATTTTAGGTATCGGGACAAATGTCGTTGCCGGAGTTACTCCCGGAAAAGAGGGACAAAGCGTTGAAAACGTGAAGGTTTACAACACGGTGCGCAAAGCTGTCGCGGCAAGCGGGGCGGACGCGTCCGTCCTTTTCGTTCCTCCCCGTTTTGCCAAAGACGCGGTATTTGAGGCTTTGGACGCGGGAATTAAAAAAATAGTAGTCATTGCCGAAGGTATTCCGGTGCATGACGCCATGCAGATGCGCCGTGCCGCGTTGAGCGAAGAAGCAATGTTTGTCGGCGGCAATACTTCCGGAGTAATTACTCCGGGCGTGGCGATGATGGGCATATTTCCATATTGGATAGAACGCGTCTATAAACAGGGAAACATAGGCATAATGACCCGCAGCGGCTCCTTGACCAATGAAGTTACGGCTATGGTTATACAGGCGGGGTTCGGAGTTTCTTCTTTGATGGGAGTCGGCGGAGATTCCGTGCCGGGCACACGTTTTGCCGAGTTCCTCCCTCTTTATGAGCAAGACCCTGAAACCAAAGCGGTCGTTATGATCGGAGAGCTCGGCGGCACGATGGAAGAAGAAGTCGCCGAGGCAATGGAAGCGGGAATATTTACTAAACCTTTAGTCTCCTTTATTGGCGGAAGAACCGCGCCCGAAGGGAAAAAGATGGGACATGCCGGGGCTATTGTTACCGGCGGCAAGGGAACCGTCGCCGGAAAGGTGAAAGCCCTTGAGAGAGCCGGAGCTTTAGTCGCGGACCGGCCAAGTGTTACGGGAAAACTTTTAAAGGAACTTACTAATGGATAAGAAAAAGATAATATTTTTTCTATTTTCAATGGCAGTACTGGGCACAATTCTTATCTTGCCGCTGCCGCCGGAAATAAAGGCGGGAAGCAAAACTATTGCTTTAACGTCAGCCGGCAAGGCTTCGCTCGCGGTTATGGCAATGGTGGTGGTTCTCTGGATAAGCGAAGCTGTTCCCTTTGCGGTCGCCGGACTGATGGGAATGTCCATATTGGTTATGACCAAAACAGCAGCTCTTAAAGTTCTGGTTCAAGACGGCTTCGGTAATCCTATTATTCTCTTTTTTATAGGAGTCCTGATCTTTTCAGTTGCTATTTCCGAAACGTCCATACTGGAAAGATTCACCGGTAAACTCCTCTTTAAACTCGGGCACAGTCCAAAGTCCATATTATTTATTTTTATGGTGATCGGCGTTCTCCTGTCCGGATGGATAACGGATATGGCCGTTGCCGCGATGCTTGCCCCGGTAGCGGTAACGATACTTAAAAAAGCGGGAGCCGAACCTTTGAAAAGCAACTTCGGCAAAGCGCTCCTGATTACCTGTGCCTGGGGGCCTCATATCGGAGGGATCGCGACTCCCGCGGGCTGCGGCCCTAATCCCCTGACTATGACTTTCCTGAAAGACCTTGCCGGAATAGACTTCACCTTTGTGGACTGGATGCTTCTGGGCTATCCGGCCGCCATATTAATGACTCCAATTGCATGGTTTATTCTTGTGAAGGCATTTCCGTTTGAAGACATTAATCTGCAAATTACCGAAGAGGATTATCAGCGGCAGCTCCGGAAATTCGGCAAAATTAATTATAAGGAAATTGCCACGGTGGTAATTTTCGCTTTAACTATTATTCTCTGGATTTGCGGTAAATGGATAGCGGATTTGAGCGGTGGCGCGATTGATTATCTTGGAATTAAATTCGTCGCGATAAGCTGTGCGTGTCTGTTTTTTATTCCCGGAATAAGTGTTATTTCCTGGAAAAAGGCGGAAAGAGGAATCAGTTGGGGCGGAATAATTCTTATTGTTACCGGGCTTGCCATAGGGACGGCTGTTTACAAAACCGGCGCCGCTGAATGGATAGCGCAAATTGCTTTCAGTAAGCTCGGGCTTCTGCATCCGGTCGTTATCATTTTCGCAATTGTCATGGGCGTTTCCGTTATGAAAGTAATGTTTTCAAGCAATACCGTTACCGGGATTATAATGGTGCCTCTGCTTATCGCGCTAGCCAACAATATCGGGATTGATCCGGTGCTGGTGGCGCTGTCAGCGGGAATAACCGTTTCTCTGGCTTTTATTCTGGTAACAACTACCCCGACGAATGTTATCCCCTATTCCACCGGCTATTTCTCTATCAGGGATATGGTGAAAGTGGGAGTGTGGATGACCGTCGCGGCAGCAGTTTGCGTGACCATTTCAATAGCAGTAATGGGTAAATTATTCGGAATAGTACAACTCTAAAAAAAGGATATTTGTTATGAATGAAAAGTTTAATCAGGAAGAATTCGAACAACTGGCGGCGGAGATGCGCTATGTTATCACTGATATGATCTGCCGGGCCGGTTCAGGCCATATCGGCGGAGCATTGTCGCTGGTGGAAATTATTACGACACTTTATTACCGGACCATGAAAATTGACCCGGAAAACCCCAAATGGGAAGAACGGGACCGCCTGGTCCTGTCAAAAGGGCACGCGGCGCCGGTTTTGTACACGGTTCTGGCCTATCGTGGTTTTTTCCCGAAATCGTGGCTGAAAACTCTTAACGCCGACGGCACGAAGCTGCCAAGTCACGCCGACGCGCGCACTGTTCCGGGTATTGATATGACTACCGGTTCGCTGGGACAGGGGCTTTCGGCCGCTGCCGGTATGGCGCTCGCCGCCAAAAAAGACGGCCGGAAAAACCAGGTTTTCTGCATCGTTGGCGACGGCGAATGCAATGAGGGGCAGAATTGGGAAGCCGCGATGTTTGCCGCGCACAACAAACTTGATAATTTAATCGGCATTGTCGATTACAATAAATTGCAGATAGACGGTTTTACCTGTGATGTACTGGACCTGGAGCCCTTTGTCGACAAATGGCGCGCTTTCGGCTGGTATGTGATGGAAATGGACGGCCATGACTGGGGTGATGTTTATTTGACGCTGGAAAAGGCGAAAAAGATTTTTTGCGGCAAGCCGGTCATGATTATTGCGCATACCACTAAAGCTAAGGATTGCGAAAGTATCGAAAATACGGCTGGCAGTCATAATATTAAAGTGCCGGATCAAGCCGCGCACGACAATTATCTGAACGCGATGAGCAGTGGTAAATTTAAACTTCCATATTGAAAGGAATAATTACAATGAAACTTCATGAACAGGAAATGCGGGCCGTTTACGCGCAAACGCTGAACGAACTGATCGACGAAAACCCTAATGTTATGTGCCTGGAGGCTGACCTCAGTAAAGCTACCGGCACTAATCCGGCGGTAATTAACGCGCATCCGGACAATTTCGTCAACGCCGGAGTCGCGGAAGCGAATATGATCGGCCTGGGTGCGGGGCTGGCAAGCGAAGGAAAAATTCCATTTTGCGCGTCATTCAGCTGCTTTGCTTCACGCCGGGTTTACGATCAGATAACCCTGAGCGTGGCCTACGCTGATTTGAACGTCAAAATAATTGGTACCGCTCCCGGTATAACCCAGGGGCCTAACGGTGGAACCCATATGTGTTTTCAGGATTTGGCGATTATGCGCGCCATGCCGAATATTAAAGTATTCAGCCCCTGCGACGCATACGAACTGCGCTCGTTGATGCACTATATGGCTGCTGAATACGGCGGCATGTATATGCAGCTTATCCGCCCGGCGGTGCCCGCGGTGTTTGACGAAAATTATAAATTCAACCCGGACAAGGCAGTTACCGTGCTGGCGGGAACAGATATAACTCTGGTTTCCACCGGTTATATGACCCATGCCGCGCTTCAGGCGGCGAAGGAGCTCAAAAAGGAATGCATAAGTGTGGAATTAATCCATTGTCCTGGCATCAAGCCCTTTGACGGCAATACTATCGCCGAATCAGCCGCTAAAACCGGAGCTGTGGTGACGGTTGAGACGCAAAATATTATCGGCGGCCTGGGCGGAGCGGTTTGTGAATATTTGTCCGAAAACTGTCCGGTTAAAGTAAAACGCCTGGGTATTCCGGACGAATTCGGCGAAGTCGCCACCGAGCAGTATTTATACGACAAACACGGTTTTGGCCCTGAACATATTAAAGAAACATGCAGGGAGATGGCAAAATGAAAATTATTATGGGCTCACCCGTTAAAGGGAAAAAATTAAAAGACGCCGTCAAAGCGCATCTGGAAAAACAAGGGCATGAAATTATTGATGTCGGCTGTTACAGTACTGAAAAATTCGTAAAATACCCTTCCATCGGTGAACGGGTAGCCAGGGCTTTGCAGGACAATCTGGCGCCCGTCGCCATTAACTGCTGCGGTTCCGGCACCGGCGCGAGCATGGGCGCGAATAAATTTAAAGGCGTGTTGGCCTGTTCCTGCGAATCGGTCAAAACCGCGAAGCTCATTCGCGCGGTTAACGGCGCGAACTGCCTTTGCATGGGCGAAAGCGTTGTCACTGAAGAATTAGGCTGTGAAATGGCCGATGCCTTTATCAACGCGGTTTTCCAGGGCGTCGAAGGCATTCCGCATGATGTGCTTGATTTCTGGGCGGAAGCCCGTGACGAAATGATTACCCGCGGCGAAACCGCGTCCGAACGTGAAATTGAAACTTTATAAAAAAAATACGGAGAATCGTTATGAAAAAAATTAAATATGGTCTTATTGGAGCAGGACAAATGGCTGACGGGCATTTGGGATGCATTGAGTGTATTGACGACGTTGAAATAGTCGCGGTTGCTGATACTCATGAAAAAAACCTTAAGAAATTTGAAGAGAAAAATAAAAATGAAAAAACAAAATATTTCTCTGATTACAAAGATATTCTGAAGCTGGATGAAGTTGACGCTATGTTAATTGCGACTCCTGACCATACACATGTTGAAATGGTTCTTGACTCATTTGAGGCCGGTAAACATGTACTCAGCGAAAAACCCGCCGCAACGACATTGGATGATTTACGCAGGCTGGAAAAGGCTGTGAAGCTAACGGATAAAATTTATCAGGTTGGGCTTGAACTTAGATATTTGCCATTATGCCAGCGCATGAAAAAAATAATCGCTCAGGGTACCCTGGGAGACCCACATATGATATGGTGCAAGGAGTTTCGCGGCCCGTTTTTGAAAAAAGTTGATAACTGGATAATGTTCAATGATAAAACCGGCAGTGTATTTGTAGAGAAAACCTGTCATTATTTTGACCTCATGACCTGGTTTGCAGCTTCCGTCCCGAAAAAAGTCATTGCCATTGCCGGCCAGGATGTCGTGAAAGAAATTTACGGCGTCAAACCTGATATTTTTGATAATGGCTGGGTCATTATTGAATATGAAAACGGAGTCAGGGCAACTCTCGGTTTATGCATGTTCTGCAAATGTGAGCGTCAAATTGAGATAGGAGTCATCGGCGACAAAGCGATGATGGAAGGATATTTGCAAAAACAGCAAATTGAGCTGTGCGAATATGACGGCACGCAAATTGATATTGACCTCAAGGGCTGTAATACCAAAGAAGACCTGAGTCACGGTGGAGGCGTTTATTATGAACATCTCGCGTTTATTGACAACATCAGAAATAAGCGCAGTCCCTTAACGGATATTAATGTTGCCAAATGGAGTGTGCTGGTAGGTCTTGCCGCGGAGGAATCAGCCAGGAACGGTAATACGCCTGTAACTTTTTAAGTATGAGTGAAATTAATATGAACAGAAGACAGGAAATCAGTGAATTGCTCCGGCTTTCGGAAAAGCAGGTGTGCCGGCGGGCAGGCGCGCATCTGAAAGTCTTTGATAATTGCGATGTTATTCACCGGCATATTGCTGATGAGATGATTGATTTTATCAGGGCGCAAAATAAAAAAGGCGAAAAAAGCAGACTTATTCTGCCGGTCGGCCCGGTCGGGCAATATCCTCTGTTTTTAAATATGATTCATCAGGAACAAGTCAGTTTGAAGAATTGCTGGTTTTTCTTTATGGATGAAAACGCCGATAACGCGGGCTGTGATTTACCAGTAACGCACCCCCTGAGTTTTCAGGGTGAAATGCGGCGTTTATGGTTGGATGAGGTGGCCCCTGAACTGGCGATACCGGAAGAACAGTTATTTTTCCCGGGACGGAATAATATTGCCGGATTGGCTGAAATCATTGATTCCGCCGGAGGGATCGACATTTGTTTCGGGGGAATCGGCATTCACGGCCACCTGGCTTTCAACGAACCCGAAGCGGAGGTCAGGGAATCAGGCCCGCGCCTGGTTTATCTGAATGATTTCACCATCACCATTAACGCCGTCCGCGCTAAAGTCGGCGGTAATCTTGAAGGCTTTCCGCGCAAAGCATACACGCTGGGGCTGCGTCAGATTCTCGGCGCAAGGAAACTTCGCTTAGCTTGCAGGAACGGCATTGAGCTGGACTGGGCCAATACCGTATTACGTTTGACTTTGTTCGGGCTTTCCGGCGAAGATTATCCTTGTACATTTGTGAATGAACATGCTGATTATGAAATTTTCACGGATCACGACACTTTACGACAGCCGGAGGTATTATTATGAATATGAAAATTATTGACATGCATCACCATTTAGTCGAAGAGGCGGGATATGTGGATAATCTACTTCAGGAAATGGACATAAATGGAATTGAAAAAAGCGCGTTAATTGGACTTGGCCCTTTATTCAAAGGCTTGTTCGTTAAAAACGGCCGTAACGGCAGTTGTGCCGATGATGACGCGGTGGAAAAAGTTGTCAAAGCCCATCCGGACCGTTTTTTCGGGCTCGGATATATCCGTTTGGGTGTTGATGCCGCCGCTAAAGTTGATGAATTCCACGAACGCGGTTTCCCCGGGCTGAAATTCCATATTCCCAAATACCGTTATGATGACGACAGATGTTTTCCAATTTATGAAAAGGCTCAAGGCTATGACATGCCCTGTTTGTTTCATACCGGCGTTGTCCGGCTGCCGGAGCCGCGGCCCGAAGAAAGGGTATCTTCTTTCAACATGCATTGCATTCATCTGGAAGCTGTCGCGCAGGTGTTTCCCGAATTGAAGATAATAATCGCACATTTAGGGGTGCAGGATTATTTGACGGCCTTGACTTTAATTCGTATTTTTGATAATATTTATGCCGACTTGTCCGGCTCAACACCCGGCTGGCGCGCCAACCTTTCCATAAAAGACTGGAAAAAACTTTTATGGTTTCCCAATGCCCATAAAAAAATTCTTTTCGGATCCGATGTCCACTTCAGCGAAATAGCGTCAAATATAAAAATTTATGATAAAATAAGCGCCGCGGCAGGTTGGGATGATGGAATGAAGCAGAACATGTACTATAGTAACAGCAGAAAACTGTTCAAAATATAGGATGTGATTATGGATAAACAAAAAGAAAAAACTGATTTTAGAAAAGGTTTGTTCTGGGCTTTGCTGAATTCCTTTCTGTGGGGAACTACTTTTATATGCTCACGTTTTTTAATGAAAAACGGAAGCGTGGACGCGATCACTATTTCCCTTATACGTTTTGCAATCGGCTCCGGAGTGCTTTTTATTCTCGGCATTGTGTTTTACCGGGAAAAAATCTTTCAGATTAATTTAAAAGACCTGCTGCGGCTTGCTTTGCTTGGGTCTTTCGGGGTCGGGGAAATGAGTGTTTTGTTGTTTGCGGGACAGCGGTCGGCTACCGCTATTAACGCGGCGCTGGTAATCGAATTGAATCCGATAATGATCCTCTTTCTCGGACTCTGGATGGGAGAGAAAATCCGCAAATTCCAATGTATGGGAATAACCCTTGGTTTAACCGGCTGCCTTTTGGCGATAGGTATAATAAACGAAAACGGGATAAGTTATCAGCCGCATCACATAAGCGGGGAACTGATATTGTTATATGCCGGGATATGCTGGGCGTGTTATGCTGTTTTCAGTAAGAAGATCGTAAAACGGCTTGGCGGATTTGTTTCCATCACCTGGACGATGCTTGCGGTTACCGTGGAACTGCTTATTGTGAGGCTGTTTGTACCATATGATTATATCACGCCGCGGGGTACCGACACGTGGCTGGTTATTCTTTATCTTGCTGTTTTCCCTACGGCGCTTGCTTACTTCGCGTGGTCGGAGGCATTGACGAAAATCAAGTTGTCGCTCCTCAATATAACCCAATATTTAACTCCGGTTTTCACCATTATTCTGGCGTGGATATTATTGGATGAATCCATGTCTTTATTGAGTATTATCGGCGCGTGCATGGTGCTTGGCGGAGTGGCGCTGACGGCCAAAGAATAAAAATGTTGTTCTTTAATTATATATTGATTCAATATTTTAGAACTAAATACCGCGTTTTTGGCGAAATTTACGGGGAGATAAATGGTATCTTTTACGAAATGCCCGGGAAAAATACAATGGATCGCCAAAGCCGCATTCAGCGGCAATATCGGAAATACGCCGGTCAGTGGTCAACAACAGATTCTGGGTGCGGCGCAGCCTCAAATCCATAAGGTAACGGCTTGGAGATGAGCCGAATGTCCGGCGAAACAGATCCGACATAGAAGCCGGATTCATGTTAACCACTTTTGCCGTTTCCCGTAAATTAAAAGATTGGTTGTAGCGGTTGTTCAGCAATTCCAAAACCGGTTTGAGCCGTTCCACATTCTCGGGGGCAGGCTGGATTATTCCCCAATTGCCGGGCATAAACGGTTTGAGCAAGCGAAGCAGTAAAGCGCGCACCTCAATGAATATCTCCGGAGAGGAAGTTTCAAGGTGAGAAACCATATATTTGAAATTTACAACATCAGTTTTTGACGCCGAATACATGGATTCAGGTTCATAACGCTGAAAAATATCCAGTCCCGGCAGAAAATCAAGCTGAAAATGTACCCATAATAACAGCATCGCTTCAGGACAGGCATAGCGAAATTTATATTGACCCGGAATTAAATAAACATAGCCCGGTTTTAGGCCTGTCCGGCCTTTACTGCCATCAATTACGGCTTGGCCTTCAAGTACGCAATAAAGCCGGTTGAAGTCGTCACTTTGCATTCTTGAAGCAGAATCCCATTGTTTATTGCATAGCGTTTTCGCCCCGCATATCAGATGTAAACTTGTCGCCTGGAAGTGGGGAACTTTGTATCTTTTTTGTTTTTTGTCCATGTTTTTCCTGAAATAGTTTATGGTTTAATCAATCTTTATAGTATATATTGCTAATAGGTTTTATTCAAATGATAATCAATATGGAGATTTTGATTATGTCTTATGAACTTGGTTTAGCAGCATTAAATCTGGAAATGACTGACACCGTGCCACGCACGGAATATTCCGCAGAAGCGCACTGGGCACTGATAAAAAAAGTTACCGGCATTGACACGGCAATCATTGATAATCGACCGCGAGCATCCGCGGTTTTCCAGAAAGCATGGGAATATTCTTTCAAATGGTGTACCTGCATTAGTGGCGGGCACATATCCGCAAAAGGACCGACTACTGACCTTGGCCATGCGGTTTATATGGAAAACGCGGAAGGCGATAGTGATTATCGCGATCATGTAGAAGTCGCCTATCCCGATCCGGAGGCAGCCTTGAATCTTGATATCCCGGCAGTTTACGGAGGGTACGAAAGAAACGAAATAATCAATATATTTGAAGATGTTTACCGCAGAAACTGTGAAAATTGTCCTGAATCCCTCAATATGGCTGGAGTATACATCAATCCGGTCTCTGGAATGCTGGAAATTTTCGGCTGGGATACTTTTCTGATGATGATGGGGCTGAACCTCAATAAATTCAACAAAGTAATGGAAAGCTATTGCATTTGGGTCGAACAATTTTATCGGGGTTTTTGTGAAAGTAATGTCCCGGTCTTTATGATGCACGACGATATCTGTTGGACCAGCGGCCCGTTTGCCGATCCGGACTGGTATCGCACACAAATTTTCCCTTATTACAAAAAGTGGATCGATATGCTCAAAGCCGCCGGGAAACGTGTAATTTTCACCTCCGACGGCAATTACACCTGTTTCTTTGACGATATTGTCAAATGCGGAGCTGAAATGTTGGTCATGGAACCCTGTTGTGATATGGCTGGATTTGCCAAAAAATACGGCAAAACCCATGGTTTTGTCGGTGGTGTGGATGTTCGTTCTTTACAAGGCGGCAAAAAAGATATTTACAAAGAAGTTCAACGCGCAATGGATATCGGCAAAAAGTATCCTGGCTATATTTTCTGCACCGGTAACCACATTCCGCCGAATGTCCCGGTTGATAACGCTGTTTATTATAACGATTGCTATCTCAAGATGCGCGGCCGTTAAGTTAGCACGCTTACGGTTTCGCGTTCGATCAGACGAACCGGTACCGCAAACTGGTAGGCAGGTTTGTCATCTGCGCTGTGTTTTATGGCTTCGATGAGTTTTTCGGCGAAGAGTTCTTCGCATAAATCAACTGTGGTAAACGCCGGTTGGTTGAATCTGCCCCAGTACAGGTTATCCGTGCCGATCAAGCTGACGTCATCAGGAATTTTCAGGCCGTTGGCCGCGAAACCGCGTATTGCCGGAAACATAATATTATCGGCGAAGCAATAAAACAGTGAAGGCAGGTTTTTACCGCCTGAACGCGCTTTTACAAATTCTTCAATTTCAGTATGCTCAAAGGGTGGAAACCATTGAAATTTTTCAGAACAATTGCCGCCGGCTGCGCTAAAGGTTTCTATAAATCCATCGAAGCGCGGCCCCTTCGCGGGGAAAATCATTCCGGCAATGCTATGTCCCGTTTCAAGCGCGTGTTCAGCCGCGAGTTTTCCCGCTGCGTAATCGTCACAAAAAACATTCACGCATTTGCTGTTGCGCCCACCCTGGCCCAGAATTACCCGCAAATCATGCCGTACGAGATATTCGGCGGTTTCGGCGGAATGACAAATATAAACGTCAATATCCATTGCCTGAAGTTTCTGCAGCTGCAAATATTGTTTTTCAATAGATTTTCCGGAATCAAATTCGTGCAGGGACAATGCAATTTTCGCTTGAGATGCTTTTCTCTGTAAATGATTGTAGACTTCAGCAAAAAATGAAGTGTAGAAGTTAAAATATTGTATTTGATTAGTCAAATAGGCAACGCGCAGCCATCCCAGCATATTGGCTTTAGGAATTTTGCGATAGTTCATGTAAATAGCGCTTTCAATCACTTTCCGCCGCGTCTCTTCACTGATCCCCTGTTCCCGGTTATTCAGGACAAAGGACACGGTTGAGGAGGAAATCCCCAAACGCACGGCAATATCTTTAATTGTAGTTTTTTTAGCCATCTGTAGCGTAACCGCAAATATAAAATCGTCTGTTTGAACTTAAAATAACACCTGAAAAAGGCGATTACAAAAAAAAACAAAAAAATATCGCTCCGGCAGCGCACAATCCCCGCCATCAATGATGCTCTCCCTGCTCATTTACTGTTATGCGACCGGGCGTTTTTCATCGCGCGGGATCGAATTGGCAACGCATCATGACATTGCAGTCA
>VAOY01014210.1_pt1 | contig 16815 bp, 16 predicted proteins | sample 3393881 | NCBI WGS metagenome assembly VAOY01 (sample SAMN08290430, study PRJNA428436) | hydrothermal vent metagenome | isolation source: Deep-sea hydrothermal vent chimney | place: Indian Ocean: Southwest Indian Ridge
AGATTGAACAACCGTCCAAGAAAAAGACTTGGGTTCAAAACACCTAATCAAGTATTTTTTGGAGAATCATACAATGTTGCACTTACTACTTGAATCCAAGTAATATAAGTATCTCAAATTCCACATTTACAAATGCTCAACAGGTTGGAATTAAGTTAATGAATTCCGAACCTACAATCAATTATTGTACAATAAAGGACAATGGATATTATGGAATAATGGCCTATAATTCTTATAGCACTAATTGGTCTAATGTTGATTTTCTTAGAAATACTATTCGCAACAACGGTTATTATGGTATGGCAATCCAAAATTCATCACCTACAATGGAGGATAATGAGATATCAAGTAATGGTTATTACGGAATTTATGGGATATTCGGATCGAAGCCTGTTTTATCTGAAAACCGGATTTTTTCAAATAGTAGTCATGGAACAAGATGGTATTCTTCCAGCTCACCATCTTTATATGGCAAAATTTCATATGATTTTGGTGGCTGCAATGATATTTATAATAATGGAGGAGATGGTGTTTATGCCAGTAATAGTTCATATCCGAAATTGGGATCATCATCTGCCTACCCCGGGAATAACAATATCTATAATAATAGTGGATATGAGGTATCAAACCGCAGCAGCGATTTAATCTATGCCAGGTATAACTGGTGGGGATCCGGTGGTCCCAGCCCAAGTGATTTTTATGGTGCGGTTTCTTACTTACCTTATTTGTCCGAGCAATGTGGTATTGCCTCTGCTTCCAGTGGGGAATCTCCTGCAATTCAGGTAGAAAACTCTCCCGCCTATTTTAATGCGATGGGTCTTCAGCAATATGGGAATGGACAGGTAAATACTGCGTTGCAAATGTTTATTCATGTGCTAAATAATTTTCCAAATTCAGAAGGCGCTTTCTTTGCACTGCAGCACGTAATTGAAATAATGCGGGAGATTGATCAACAAGATCAAATATTACCATTTCTGGCTGAATTATCGTCCAATAATGTCGGAACCCCGTTGCATTGGTATGCTGATCTTCAGCGAGTATTTATTTTAGAACGTGCTGGAAATTATGAAGATGCAATTCAATTAATAGAATCCGTATTACAAGATTCCACAATTGATGCGGAAACAGAATATGCGACTACACTCCATAGAGCAATGATCTTATCTAATGGATTACAACAGAATAATGCTGCTATTCAAGCTTATACAGAGTTTTTAGCTAGTAATCCACCAGTAGATTTAGCAATAATTGCGCAAGGGGAGCTTGAACGGCTTACAGGATTGCCATTACCGCAGGGTTTGGGAAAAAGAGCGGTTGAGGAAACTTCTATTACTCAATTACCTGATAAATTCGGATTAACTCAAAACTATCCAAATCCCTTTAATCCTATAACTTCAATTCTCTATGATTTACCGGAAAAATCAATGGTTGTTCTAAAAATATATGATCTTATGGGAAGAGAAGTAATAACATTAATTAACAAAGTTGAAAATGCTGGTTTTAAAAATGTGATGTGGGATGGTAAAGATAAATACGGAAGAGCTCTTTCCTCGGGAATGTATCTCTACAGAATAAATGCAGTTTCAAAAGAAACTGAAAAACGATATCATGAAACCAGAAAGATGGTATTGATACAGTAATTCCAAGCTATATGAGTAATGAGAGTTAAGGGGCTTAATCTCCGGGTTAAGTCCTTTATTTCTCTTATCTCTCTACTGCGATAGGATATACTTTGTAAAGAACAGAATTCAGTTCCTTTTACAGATAATAACAAAAATCCAAATACTTTTAGATTAAAATAGGGTGTAATTTCAATCTGTAATTAAACTTGGAATCACCTTTCTAAAAGAAGTATTTTCCCGCCCTGAAAAATGAAAATTTTCCGCTCCGAATTACAAGTCGGACTGAAAAAGAAGCTATTTGAAATTTCCAGCGAATCTATGAAACAGGATTCTATCCGGTTTTACGAGGATTCAATCAAATGCATCATCAGTTCTGAAAAATCTCCTCATGGATATTATTTAAGAGGTGAGTTTAACATTCCATTCTTGGAACAATGTGATCGATGTTTGGTTGATCACAAGACTAAACATAATATAGATTTTTCCATTTTACTTACTGACAAAAAGGAACTGGTTACGAATGAAGAATTTGATGTTGTATATTTCACCAATCAACAAGACAATATTGACATTGCTCCAGTATTAATGGAGTACATGATTTTAGATCGTCCGGCAAAAATTCTGTGCAGTAAAGATTGTAAAGGATTGTGCCTTTCCTGTGGTTGCAATTTAAATGAAGAAAATTGTGACTGTGCGAATAACAAAGCTGATCCACGCTGGGATTCATTGAACAAACTAACCTAATTTAATAATAAGAATTATCGGAGTATTTTTTATGGCTCTACCAAAGACAAGAATATCAAAAGCCCGGGGCAGAAAACGCCGCACTCATTATAAAGCAGGCCATGTACAAATTGCCAATTGCCCTCAATGCAGCCAGGCAAAATTGCCACACAGAGCTTGCCCAAACTGCGGATATTATCGCGGTCGCCCTGTTATTTCCCCAACGGAGTAATCCCCTTTAATGAAAATAGCTTTAGATGCAATGGGTGGTGATTTCGCACCCGAGGCAGCAGTGCATGGTGCCATAAAAGCTCTTAATGCGGCTAATTCCATCGAAATGTATCTAACGGGGAATGAACAGCTTATAAACAAGTTTCTCCCTTCTCCAAAACCTGAACATTTGCACATTATTCCTACGACTCAAGTTGTTTCAATGCATGACAAAGGCTCCCGTGTTATCAAAGAAAAACCGGATTCTTCTTTAGTCAAAGGGATTGAGTTATTAAAAAACGGTGTTGTGGATGCATTTGTTAGCGCTGGACATACTGGAGCTATATTATCCACTGCCACTCTTTCTTTGGGTAGAATTGAAGGAGCAAGACGACCAGCACTATGTGCGTATATATCAACTGATCTTGGTGGTAAAATACTATGCGATGTTGGTGCAAACCCTGATGCAAAACCACATCATTTATTACAATTTGCCGTCATGGCATCTCTATATCTTGATCATGTGGAGGGAATTAAAAATCCAAAAATTGGTTTAATTAATATTGGCACCGAGCCCGGTAAAGGCAGTGAACTTTATCGGGAAACATATGAATTGTTTAAAAATAAATTTCCTACGTTTGTCGGTAATATCGAGGGACGGAATATTATAACATCCGAAGCAGATGTATTAATTTGCGACGGTTTTGTAGGTAACACCATTATCAAATTTGCTGAAGGCTGGATCTCTCTGTTCAGTGATTTAGTTAAAAAGAAAATTAAAGAAAAAGTAACATATCAAATAGGGGCTAAACTTCTGTATCCTGTTTTGGAATCCATTAGCAGGCAATTCGACTATGAAGAACATGGTGGTTCTCCTCTTTTGGGCGTTAAAGGAGTGTGCATTGTGGCTCATGGAAGTTCAAATGCAAAAGCAATCAAGAATTCTATTTTACTAGCAAATAAATGTGTCAGTCAACGACTGGTGTCTGATATTGAGATAGGAATTTCCGAACATTTGGGAAACAACAATTGAAAGCTAAAATTACAGCAACCAGCCGTTATTTACCAAAGCGAGTCCTAACGAATCATGATTTGGAAAAAATGATAGACACATCTGACGAATGGATACGATCCCGCACCGGTATTGAGAAAAGACACCTTGTTTCTGAAGGAGAAGCCACATCCGACATGGGAGCCCATGTTGCCAGGCAGTTGTTGGAGCGATCCGGGAAAAAACCTGATGAAATTGATCTTATTCTCATCGCTACAAGCACACCTGATTATCCTGTCGTATCCACAGCCGCATTAGTACAAGATAAAATTGGCGCAAATAATGCATGGGGGTTTGATATTGTTGCCGCCTGTACCGGTTTCGTTTATGCCATGGAGACGGGTGCGAAAATGATCGAATCCGGTCGATATAAAAATGTTATTGTTATCGGTGGCGATACTATGAGCTCTATTATTGATTATACAGATCGAAACACGTGTGTAATTTTTGGTGATGGTGCCGGAGGTGTATTACTGGAACCCAGTGAGAATGATTATGGTATATTAGACTCAATACTTCATATCGATGGAAGTGGACAAAAATATCTGACAGTCCCAGCTGGCGGAAGTGCCCAACCTGCTTCGAAAGATACGGTAGAAAAAAGAATGCACTACGTTTACCAGGACGGTAAGACGGTTTTTAGGTTTGCTGTTAAAAATATGGCAAAAGTCAGTAAACAGATTTTAGATAAAAATGGTCTTGTCGGATCCGATATCAAATTATTTATCCCTCATCAAGCCAATAAACGTATCATCGATGCTGCCGCTGAACGCTGCGGTATGAAAGAAGATCAAGTATTAATTAATGTTAATAAGTATGGAAATACAACAGCCGGAACTATACCCATTGGCATAGACGAAGCATGGGAAGAAAATCGATTGGAAGAAGGTGACTTACTTTTACTTGCAGCTTTTGGGGGTGGATTTACCTGGGGAAGCATGCTCATCCGTTGGGGAGGTATTTCATGAATTTAGCTTTTCTTTGTCCAGGGCAGGGCTCACAGAATGTGGGTATGGGTCACGATTTCTACCACCAATCAGAATTAGCAAAAAAATATTTCAATGCGGCAAATGAAATATTAAATACTGATATTCAATCCATCATGTTTGAAGGTCCGGAAGAAACATTAAAACAAACCCAATACACCCAACCGGCGTTATATATACTCTCTGTGATCATTGGTACGTTATTAATGGAAAATGGCTTGAAACCAATTGCTGCGGCAGGACACAGTTTGGGTGAATATTCTGCGTACACACTCGCTGGGGCATTAGAATTTGAAACAGGATTAAATCTGGTGAAAGTCCGTGCAGAAAGCATGCAGAAAGCTGGTGAGGAGAAGCCCGGAACCATGGCAGCCATTATTGGACTGGATGATCAAACAATCACCAAACTAACTGATAATGTTTCCGGAACGGTTGTTGCGGCCAATTATAATTCACCTGGACAAGTCGTTATTTCCGGTGAAATTGAAGCAGTTGAAGATGCCATGATAAAAGCGAAAGAAGCCGGCGCTCGAATGGTGAAGCAATTAAATGTTAGCGGAGCATTTCATTCTCCATTGATGAGTAGCGCGAGAGATAATCTTGCAGAAATGATTGATTCAATCGAAATTGCCGATTCAATGATCCCTGTTTATTCTAATGTTCATGCGAAACCTGTTACAAAAGCAAATGATATTCGTTATGCCATGATCCATCAACTAGAAAGTCCTATACTCTGGAGCCAAACCATTTTGAACATGGCAAATGATCAGATTGATCATTTTATGGAAGTGGGATCAGGTCGAGTATTACAGGGGCTATGCAAACGAATTGATCGAACATTAAAAACGAGTGGTATTGAAACATGGGAGCAACTTGAACATGTTTGATTTAACAAATCAGGTTGCAATTGTTACCGGAGCATCTAGAGGGATTGGAAAATCTATTGCAACTGCTCTATCTCATGCCGGCACTCATGTTGTTTGTGTCAGCAGGAATATTAACGATATTAAATCCGTTGCAGACTCATTACCCAATGCATCTGCATTTTCCTGCGATGTTTCATCCGCAGATGGATTTAATGAATGTGTAAATTCTGTCGTTTCTGAACACGGTAAAATTGATATTTTGGTTAATAATGCTGGGATTACCCGTGACGGACTGATTATTAGAATGAAAACAGAAGATTGGAATACAGTTTTAGCCATTAACTTGACCGGTGCATTCAACGGCATTAAGGCTGTTACACGGCCTATGATGAAACAAAAATCGGGTCGCATTATTAATATTTCATCCGTTGTTGGTTTAACGGGAAATGCGGGACAAGCCAATTATGCTGCGTCTAAAGCCGGTTTAATTGGACTGACCAAAGCCACAGCGAAAGAATTAGCCTCTCGGGGCATCACAGTCAATTGCATCGCTCCGGGATATATTTCCACGGATATGACTGATAAATTAAGCGATGCAGCAAAAGAAGTATTAATTAAACAAATACCCCTCGGACGGATCGGAAATCCGGATGACATTGCCCATATGGTTCTCTACCTTTCATCGGAAGAAGCCGGGTACATCACCGGACAAACAATGACCGTGGATGGTGGTATGGTAATGATATAAAAAGGAGAAGCATATGTCTTCAACACTTGATAAAGTAAAAGACGTCGTGATGGATAAACTTGGCGTGGATGAAAGCCAGATTACTGCTGAAGCCAACTTTATGGATGATCTCGGAGCTGATTCTTTGGATACTGTAGAATTAATCATGCAGTTAGAAGAAGAATTTGGTATCGAAATCCCTGATGAAGATGCCGAAGCCATGACGACTGTCGGTGCTGCTGTAGAATATATTGACAGTAAAAAATAACCATGTATAAGCGTCGTGTAGTTATCACCGGATTGGGAGCTTTGGCTCCCAACGGTAACTCTGTCGCCGATTTCTGGGCCGGGTTATTGGCTGGGAAAAGCGGTATCCAGAATGTCACCTATTTTGACACAAAAGAATTTGCCGTTACAATTGCCGGTGAATTGTCGGACTTTAATGCAGAGGACTATTTTGACAGAAAAAATATCCGTAAGCTCGATCTCTTTTCCATTTACGGACTGATTACAGCCGAAGAAGCTATCAATCATTCCGGTTTGGATTTGGATAAAATTGACAGGGATCGAGTAGGGGTTATTATAGGCAGTGGTGTCGGTGGCATTCAGACTTTGGAAGAACAGCATTTAATCTTTCAGAATAAAGGTCCCAGAAGGGTTTCTCCCTTTTTTGTACCTAAAATGATTGCAAATATTGCTGCCGGACAAATATCTATTAAATTTGGATTGAAGGGACCCAATTATACGGTTGTTTCTGCCTGTTCTTCTGCATCGGATGCCATAGGTCAGGCATTTCGTAAAATCCAATATGGTGAAACGGATGTGATGATTACAGGCGGTAGTGAAGCATCTGTTACACCTATGACCATTGCGGGTTTTGCAAATATGAAAGCATTGACCTCGTCCGGAAATGACGATCCTGAAAAAGCCAGTCGTCCTTTCGATAAAGATCGTGATGGTTTCGTGCTTGGAGAAGGAGCCGGGATGATGGTCATGGAATCACTGGATCATGCGCGTTCCCGCGGAGCAAATATCTTATCAGAAATTAATGGATATGGCGCAACAGACGATGCATTTCACATTACTCAACCAGCAGAGGGTGGTGCCGGAGCCGTCAAAGCGATGAGGCTTGCATTAAAAGATGCAAATACACAACCGACCGACATTAACTATATTTGCGCCCACGGCACATCTACACACTTTAACGATAAATCAGAATCAGCAGCCATTCGAACAGTATTTGGCAACCATGCCGATGCATTGAAGGTTAGCTCAATAAAATCGATGACAGGCCATCTTTTGGGAGCCAGCGGGGCCATCGCAGGCGTTGCCTGTGTACAATCATTATTGGAAAACAAAGTACCCCCGACCATTAATTATACAACCCCTGATCCTGAATGTGATTTGGATTATGTTCCCAATACAGCACAGGATCATGAATGTAATTATGTAATGCTCAATGCCTTTGGTTTTGGCGGCCACAATGCAGTATTGGTGATGAAAAAGTGGATTGAATAAAGTGGCGTATCTGAAGTCGCTTCTAAACTTATTTCGTAAAAATTCATCCACATACACCGAACTAGAAAGATTAATCAATTATACATTTTCTGATTATGCCTATTTATGCCAGGCATTTACTCATCGTTCTGTAAGTTCCGATCCTAAATACAATTACGAACGTCTGGAATTTTTAGGTGATGCTGTCATTGATATCATCATCAGTGAAGAATTAATGAGAGAATTTCCTGAGGGTGACGAAGGAATATTGACAAAAAAGCGATCCGCATTGGTTCAACGTTCGTTTCTCGCTTCCATGGGGTCTATTTTAAAACTACTGGATCATTTCAATGTGGACCCAACAGTAAATTTACAAAACGAAAAAGTGGCTGATAAACAACTAGCTAATCTTTACGAATCACTGATCGGTGCTATGTATCTGGATGGTGGAATGAAACCTACCAGGAAACTAGTATTATCTACTATTTGGGTGAATCGAACCGAAGCATGGAAAAAGGTAAATTATAAAGGACAGCTAATTGAATATTGCCATTCAAAAAATATTGACAATCCAAAATTTCTAATTACAGATGTATCCGGTCCTGATCATCAGAAAATGTTTGAAGTTCATGTCAAGATAGGTGATGATGTTTTTCCATCTGGGATGGGGATGGAAAAGAAGTCTGCAGAACAATCTGCCGCCGAACATGCTCTGGAATCGCTCCAGTCTTAGACGAGTAGTTCTTTTATCTGATCCCTGATTTTCGCAGCCAGCTCATATTCTTCTTCATCAATAGCTGTCTGAAGTTTTTTCTCCAAGGAACTCAATGAAGGAGCCCATTCCGATATTTCTAATTTTTCATCTGAATCTTTATGAATATCCGGCATCATTCCAGCATCAGCCATAACAGAATCAGCAACCAAAATCGGTGCCTGTAGTCGCAACGCAACAGCCAAGGCATCGCTGGGTCTCGAATCAATGGATCTTTCACCAATACCGTCAACACTAATTTCCAGACGGGCATAAAATACACCTTCTTTCAATTCGGTGATTTTGATCGTATTTAACTTACCTTCAATGCCTTTAATAATGTTTCCAACAAGATCGTGCGTAAGTGGTCTCGGCGTTTCCATAAATTCGAGAGCTAATGCAATGGATTGTGCTTCAAAAGCACCAACAATTACTGGCAACCGTCTCTCTCCATCAATCTCTTTTAAAATCACAGCGTAACTTCTGCTAGGTGGATGGAATGATATTTTATGAACTTTGACTGGTATCATGGACAAAAACCCTGCTCAAATATAGACTTCGATTTTAACCGCAAACAATATTTTTCTTACTGTCTTGCTGATAATTCATCTTTTAAAAACATAATTGGCTTCACTGGCGACGGATCCGTTTCATGGAAAATCGCACACCAATAACTTACCCAATCGCCAAAATGGATCATGTGTAAAAACCGTGAATTTGTATTGGATCCTTCAACCTGTATCGTATGTTGGTTCGTATTCTTCACTTCGATGATTTTTTGAGTGATTTTCTGCCTTAATTGTATCCGATGATGATCATTTTCATCCTTCAGCCAGAGAACACTTAAATGATTAAACGCATCTTTGTTATTTTCCCAGCCTACAATTTCATTATGATTCATTTCCGGTAATTCATTGTGATAAGCCAACATATCCGCATTTTCGCAAAACTGTCCTTTTAAGCGTAGTGCCGCGACCGCAGTGCTGTCGGATGTACCATAAATGATGGGAATTGTTTTGTAAATATTTTTTGCTAACTGGTATGTGGGATTGAAATCATTTTCAGCATTGTAACTATCTCTTTTATTGCGTAGTAGATCAACTGTTGTATAGATATCATTCAGAACGGATTCTCTAATTAAACCCTGATTGATGAAATGAAATAACATGGGTACAAATGAATATGCCAATGCAGCTCTCGGCTGCAGTCCGGTCGGAATGGAAATAACATCCAAACCATTCTCATGCAATTTTTTTGTCAAAGTTCCCCCGGTTGAAATACCACAAATCATTGCGCCCCTCTCCTTTGCATCTTCATAAGCAGAAAGACTTTCTTCTGTGTTTCCTGAATATGAGGAACATATGACCAGGGTATGTTCATCTACCCAATTGGGTAATGTATAATTCCGGATGACAACAAACGGCACGGTTAATTCATTTGATAGAAAAACTCGACAAACATCACCACCGATTGCTGAACCACCCATTCCAGCAACAACAATATTCCTGATTTCTTTAAAAGTTATCTTTGGCGAAAATTCCCGACCAATCTCCAAGGCATCTGCCAGATGATCCGGAAAATCATAGATCGCTTTGCCCATGTTTTGTTTATCAATTGATTGTCTGTCCATTAGTAAGTTCTGTTTAATACGTGTTCTGTGAATTGGTTCAGTATGTTTCGATGGTCATTTTTCAATATTAACAAGGATGATTTTGCCTTCTGAATAAAATTATTGGTCATTTCTTCCGCTCTTTTCTTAATACCAGTTTCAATAAAGAATACCCGCATCTGTTTCAATTTAAATGAAATGTCTTCATTGATAGTTTCAATTTGATCCCAACCGTCATGCTTTTTGGCCAGTATAGTCAATATGGTTTGTTTTCCAGCGGCAATGTCGCTGCCTAAACTTTTTCCCATCTGTTCTACATCACTGAATATTTCAAGTATATCGTCCTGGACTTGAAATGCCTTGCCCAAGTTCATTCCATAATTTCGCATTTCATTTCGAACCATTTCATCCTGATTACCGAGAATGGCACCCAGTTCAGCGCAGAGGCTTAATAATTCTCCTGTTTTTTTTCCAATCATATTTAGATACTGATCCAAGGTAATTTGTGTGTCATTTTCATATTCCAGATCAAAAGCCTGGCCTTCACACACGGATAAAGATGCTTTATTAAAAGCCTGAAAAGCAGCAAAAGAATTCACTTGCCCAATCATCAGCTGAGCTAAAGCAAAAATACTGTCACCTGCCAAAATAGCTTCATTGATTCCAAATTGTTTATGGATCGTTGGTTGACTATGACGAGTATCATCATTATCCATAATATCATCGTGGATAAGTGTGAAGTTGTGCATCAGTTCAACTGCCATCCCGGCATGCATAAGATCACCCGGATCCGCATCAAATCCACGGCCTGATAAATGAACAAGAACGGGACGAAGACGTTTTCCTTTTCCTTTTAATGCAAAATGTATCGGTTCATATAAATAAGACGGTTCATCAGGTAAATCCATTTTCCAGAGATGGCGATCCGTTTCGGATCGGATCAAGTCAACTAATTCAGAAAAAGGTTTAGTGTCCAACATCTAGTTTCAACGTCCCAATTTCCTGGAGTTTATCCAGGACCAGGTTCTTGATTTCTTCCATTCGTTTTTGCGAATTGGCTTCAAATCTGCAGACGATAACCGGTTGGGTATTGGATGATCGTACCAGCCCCCATCCGTCACCGAACCTTATTCGTACACCATCCACTGTACTACAATCAAAATTGGACGTGAAATATTCCACAGCCTCCTTGGCAATACGGAATTTTTCTTCATCATTTTCGGCTTCTAGTCTCATTTCCGGCGTGGAATAATACTGGGGCAGCTCCTGTCTCAATTCTGATAATTTTTTATTCGTTCTAGAGAGCGTCTGAATAATCCGAAGCGCAACATAAATGGCATCGTCGTAGCCGAAATAATCGTCAGCAAAAAAGATATGTCCACTCATTTCACCGCCCAGCCGGCAACCCAGTTCGTGCATTTTCTGTTTAATCAAAGAATGACCGGTTTTCCACATGATGGGTTTCCCACCATATTTAATAATCATTTCTTCCAGAGCTTGGGAGCACTTCACATCATATAATATTTCTTCACCTTCATTCTGGATCACTTCCGGAAGGAACAGAGCCATGAGCTGATCTGCCCAGATGATCTCGCCTGTTTCATCCACTACACCCACACGATCGGCATCGCCGTCAAACGCCACACCAATATCATACTGGCCGGTTTTCATTTTGTTAATCAGGTCGGCGAGGTTTTCCTTGATTGTTGGATCAGGATGGTGATTGGGAAAAGTCCCATCAATATCGCAATAGAGTTCGGTCAATTCAATATCCAGTTTTTTAAATATGTCCGGTGCGAGAATACCGCCGGCTGCATTACCGCAATCCATAACGACCTTTAAGGGTCGTTCTAAATGGATTTTACTAATGATCATTTTGGTGTATGTTTCTTTTAGGTCATACTTAGCCTCGCTCCCTTCACCCGTTTCGAAATCTCCGGTTTCAATTATTTTGCGAATATCCTGAATCTGATCACCAAATACTGCTTTGCGCTCCAAGGACATTTTAAATCCGTTGAATTCCGGTGGATTGTGGGAGCCGGTAATTTGCATGGCTCCGGATACACCTAGTTCAAACATACTGAAATAATTAACAGGTGTTGGCAGTATACCGATGTTGATCACATCCACTCCTGTGGATAAAACACCCTTTTTGAAATGTTTAATAAGTTCAGGTGTTGTTAACCGAATATCACCGCTTAAGGCAATTTCCTGACCGCCGGCACGCTTAACAAAGGTTCCAAAACCCTTACCTAGATTTTCAACAACATCCGGCGGAAAATCTTCGGCCACCTTGCCGCGGATATCATATTCTCTGAAAATATATTTATTTATCATAATTTATTTGTTAATTGTTTTTAACAACAGGTTAATGAATTTAAGAAATTAGAAATAGAAATTACTGTGATTCAAATTTAGATGATAATATTTCATCAATTAATTCCTAATAATTAATAATAAACTCATTAAGTTTTGTTATGAGGATAATGAATTTAAATCTATTGACAGCTATTATTATGTCTTTTGCTTTTTCTCAAAACAATCTGTTAATTAATCAAGAATCATCAAGAGAAAAAAACAAGCGTATTTTGATTGGGTCTGTCCTGTTGGGTGTAGAATATATCTCTGGATATTCCTTGGCATACAAAATGTGGTGGCCAGAAGGATTTAGAAAAATTAATCCATTTTCGAATATAGGTGAAAAAGAGCCTTTTTTCGTTGACGAAATTATTCACTCATTTGGAAATGTTCTCTCACAGGATATTCATTATAAAATTATGAAAAAATACTTTCATATCAATTCCCCTTGGCCTTCTATGATTCTTACTTCCTTATCTTGGTTTAGTATTGAAGCTTTGGATGCAATGGAAAAGCGAAATGGTTGGCGGTTTTCAATAAATGATGAACTCGGTAATCTTGCAGGAGTTGCCTTTTGGTATTATAAATATAATCATCCTAATAGTCATTTATATTTAAGATTGGGTTTTCGACAATGGGGAAATGCTATTTCATTTGTGCAGGATTTACCACTTTTATTTACAGATAGGGATGTGTTTGGTAAACAGCATAATCATGATAAATATACCATTTTAAAAACAGAATTGATTTACATGTTTAAACAAAATGTTTACACGGGGATAGCCGTATCCAGAGCGTCACCAAACAGTCAGAATAATGTTTGGGGTGTGACAGTAGGATGGGATATAATTAATTATTTGAATCAATTGAAACCGGGATGGTATAATACTACTTTTGATTTTATTAGAAAAAATTTCTCTATGAATATCAGCATTACTTATTGGGATGATAGACGTATTACACCTATTTGAACCTAATTTAATAATCAAATTCACTGCTACCAATGAACTCTCTTAAAATCGAAATCCGCGGTACTGATTTTTCATCCAAGAGTTCAAAAAACGATAATAACATCATTAATCTTTCAGCTTCCATCGCAAATTCAGATCCGCTGTCTATCTCCCTCAACAGCGGAAGAGTATATTTGGCCAAAACCGGTAATTCATAAGCCAGCGAGGAATTGAACATGTAATCAGCTTCTTCTTGAAAAGGGAATATATTCACGTCTTCTCCTTTTCGAACCATGGACCAGCGCCCCAGAGTTTCCGAAGAAGAGTATCCGCGAAACTTATGGTCTCTCACCATTCGTCGGAGAAGGCGATTATCGGATGTGGATATACGGTGATTCGCATCGATGTTCATTTGTGTAATAGCGCTGATATAAATATGAAGTAAATGATTTTTTCCCAGTGTTTTAGTTAGAATCGGGTTTAATCCATGGATACCTTCCAGAAGGATAAAATCCCATTTTCCAAGCTGGACCGTCTCTTCTGATTCTTTGCCGGTTCCTGATACAAAATCAAACTTCCGCAAATTCACCGGGTGGCTATTTACCAGTAGCTCTAAATGTTCACACAATAAATCTGTATTTATTGCAGAAATGCTTTCAAAATCAATTTGACCATCTTCATTGGGTTTCAAATCATTCCTGTTCATGAAGTAATCATCCATGGATATTTGAATTGTATTGAATCCATTGACTCGCAATTGAATACCAAGGCGTTTAGCAAACGTTGTTTTCCCAGAAGAAGACGGCCCTGCAATAGTGATAATACGTTTTTCAGGAAATTCTATAACCAGTTTATCGGCAATATTACTGATTTTCTTTTCATGAAGACCTTCAGCTACCCAAATCATTTCCCGGATGTCTCCGTTTCGAATCAGATCATTCAATTCTCTAATTGTTGAAACACCAAGAATAGCTCCCCACTGTTCATGTTCTTCAATAATTGAAAACAATCTAGGCTGATCTTTAAAAAGTGGGAAAATGCCTTTATCATTCTGAAAACGTATAATAAACCCATCATTATATTTTTGGAGCTTGAAAATATTCAATCGGGCTTTGTCAGTTTCCATGGCTCCTAGCTGGATATCCCAATGAGCACCGAACTGAATAATGGAGATAGTATCCTTTTTCCATTGCCGGAGCAACTCCAGCTTGCTCTGGGAATTCATGTTTTCCAAATCCTTCCGCACCCTTTGTTTAGAACGGGATTCCAACTCAATTGGCGTTGTGTTCTTTATCCAATCGAATAATTGAACTTCCAATTCCTTTAAATTTTTCCCCGACATTTTTTCCCAATTCGCCTCATGGCAAAAAAAGCCATCTCCAAATGAGTGTTCGATAACAATTTGGTGAGGATGAAACAATTTATTGAAAGCTTTAGAAAGCAGAAATAAAACAGTGTTTTGAGCAGCGTTAGCGTTCATTCAGTATTTCTTTCATAATATTTACCAGCGTCCCTTTATTGTCAAATATGTTATGATACTATGAATCATTCTTAATTCATCCACTCTTCTCGATCCAGTAAGTAACCTTGCTGGGAGCATCTTTAACATGAATTTAATTTACATAATCATAGCAGTGACAACTAATATTAGAGAACACTTGTTAGGTATCCTGCTGATGGCGCCTGTTTATCGGCATTACTTTTACAATATGAAACATGATGGATGTAAATGGAGGTGTGATAGAGCCTAAATCTTATTCCTCTGCCTGGGATTCATCATCAACATCCCTGGCTTGCCGATGCATGCGTGCATCCTGCACGATTTTTTTTGCCATTTCTTCTACTACCTTTTTTGAAAGTCGTCCCTCATTAGCCTTTTTCCGATCTGCCAAGAGATTTTTAATTATCATGAAAACCAAATAACAGCCGCCGATAACGAATGTAATTATTAGTATTATATTCCACATAATTATGTAAAAACAGCTAGTGAAACATTAAGTAGTTTTACAAACTCTTGAATTTGAATCTTATTCAATTTGCTTTTCCCATTTAACATATCTTCAACAATTCATTGTTTAATTATAATTCTCCGCATAAGTAATATAAAATGTGATTTTCATGGAAAACAACCGGTTCAATGTTTACAAAATTTATAATATGAAAAATTACATCTGATCAGGCTATGGCACCGCAACTAACGCGATGCCATAGCCTGTGATTATATATCAAACGATGTCAAGAAGATGAAATAAATGCTTAATCTATTTTCTATTTAAGGATCATCATTTTTCTTGTTTGCCTAAACTCCCCCGCATCTATCCTATAGAAGTAAATCCCACTGGTCAGATCAGACGCATTGACCTTATGGCGATATCGTCCAGCCGGTAGATTATCATTCACCAGCGTCCTGATTTCATTACCCAAAATGTCGTACACAGTTAATGTTACTCTTGAATCCTGGGGCAGGTCATAGGTGATGGTGGTCACCGGATTAAAGGGATTAGGATAGTTTTGAGCCAGGCCATACTTATCCGGGATTAAGGTTTCGTTACCCATACCCAACGGATCCGCAGTGGCTTCATTGGAATATCCACTCTCATTCCCGTTGAAGTCCATGGCTGTTACCACATAGTAATAGGTCTCACCGGCGGTTACACCGGCATCGACAAAGGCCGTATCGCTTGTAAAATCGTAGGGTTCATCTGGTGTAAATCCAGGTACTGTTCCCCGATAGACAGTAAAATAGTCAAAATCAGGTGCCGGAACCGGATGCCAGGATAATTCGACCTGTACGTTTCCATCTCCAGCCGCTGCCAGTAATCCCAGTGGTGGTGACGGATGGAGATTATCTACCGAAAATCCCCGCATGGGGTTGGAATCCATAAAGAAATTCGGGTCTTCCGTGTGGGCCGTGACTATATAGACAGACCAAACCGTATCAAAAGGTGTGGCATTACCCAAAGTTGGTACTACAGTGCTGTAATCACCATAACCATGCCAGGGAACCATACTGATAAAGTCCCACAGGGGTTGATCGTGATCCCCACCGTGATCGCCATCGCCGCCGGTGCCAGGTACTTGGCGCCAGACACTAAATTCCGTAAAATACCCCCACCAACCGGGATCGCCAGCTTCCCACTGTATTCTCACTTTATATCCCTGGTCATCCGGAATATCGTCCACTGTGTATAAATGCGGTCCCCAGAAATCTCCTCCTCCATATTCCATGGCAATATCCAACCAAATGGTTTCATCTGTACTGATATAAATGGAGTCGATATGATACGGTTCAAATCCTTCTGCATGAACCTCCCCTTGATACCACATATTGCCAAGAACAGGAACACCGAAATATCCATCCATTCCTGTCCCCCTACTGAGTTGAATGGAATCATTATAGACAAAAATCCATGCACGTTCGATTGGAAAATCATCAACAGCTGAAAACACCTGACCCTCAAACCA
>VAOY01004831.1_pt1 | contig 16789 bp, 17 predicted proteins | sample 3393881 | NCBI WGS metagenome assembly VAOY01 (sample SAMN08290430, study PRJNA428436) | hydrothermal vent metagenome | isolation source: Deep-sea hydrothermal vent chimney | place: Indian Ocean: Southwest Indian Ridge
AATTATTTTTAAAAATGCTGGACTATACAAGTCCAACCGGACTTTTAGCTGAAGAAATCAATTTCAAAACCGGTAATTTACTTGGGAATTATCCTCAAGCATATAGTCATATCGGTTTAATCAACAGTGCACTCTTTATTAATAAAGCCGAACAAGAAGGTCTGCTTCAATTAACCGAAGCAGATTTTAAAAATCTCTCCCGCCGTCTCCGAAATATTATCAAAGAATAAATCTCAATTTAAAAATTTATTCCGTAGCATAACACACATTAGTTTCATAAGTATCACGACTGGTTTCCGTTATCCACAAACATAGTGTTTGATCTTTTAACATTTTTTTAATTTTCGGATCAGCCAACAATAATTTACTTAATCGATTATAAATTTGACCAATTCTTTGATCATGCTGAACCAGATCAAAATGTAAAATAATCGGTTTATCAGAATGTTTGGATTGATAATTTTTTTCAATAATATCTATTAATACTTTTACATGTTCAAACATAATATTCGGATCATTTATCCAACTAATTTCCATCACACTTTGACCCATCAAAGTACTAGCCAAATGTAAATTACTGATCCGAATAGTTTGTTCATCATGTGCTTCAGTTTCCACACCAATCGGGTTTCCTTGATATGCACGAATTACTCCTTCTTCACGATTAGTCGCTACTGGAGATTCCAAACGATTCCCAGCATCCGCAAACAAAGTTTGATATTCCTCACATTGTTTAGAAGTAAAAGTTCTATCAATCTTAGTAGCAGAATAAATTGGTTTACCAATTCCAGTATCATGAGTGGTTCTAAACACTTTAAATAATCCAACAGCAAATTCTTTTGGATACCGATCCTTCAACCATTCTTCAGTAATCAAACAATCCTTAATAGATTCCAATTGAGCGGCAAATAAATTACTATTATGCGCACCGCACCCATGTTTTGGATAGTGATGACTATTAAAATGAGATTGAAATTCAATATAAATCCGAGATAATTTTTCTTCTTGATAATCTTTTAACGAAGCTGCCACTTTCGGACCACACAATAAATCAAGTCGATCAAATATGTTCTGTTTTAATTCTATATTATTGGCTAGTAATTCAACAATATCTTTTGGATTTTTAGGTTGTTCCACCTCTGGAAATAAAATTACACCTGCAATCGGCAACCATTCCACATCAAACCTTCCCAATAATTTATTCTTTGGTAAATAAAGTGGCAATGAATTTCTACCATCAGCACATTCAAACATAATATGGCTACGAAATTTCTTCGGTTTTTCCAGATCACGTAATCTCAATTCAGTTGGAGCTGCTTTATATAAAGCATGATCAAGAGACAAAATTCGATTTAAACTGGAAACATAATCTCCATATTGAGTTACATTTTTAAAACCTCCCACCGGTTCTTTTGGAAATCGCTTTATATGATCTTCAATTATAGATAATATAACATCATTATCTTTCGTAATACCAATTTTTTCCCTAAATTGAGCCCCCATTTCCATTTCAATACTTGGAACATCCATTTTACTACGATCAGCTAAAACAGCTCTAACATCTCCCAGAGCATTTAAAATCCCTCCATCTGGAATAGATTTTGGTGGAATTGAACTTACTTTATCTCGCAAGTTTGGTAATAAAGAATGGGCCACATCCGATTTATCCAATTCATTCAGATCGCCCATAATACCATTTAGATTTTTTCCTGACATAATAATTCAATTTAAAAGAATAATAGATTATAACATATCTATACCAAAGCTGTAAACCCATCAAGTTTAACTTTTTTTGGATAAGCCAAAACAACTTCTCCCAATTCCTGCTGCAAATTATTTAAAGAATATTCTTGATTTTCAGCATCACCAATCGCCACTATCAGAAAAGGATTTTCAGAATCAATCATTGAACCAAAACCATGATCTCCAGTAGCAATATCAATACTTATTTTTAATTCTTCAATAGCATAATCTCGACTTATAAATCGACGACTAATCACAAATCCCTGTGGCAATTGCAAATTAGACGCATAATCAAACTTCCCCGTTCCATCATAATAAACCACCCGAGCAATATGCAAACCACTTGGACGAGACATTTGATCAATTTCCAAATGTCCCTGATAAGAAATCCCCATCTTAGCGGCTAAATCTTTAGCAAACTTTTTTCCATATTCATCAGCTTGATCTAAATCTAAATTATTATTCCGCGCATAAAGTCCAGCCGCCCCACATTCCTCATGACTATATATTTGATTTACTCCAGCTTTTTGTAGAATTTCCGCCGCCTTATCCACATTTAATAAAATACCCGAACCTGCTAAATGAATCCCCCCCGGAGTTCCTTCATCAATACAGCGTACAGCCAAATCTTTTAGAATAAACGCATTATTTAAATCAACAATCCCCGCACAATACGCAGTTATCCCTTTTTCATAAATTTCCCTTAACATTATTTCCTGTTTTGCAAATGCAGCCTTAATCTCATCTAAATTAATATGACTCATAAAAATATCATTTAAAAAATCAACGCGGGGAATTTACCACCATTTCAAATGTAATTCCAGCCTTTTGAAAAAAACAGTAATGTGTAATGGGATACTAAGAAAGTTTCTCATTTGAGATAAAATTTAAATATCATAAACTCAACTACTAGAATAAAGATAATATCATTGCCAGAAATATCAAATAAACTAATTACTAGAAAGACGCCAACCAAGCCGAAAAATACCATGCCGAGGCGCAATGCGCCGAGGCAACTTCTTATGATTTTACAAAAAGCACAATTTGGCGGAGAGAGAGGGATTCGAACCCTCGAAACGGTTGCCCGTTTATACGCTTTCCAAGCGCACCTGATCGACCACTCCAGCACCTCTCCAAAATATAAATTACAAAAGTAATAGCCGCATACTTCATCACTTATATCGCGTACTTTATCGCTTATATATGGTTAAATGTCAAATTTAATCAAACTTGCTTCTAAAAATAGCCTTACATTATATACAATTAAAATACTTAAAACTTTACAAAACAACCAATTTGTACTAATATAAGTATAGTTTTTTATATCTTAAACAAAAACAAAATGGATACTTGCACAAGACACTGGGGAACTCACAAAGCATGGAAAGGGCTCGCCATGGTAATATTCGGTGTACTTTTTCTTTTAGGCACACTAGGAGTTTGGCCTGCATTTACATTTGCAACATATTGGCCATTACTCTTAATTGTCTGGGGACTCATCAAAATGTGCCCTTGCAAAGAATGTACTGGTGAAACAATGAAAAAATAAATTATTCACATCTGTTTCAAAATATTTTTTCCTAAATGCCAACCCTGATAATTTGACATATATTTAAAAAATAGGCAAATTCACAATTGCATGATTTCTTAATTATTAAATATATGTCAAAAACAGGATTCAGCGAAGTGATTGTTGGTCTCGATTATGGTGACGAAGGCAAAGGTCGCATCACAGACCAAAAACTTTCCACTGGTGATTATCAAATTGATGTTAGATTTAATGGTGGAAATAATGCCGGACACTCCTTAAAATTACCTAACGGAAATGTTTTAGTAGTAAATTCCATACCATCTGGCATATTACACTCAGATATTATTAATTATATTGGCTCAGGTTGTGTTGTTGACCCTGTCCATCTAATTCATAATGAAATTCCAAAAATTGAAAAACACCTAAAATTAACGGGTCGTTTAAAAATCTCCGCTTTAGCCACAGCTGTCACCCCAATTCATATTCTTTGGGATCAAATCACCGGTAAATCAATTGGCACAACTGGCAAAGGAATCGGTCCCGCCTATAGTGATCGTGCACGTCGTGCCGAAAGAGATTCTATTCGGAATGTTCGTTTAACCGATGTTATAAATACACCGGGAAATACTCTCTATTTACTCCGTGATCATTATTCTCAATTAGCCGCGATTTTATCAACCAGAGCTTTTGCACTCACTAGAAAACAACTAGCTTCAAAATTGGGTATGTCCACCAAAACAATTGATGAATGTTCCAATAATCCTGATACATTACTTTGTCAATTACCCGGAAAAATTGGGATTTGGGAGCAGATTGACCAATTCATTACATGTACATTAGAGCTTGAAGCTAGAGGGTTTATTGAGAAAAATCCACTTTGGTTAACACATGAAGTTAAAAGCGGTAAAAATGTTTTAATGGAAGGTGCCCAAGCCCATGGATTAGATGTCACACACGGAATCCCTCCTTTTACTACTTCCAGCAACACTATTGCTCCTAATGCTTATGTAGGAGGTGATCTCCCCGTAAAATATCATCACAAGACTATAGGAGTTTCCAAATTAATTTGTAGTCGCGTTGGTGCCGGACCTTTTGTAGGCGAACTTGGCGACAAAACTTCTGAGGAATATTGTACTGAAAAAGATGAGGATGGAAATACACGTTGGACCAAAGATGAAGAACAAAAAATATATGAATCTAAAATGGATGAATTGAAACATTCTCCTGACCCTTTTAAATTTGGAATTTATTTAAGAATGAAAACCGGTGAATATGGCGCAACCACCGGACGTCCACGACGTGTTGGAATAATAGATTTAGTACGTCTACGCCACGCCTGCGCAATTAATGGAGTAGATGAATTATATTTAACCAAAGGCGATTGTCTTCAAGAATATCATAACAATGTAGCTCTCGAAGGAATTATTCCCGTAATTTCACATTATACATTAAATGGAAAATTAATTGATTATATTCCAACTACCGCCAAAGAACTTCATGAAATTAAACCTATTACAAAAGTTTTTGCAACTCCAGAACACAATTCTGAAGGCAAATATGACGAATCTTTTGAAGCATTACCTCCAGAAATACAAAAGATCGTAACATATATTCAAGAAATTGTTGCCACCAAAATTGTCGGTCTTGGAATTGGCCCATCCCGTGATGAAATAATTCATTTATAAAATATATACCTTCAATCAATTGTCTTGTTTGCAAGTTTATTTTATGCTTGTATAAAATAAACTCCTCATATTATGAATGATAAACTTTTAAAACCTTACGATCCTCAATCCACCGAGCAACGTATTTATAAAATTTGGGAAAAATCCGGCTATTTTAATCCAGATAAATTACCCCAAAACACTTATCCGAAAATCGCTAAACCATTTACTATTATAATGCCTCCTCCCAATGCTAATGGTCGCCTGCATGTCGGTCATGCTTTAGCCATAGCTTTAGAAGATGCAATGATTCGATACAAACGCATGCGAGGTTATCGCACTCTTTGGGTTCCCGGTGCCGATCACGCCGGTTTTGAAACTCAAATTGTTTATGAAAAAAAGTTAGAAAAAGAAGGACGTTCTCGTTTTGGAATGGAACCACATCATCTTTATGATGAAATATTGGCATTCACTTTAGAAAATAAACAATATATGGAGAATGATATTCGTCGTATAGGTGCTTCTTGTGATTGGTCTCGTGAAAAATTCACTTTAGATCCACAAATCATCAAAACTGTCCAACATACTTTTCAAAAAATGTATGATGACCACTTAATTTATCGAGGTAATCGTATTGTAAATTGGTGCCCGAAACATCAAACGGCTCTTTCTGATGTAGAAACTGAATTTAAAGACCAAACCGACTCTTTTTATTATTTTAAATATGGACCTTTCACAATAGGTACTTCCCGTCCTGAAACCAAATTCGGAGATAAATATGTTGTTATGCATCCCGATGATAAACGATACAAAAATTATCATGAGGGACAAAAAATTGATTTGGAATGGATTAATGGACCAATTACCGCCACCGTTTTAAAAGATAAAGCTATTGATATGGATTTTGGAACAGGAGTCATGACCATCACCCCTTGGCATGATGCAGTCGATTTTGAAATTGCAGAAAGACATCAACTCCCTCGTGAACAAATTATAGACTGGAAAGGAAAACTTTTACCTATTGCTGGAGAATTTGCCGGACAGCACATTTCCAAAGTCCGCGCCGCCATCGTTGAAAAGATGCAAGAAAAAAAATTACTCGTTAAGGAAGATAAAAACTACGAACATGCCGTTAAAGTCTGTTATAAATGCAATAATCCAATTGAACCACAAATCAAAGAACAGTGGTTCGTTAAAATGAAACCATTGGCGGCGCTTGCCCTCACAGCAATTAATTCCGGAAAAATAAAATTCATTCCTGAAAATTATGAGAAAATTTTTAGATATTGGATGGAAAACACAATTGATTGGAACATTTCCCGTCAAATAGTTTGGGGAATTCCTATCCCCGCTAAACTTTGTGAACATTGTCATAAAGGTTATGCCGATATTGATGACAAATTACAAACTTGTCCAGTATGCAATAAACCGCTCATTCACGATCCTGACACTTTTGATACTTGGTTTTCCTCTGGTCAATGGACATTACTCGCTTTAGGATATCCCAATTCTCAAGATCTTAATATTTATCATCCCACCGATGTCATGGAAACCGGACATGACCTCATTTTTAAATGGATTCCACGCATGGTTATTTTCGCCGAATATCTTAAACAAGAAACCCCATTTCACACCGTCTATTTAAATGGACTCATCAATGATGCAAAAGGAAAAAAGATGAGTAAATCCAAAAACAATGTAGTCAGTCCCATTGATATTGCCGATAAATTTGGCTCCGACTCATTACGTATGGGGTTAATTGTTGGCAATGCACCCGGTCATGATTTACCGCTTTTAGAAGCTAAAATCAAAGGGTACAAAAATTTTGCCAATAAACTTTGGAATATTACCCGCTTTATTCTCACACATATAGAATCAACCAACACAAACTCCCCTACTTCAATTATAAATCTAACATGGGATCAACTTACTAAAACCGACCAAGTTCATTTAGAACAATTCAAAATTATTTTAGCTGATATTACTAATGATTATGAGAATTTTCGTTTTCACTTGGCATCAGAAAAAATTTACCATTATATTTGGGATATTTTAGCCTCTCAAATAATTGAAGATTCTAAATCACGCTTAAACAGTGACAACGAAATGGAAAAAAATTCCGCACGTTATGTCTTACTTCATATTTTAATTGATTCAATTAAAATGCTGCATCCCTTAATGCCTTTCATTACCGAGGAAATTTGGAGCATGATTCCTCATGGTGAAAAAGATCTTTTAATAGTCACTCCCTGGCCTAAATTTTAAGAAGTTTTACACAGTTCACCCCACAACTAATCAAATAACGCAATTTACATTTCACCCTATAAATTTATAATCAGGGTATGGAAAATCTAAAAGTAAAAGCAAAGAAAAAAAGCGAATTTGTGCCAATCAATAAAATCACTAAAAAAGCTTATAAAGAAGCCTATGGTTTTATAGATTTTATCCGTGAACAAGGCGTAGTAGGGCTAGCCGTTGGTTTCATTTTGGGAGGAGCCGTTTCAAAAGTGGTTTCCGCTATTGTCACCGATCTTATCAATCCAATATTGGGCATATTACTTGGAGCCTCAGGAGGTTTAAAAACAGCTACATTTGAAATTGGATCCGCCAAAATTCTATGGGGAGATTTTGTATCTGTCTCAATCGATTTTCTCAGTATAGCCTTGGTTGTTTATGTTGGAGTAAAGCTATTGCGACTTGATAAACTAGACAAGAAGAAGGGCTCATAATTATATGTATCATCGTCCTAGAAATTCCACTAAGCTTCCGCTCGCTTAAAGCGAGCGGAAGCTTAGTGGTTCTACCTTTCAAATATACCCTTATTACATATCCTCCTTTTGTCCCAAACCTCCACCTCACTCCTCGTCCTGAACTTGTTTCAGGATTATCATTCCTTCAAAATAAACAATTTTCTTTCTTTGTTTCTCTCTGTTAAACTTTAACACCAAATCCATTATATATATTTTATAATTTAATTAATTATGAGTTACACATTACCAGATCTACCATTCGATTCCACTCAACTCTCACCATTTAACTCAAAACAAACCTTTGAATACCACCATGGAAAACATCATGCTGGTTATGTTACCAAATTAAATAATGCTATTAAAAACACTCCTTATAGTGAAATGAACTTGGAAAATGTAATCCTAAAAGCCTATCAAGAAAACAACAAAGCCGTTTTTAACAATGCAGCCCAACATTTTAACCATTCATTTTTTTGGAATTGTCTAAGTCCAAACAGTAAAGAAATACCTGAAGAAACATTAGACGAATTAATCAATATTGAATTCGGATCTTTTGACAATTTTAAAGACAAATTCACCACAGCCGCAAATACCCTTTTTGGTTCAGGTTGGATATGGCTAACAATCAGCAATAATAAATTAGAAATTTTACAAATGAAAGACGCTGATAATCCCATTATTATCAATAAAACACCTATCCTTACCTTAGATATTTGGGAACATGCCTACTATATTGATCACAAAAATGAACGTACCAACTTTATCAATGAATTTTGGAAAGTGATTAATTGGAATTTTTGTCTAAGCAATATCTAGAATCCCTTAAATAAGCCAAAACAAAGCCCTAAAAAATAGGGCTTTGTTAGTATTTTTAAAATATGACTATACATACATGTAAATAACATTATTTTAACAAAGTCAATATGCAGAATCTGCTACACAAACCATGATTCGTCAAATAACGATTCCAAAACAAAACATATAACATGACAAATAGTGATTTCAAACTAAGTAGTAATTATTGCAAATAGTGATTTTATAATTTTTTATTAAAATAGCAATCAACTATTCTATAACCTAATTTATTTTAGTCAAACCTCAAAACCAATAATTGACTTATTATATTTTAGACATATAACCTGACTCCTTGACAAGAATATATTTTATAATATCCAGTATTATTGACTTTATTATTAATTTATTGAATAACTATACTTGGCTTAAAAATTTTTTCTAACATTATCTCAATATCTTTTCAATACAATTGAGTAAAAACGTAAACGTCTAATATTTTACTTAAAATAAAATATCGCTAATATAAAAGATATAAATATATTATTAATATTTAAACTATTAATTCTATGACCAAAAAAGGTAATCTAATAAAATTAATAAAAGCATTATCTAAATCAGAAAAGAGATATATCAAAATTCACCTTAAAAAAAGTAAAGAGTATTCTAACTATTTATTACTTTTCAACTTTATTGACAGTGCCACAAATTATACAGATCAATCTATAAAACTAACATTTCACAATAAAACCTTCATAAAACAACTACACGTAACAAAAAATTATCTTACAAAATTAATATTAAAACATCTTAAAAATTTTCATCAAAAGAGTAATCATAAATTCAAATTGCTTAATCGAATATTAGAAATTGAGATACTAATTAACAAAGAACAATTTGACCTCGCAGAATTTTATGTTGAATCAATTGTCAAGCAATGTGACATATTTTATGATTATATCTCTCTTTATCAAGCTTTGGAATTAAAACGAAAAATTATTACAGAAAAATATGGCATACAAGAAGGAAAAAAAGAACTAAATATAATTATCGAGAAAGAAAATCAAATTTTAGGAATACTGTTTAATATTAATGAATACTCCAATTTAAATTTTAACTTTTTCGACTTTCTCAAGGCTGGCAGCCAATTCTCCAAAAAACAATATACTGAATTATCTAAACATCCACTTATCCAAAATCAAGAATTAGCCCAATCAATTGAAGCTAAAATTAATTATTTTTATCTACACTTTCAAATATCAGCCTATCATGACCATGATTTTAAAGCTGCTACAGAAAATATTCAAAATATACTGCAATTAATTGAGAAAAAGAAAAACTTTCTACAAGAGAATACTAATATTTATATCAATTTTGCCAATCAACTAATTAATTTATATCTCTACACTAAAAATTATCTAGTAATTCCTGCATTATTAGAAAAAATACGCAATTTACCCAAAACTTTTCAACTTAAAACAAATCATCCAGATACATTAAAAGGACTGCTCCAATCTTATCTCTATGAATTAGAGCTTTATAAACATACAGGACAAACTAAATTAGCCTTAAATTTAATTGAAGATCTAGAAATTTTTATAAAAAAACACAATTATCCAATTACTAAAGACCACTTAACCCAATATTATTTCCTTTTTGCCTATTTTAACTTCTATAATTTTAATTATTTAAAAACCCTATATTACCTACGACTACTTGCCAAATTACCTACAATAGAGAATTCCCTTAATCAAGAAAAAATTCTAGGTGATTTCTTAGAGTTACAAACTTATGTACAACAAAATCGCCGTATTGATCTAAGAAAATCTTTAATTCAAAAAAAAGCAAATATCCGCAAATATCGTCGATTCAATTTTGAAGAAAAATTACTTTTCAATTTTTTTGAAAATATTCAAAACAACAAAATTCCTCAAGAACAACTTTACAATCAATTCCACGATTACCTTATTAATGAATTTCCCAAAGAAGAGCATCAAAATAACCTAATTCAGGAACTGAATATAAATAAATGGCTAAAAAAAGAACTTACCAATCAATAAATTTAATAATTCTAACCAAATGGTGAATTATATTTAATCCCTTTTATTTCAACATGAGATTTAACCATATTAAATGGAATATATTTACTTAAATTTTTCTTCACTGATTTAACCGAATCATGAATATATAAACTATCCCTTTCATCAATATCTTCAGAGATTTTAGAAGCAATATTAACCGGATCACCAGCTATATCCTTTCCCCCCGTCGGCAAATTAAAAATTAAAACATCACCAGCAGTAACTCCAATCGAAACAGGATCTGCACTTTCCCTTAAATCATTCAGAACCGCTTCTGCAAAACTAATTGCCTCATCTACATTATCACTAACAAAAATCCCTAAATCACCATTAGATTTAATAACTTCAACATCATATTCAGATTTAATTTCCATTAATACATCATTCATCACCACCCAATCCACCACCTGATCCAAAAAGAATTTAGTTTTTGAATGATAAACTTTAACCAACACCACCGTTTTTTTAAACAAATATTGCTTTAACATTCGATCATCATCACCAAAATCTTCTCGACTACGAATATAATTATAAAACTCCTCAGTAAACGGAATCGGATAATCATAATTATCAGTTCTTTTAACAGCCATACCCAAGCTATCATAATTAAATTTATAAACCGGCCATTCCACTTCAGTCTCTAAAATTTTAGTAATAAATCTAATAAAATTTTTACTTAGTTTTTCCTTTACTGCTTCTGTTATCAACAAATCTTTTCCATTACTATAATTTTCAGTTATTTCATCAATAATATCTGCATCATGTCCAAAAAAACCATTACCAATTTCCAGATATTCCGCATATTGAATACCAATTCCAACCTGCAATGAAGAAAGATTGATTATTTCATGTTGAGCACCAGCCATCTGTTCAATTAATTCCTCAACTGTTGTATTTTTATCATAAAACATCTGAGTATTATCTGCAGCCCAAATTCCAACCCCTCTTCCACCAATCGCAGTACCATAGGCATAAATAAGCTCTTTTGGAAAACTAACGATTTTCATCATTTCTACTAAACCTTTTTCCTTAGTCAATTTACTTAATCCAGCCGAATCTGAACTAACTAAATATCCTGTTTTTCTAAAAGAAGAAAGTATCGATTTTTGTAAATGTTTTGATTTTTTACCAATTACCCACTTTTTAACAATCTCTACTGGAATAGTTCCCGAATATTGTTGACCAATATCAGCCAACGAAGCTATAATTTTATGTTTTCTTTCCATAGTATATAAACTATTTCAATTCAATCATATCAAAACCACACTTTTTTAAAAACTGAAAAAATTCAGAAACTATTCGGAAAAATCTCATACTTACCCCCACACACTCTCTAATTACGCTTAACCTCAAATAAATTTCACAATAACAAAAATCAATAAAACTCCCAAACAAGTTAATCCAATTAATTTAAAAGAACTATGTTTGCTATGAGCTGCCGGCAAAATATCACTAACTCCAATATAAAGAATAAAACCTGCAAAAAACCCTAAATACCAAAGCAAAAAACGCTCAGGAACAATAAATAAAAGAGTCGATAAAGCCCCCAATACAGGTGCAATCGCATCTACTAACAAAAACATTTTTGCTTTTTTCACTGAATTTTTATGTTCCAACATCAAAGTAATCGTGTTGATTCCATCAGTAAAATCATGTGAAATTACCGCTATTGCCACCAACAATCCAACCGTTGTATTAACTTGAAAACCTAATCCTATACCCACACCATCCATAAAACTATGCCCAGCTAATGCCAAAGCAGAAAATATACCAACATAAGGATGTGTATGTGCAATATATTCTCCCTCATGTGAATGATGAATTAAAATTGCTTTTTCAAAAATATGAAATAACAAAAACCCTGTAACTAGAGCGATCATCGGTTCCATTGGATCAAAATGTTGCTGCGCTACAATCGAAATAATTTCCGGAAAAATATCAAAAGCCACCACACCAAGAAGAACTCCCGCAGCAAATCCCATAATCAAATGCAATCTATTTTTAAACCTAACAGCAAACAATCCCCCAAACAATGTAGAGAAAAAAGTAACTAATGATAAAAGTACCGCTTCCATAATTTATTTATTAAAACATTGATTACAAATTCCAAAAAATTCCAGAGAATGATCAAATATTCGTGCAAATCCAGTTGTTTCAAGATAATCACAATCATATTTTATAATTTCACATCTCTTTATATCAGATATTTTCCCACATTGATTACAGACTAAATGATGATGATGTTGATTAGAATTAATTTCATAATAGATCCGCCGATCTTTTAATTGAATTTGTTTAATTAATCTTAAATTTTTTAAAATTTTAATAATTCGATATAGTGTTACTTTATCCACACGCATTTTTCCAAATTCAATACTAATATCCTTCACAGATAAAGGTTTGTGAGCATGTTCAAAAACATCCAATAATATCAGTCTGGCATCTGTAACCTTTAATTTATTTCTATGTAATTTTTTAATTATTTTAGCAGCATGTTGTTTACAAAACATTTTTATTGAAATTAATTTCACTTTTATTACTCCTAACTTATTGCAACTTAGTTGCAATAGTCAAATATTAAGTTGATCTTTCCAACCAAATTCACACTATTTTAAAAATTAAAAAAATGTTATAATAACCGGATAACTTTAAATCAATGAGTTGGATTTTCCTTACAATTATATCAGCAACTTTTCAGGGAACCGCCAGTATAATAGATAAATACGTTTTAGGAAATGAAGTTAAAAATCCCAAAACGGCCATTGTTTTATGGGGATATTGGGCTTTTATACTATTTAGTGCCTATAGTATAATTAGTAATAATTTCACTCTAAACCCGGCAGCTATTCTTATTGGGATTCTTATTGGGATATTTTATGTTTTTAGTTTTAAACTTTATTATAGAGCTGTTCCAATCTTGGAAATTTCCAGACTTTTACCAACCATAACACTGGTGCCAGTACTCACTGCCATCTATGCCACTATATTTTTTCATGCAAGATTCTCTTTAACAATTTATATCGGAATATTAGGAATCCTTTTAGGTGTTTTATTTACGGATTATCAAAAATTAGATAAAAGAAAACATCTGAGATTAGGCTATCTTATTGCAATCTTTGCATGTGTTATTTTTAGTCTTAAAAATATTTTAACAAAATATTCTAGTTTCATAATTCATAACCCCGGAGCAATAATGCTCTGGGTCGGTGTGGGAGCTTTGATAGGAGCATTATATATTCACCTCACTAATGTTCAAGAAATTCATACTCATCTCAAACAACATAAAGGTATCCACCATTTATTAACCAGTACCTTTCTTTCAGTAATGGCAGCTATTAGTTATACTTGGGCTATTACCATCGGACCAATTTCTTTAGTTGCATTCTTAAGTCAGCTTCAAGTTCCTTATGTTTTCTTGATAGCAAGTATATTAGATATTGTTCTACCAAAAGCCCTTCATGAAAATGTTAATCGCAAAATATTCTTACAGAAACTTTTTGGAATTTCACTAATTTTAGTAGGAAGCTTTTTCCTAATTTTTTAATTACAGTCTCACAAATTAATAGTTGCTTTAACCAAGCTTAATTTGCTATAAAGTCAACACTTCCTTAAAATACAATAAATAAATAAATTTATTTATGAATAATACTTGGATTGATCCTATTTTACTACATATCGGTCCTCTCCAACTTCATTGGTATGGACTAATGTATGCCATTACTTTTATTATTGCTTACCTTTTCTTACAACATTCCAAACAAGGCAAAAATCTTAAACTAAATGAAAGACAAAAAGATTGGCTTTTAATAGTAGCAATTCTAAGTATTATTATTGGTGGCAGAATCGGATATATCCTCTTTTACAATCTTCCTTACTATCTGCACAATCCCGTCAAAATGTTTTATATCTGGGAAGGAGGGCTTTCTTTTCACGGAGGATTAATATTAACAATTTTTGGTATTTATCTTTTTGCCAAACATTTCAAAATTAGTTTTCTCAAACTTAGCGATCTTGCCAGTATAATTGCTCCAATCGGTATCTTTTTTGGACGAATCGGTAATTTTATCAATGGTGAATTATATGGTCGAATAGCCACTTCTTTTTGTCTTCATTTCCCAACGGATCCCACCAATTGCCGCTATCCATCTGAAATTTTTGAAGCCTTGGGAGAAGGAGTTTTAATTTATATTTTACTCTATTTAATTTGGAAAAAACACCCCAAACCAGGTTATATGTCCGCCGCTTTCTTAATGTTCTATGGCATAATTCGTTTTAACTTAGAATTTTTCCGTCAACCAGATATTCAAATTGGTTTATTCTGGAATATGATTAGCCTGGGACAAATTCTCTCTATTCTCACTTTTCTATTAGGTATAGTAATATTTCTCTTACTCCGAAAATCATCAAAAACTATTAAATCAAAAGCCCTTTAATAAGCACTTTAATAAAAAAATATTTTATGCTATAATTAAAGCAAATAAAAATAAATTCTTATGGGATCTACCTTAGAGGTATTAAAACAAATTGCAGATAAATTTTTAGATAAACAAAATTCACCTGAAGGCAAAACAAATGAACATGGTCTATTTAGTGATATTTTAAACTCAAACCCTTCTAAAGAGAATGTTAATGAAGCTCATGAAATCCAAAAAAACTCAGAACAAGAACGTACCAGTTTTTTTAAAGAAGCCGAACGTTCTTTTTGGTTAAGACAATTTCCTCGCCTATCCAAATTAACCGACATGAGCAAAGCCCTCGGCATCTTAAAAAATGATAAAGAAGTTGTCCCATGGCAGCATGAATTTGAATACATTACTGCATTTACATTTCTAATTCCAGATCGTCTCTTAAAAATTTTTACCGACCCTATCGCCCATTCTCCAACTTTTCAAGCTTTAGTTAATCATTGGCCACTTATCAACGGTGTTGATCTACCTTTTATTGGACCAAACGGCAAATTACTCGACAAAATTAAAGCTGGCGACCCCGATGCTGTCATTGATGCTATTCGTATTATGCATCAAGATATTTTTGTCACTGGAAAAATCGCCATGACACAAATGTATGATATTATCAAAAAATACGCAGGTAATTATGCTGCTAAAGCAATTGTGGGAGGAGGAGGTTTAGCCGGACTCGGTATACTTGGCAGTAAACTCATCAAACCTTCTATAAATAACTCTGCACCACAAGAATCACTTATCCAAAAAGGAGAAGATTTCATAAAACACGACTTAGGTTTGGAAGTTAATTTGGGAGATCATTCTTTTAAAGATATTTTAAAATTAAATCCAGAATTAAAATTGACCACTGCTCAAACAAATTTAATCAACTTACTCGATAAACTAAAAGTTAAAGATAAAGCTAAACTTTCTGAAGATTCTGATTGGAAAGGAAACAATGACGAATTTAATGTAACTTTTGTATTAAACGGTAATACATATTTTCTTCATTTTGATAATGATCCTTTATCTACTGATTTAACTCTCAAAAACAAAGATGGAACACAAATCTATAAATCTACTGACTGGGCTGAATTCAATGCCGAAGAAGATGCTAAAGAAATATTAAAAAAAATTCCACTAAATCAAAATAATCAACAGGCAGCTTAATTATGGAAACAAATAAAATACTTATCGATAAAATATTAAAACTCCTTGACCTCTCATCAATGGGAAATCAAGAAAGAGCAATGTGGACAGTGATGGTACCAACCATGCCTGAAGATGAATTGACCAAATTTAAGGATATGCTCCAAAAAGAGGTAGATAAACTTCAACAAATTAAAGACAAAGCCACCAAACAAAATAATGCTTAAGCCTAATATTTTTGAGACGGCCATTCATTTTTCTAGAAACAAACATCAATATCAATTAACCGCCATTCGCACTCAATTGATCAGAGATTTAATGATAATTTTAGATAATGCCCCATATATGAGTAATTTTGAAAAAAAACAAATCAAAACTTTAATTCCAGTTTTAAGTAATTCAGTACTCAAAAATATTCGCGAGAGTCTAATTAGACAAGGATTACGTCTCACTAATCAGCAACCATAATGAATCAACCTAATCAAATTCCTAAACTTCCAACAAAACCTAAAAAACCTGCTATTTCAACTGCTCCAAAACCTAAAAAAGTAGGAATTGAAAAAATAAAAGTTAAAAAAATTACCAGTGCAAAATTAATTCAACTTAAAAACTTTTTACAAAGAAACCAATTAGCACA